>Ga0209589_1001996_pt1 | contig 34776 bp, 11 predicted proteins | sample CowpeawhiteBW_FD_187525 | JGI IMG/M metagenome (GOLD analysis project Ga0209589, IMG submission 187525) | Root nodule microbial communities of legume samples collected from California USA - Cow pea white BW (SPAdes) (version 2) | ecosystem: Host-associated > Plants > Roots > Nodule | place: USA...
TTTTTATTTGTGGCTTTTTTTTTTTTTACCATTATTTTTTTCTATCAATGGCGTTTTTTTTTTCAAAGGAAAAGAATAGAAGAAAACAACAAAAAACACTCATGGGATTCATAGATCGGTCCTGTGTTTTCTTCTTGTTCTCAGTCACTCAGAGTGGAAGGTGTTGAAGATAGTGGAAATGGAGAGGGAAAGGGGAAAGAGACGGTGGAGGGTGAAACAGAAGGAGGACTTGGTTTCCCTTCTGCGGAAATCATGGTACCATTTGAGGTTGTCAATCCGACACCCCTCTCGGGTTCCAACCTGGGATGCTATTGTCCTCACTGCCGCTAGCCCCGAACAAGCTCAATTGTACAATTGGCAACTGGAGCGGGCCAAGCGCATGGGTCGGATCTCCCCGACCACCGTCACCCTCGCCGTACCCGACCCTCTCGGCTGCCGGATCGGATCCGGCGCCGCCACTCTTAATGCCATCCATGCTCTCGCCCTCCACTACTGCGACTCACAATCACCGACAAATGGTAATGGAAGTGACGATGCAGTTTCAGTTTTGGCGAAGAAGCATGTATTGTTGCTCCATGCTGGAGGTGATTCAAAACGGGTGCCGTGGGCAAATCCTATGGGGAAAGTGTTCTTGCCTCTTCCTTATTTAGCTGCTGATGACCCTGATGGCCCCGTTCCCCTCCTCTTTGACCATATTCTTGCGATTGCTTCTTGTGCAAGACAAGCTTTTGGAAATGAAGGTTATTCATCACTTCATATACTGTACACATATGAAACAGCTCTTGTCGGGACTTATTTCGAATAGTTTTATGTACATGCTTAAATTTCAGTTTTCGTGGGTACTTTCACTTCAAATGCAGCTCTTGTCTTCATTTTATTCATTGTAATTCAAAAAGTCAAAGCACTTTTATTCAAACTGACCATAGTTTTTTGCATGTGATGTGATTAATCATGACCAAAAAGTGAGGTTCAGACTGTTAACTTACAGAATTCTTTCAATCCTCATAGGTGGAATGTTAACCATGACTGGTGATGTTCTCCCATGTTTCGATGCATCCCTCGTGACTCTTCCTATGGACACTTCCTGTATCATCACTGTTCCGATCACCCTTGATGTTGCTGCAAACCATGGAGTAATAGTTGCGGCTGAAACTGAGCATTCAACTCAAAATTATGCAGTCAGTTTAGTTGATAATCTCCTGCAGAAACCTTCAGTGGAAGAGTTAGTTAAAAGTAAGGCAATTCTCACTGATGGTAGAACACTTCTTGATACTGGAATAATAACAGTCAGAGGTAAGGCGTGGTTGGAGCTTGTTACACTGGCATCTTCCTGTCAGCAGATGATTTCAGAGCTCCTAAAGAGCAAAAAAGAGGTATACGAAGTTGTTTGTTTAGTTTTAGAGGTAGAAAAGAAAACAGTAGAAAGTAATGTGAGAGATAAGTTTATTTACTTGACAAAAATACTTAGGGATTTTTTTTGTGCTCTACAATTTTTTTTTGCATTATAATTGAACCATTTTGTTTTGTTTGTTAAGGTCGAGAATGCCATTCAATTTAACTAGAGATATAATTATGCGGGACTTAATATCTGTTGCAAAGGCTTCTTTGCAAATCTGTATATGTATGGACTAATTGCAATATTTGGGAGGATCATGGAAGTGGTATCCTCCTCACGTTTTTTTCTTACATTCTGCAACATGATACAGTAACTGAGCATTATGCTGTCCTTTTGGCTACTTCTTTTCATACACTGATTTCTATTTTCCAAAACAGATCATAATTTTGTAAATGTTATAAATGCACCAGGGATCTTTCTATTCATTCCAGCGTTAATCATATCTTTGTCTAGTTTGGTCTGAGTGCTCCTAGAAGTTTTCTTTTTTAGTCTTCGACCGCATATTCCTACAACTACAAGCTCACCCGAGATACCTATTCCTTGGGCCATTGTCTTCGTTAGATACAATTTTTTTCTAGAGTTGCGACTCAAGGATCTTAAAACTTGTTTGGTAAAATGTGAAGGTAAATTATACAAATGCATTGTTGCGAGAGATCTCTATTAATCCTTTTATGTAATAATATTGCTTTTTCTTGGAAATTCTAACTCAGGTTAGTAGGTCCTACTGCAGTTACTTTGGTTCGATACCATGCTATAATGCTAGGTTTTCTTTCGAATATAACAAATTTTACTTAGCGATTATTTATTTATTTTTCCCATTTGGATAATTTGGTTATCGAACGCTTGCATCTTTCTAGATTCGTTGCTATTAATTTGTTAATGTTTCTTCAAATGAGCATTACAATTAACATAACTAATTTATAGTGTTATTTGAATAGCATGGAAATTTGTGCAATTGTTCCTACTGAAGCACTTGGTGCTCTAATTCATTTGTAGAACAATTGAGATATTTTATCTAAGAAAACTATTTATTGTCTAGATGAGTTTATATGAAGATCTGGTTGCTGCCTGGGTACCTGCAAAGCATGAGTGGCTAAGAAAGCGTCCTTTGGGTGAAGAACTAGTCAATAAATTGGGAAACAGGAAGATGTTCAGCTGCTGTGCCTGTATGTTAAGCCTAATTGCAATGTTATCTTTATCTGTGTTTCTCCTCTTATCTATCTGCACTGAAACTCATTTTTCCATTACAGATGATTTGTTGTTCTTGCATTTTGGAACCTCAAATGAAGTTTTAGATCACCTCAGTGGTGTTGGTTCAGAATTGGTTGGTAGAAGACATCTGTGTTCTATTCCAGCAACCACTGCATCTGACATTACGGCATCTGCTATTATTCTTTCTAGTAAAATTGCACCCAGTGTGTCAATCGGAGAAGATTCTCTCATCTATGATTCATCCATTTCTGGTGAAATACATATTGGCTCCTTGTGTATAGTGGTTGGTGTCAATATACCTGTTGACAACCTTTTAAGTATTGACAATTCAATCAGGTTCATGCTTCCAGATCGTCATTGTCTTTGGGAGGTTCCATTGATTGGAAATAGGGAGCGAGTTCTAGTATATTGTGGCCTTCATGATAACCCCAAAAGTTCACTCTCTAAAGATGGTACATTTTGTGGGAAACCTTGGAAGAAAATTTTACATGATTTGGGTATTGATGAAAGTGACTTATGGGGGTCTGCAGGCCCTGATGAAAAATATTTATGGAATTCAAAAATATTCCCCATACTTCCGTATGTTCAAATGATGAAGATTGCAATGTGGTTGATGGGATTATCCAATGAAAAGAGTGAATCCATGCTTCCTTTGTGGAAACATTCTCGGCGCATCAGTTTGGAAGAATTGCACAGATCTATCGATTTTTCAACTATATGCATAGATTCTAGTAATCATCAAGCTGATCTTGCAGCGGGAATTGCAAATGCTTGCATCAGCTATGGAATGCTGGGGCGCAATTTGTCACAATTATGTGAAGAAATTCTTCAAAAAGAGGGCTCTGGAATTCAAACATGTAAGGATTTCCTAGCTATGTGCCCCATAGTTCGGGAGCAAAACTCTAATATACTTCCCAAAAGTCGGGCATATCAGGTGCAAGTTGATCTTCTTCGTGCTTGCAATGAAGAAGAGACAGCTCGTGAGTTGGAGCCCAAAGTTTGGGCTGCTGTGGCTGATGAAACTGCTTCAGCAGTAAGATATGGATTCAAAGGTACGTACGTGTTTTAATTATGTCCCAAGATGCCATACACAAAACAAGTTTGCAAATAGTTTAGTGCATATATCTTGCATTCAGTTTTTTTGGAGGGAGAATAGGGAGGAAATGTAAAATATTGTGATTATTTTTATGAAATTAATATATAAAGGTTAAGGCTACTGAATGCCCAGTTTTTATACGAAGATCGATTAATGTAGTGTTAGAAATTTAGCTTCTATGCGCAATTCATGGTGAGTAATACTAATTTCTCAGTGTTTTCTCTCTATGTATTATTGTTACCTCGCAAAATACTGGAATAGAGTATCTATAAGAATGATTAATTCTATTCAGGATCATTTGACGCCAAAAGATTGGTAACAACTTCTTTTAAGTGAGTCTTTTCACTATTTGTAATATCACACTCTCCATGACTTTATATATGTGTATGAAATTATGAATAACAAGACAGTTACTTCTTAATTCATGCAACAAAATCAGATATATGAATGACTGAAGCTGAAATCTGTCTTTTCTGCAGAACATTTATCAGAGTCTCCTGGTAGCTGTTCAGGTCAGGAATTCCAGAATAACAGTCACAATGGCAGCATTCATCAGCCTTTCCATCCTAGAAAGGTAAAAGTAGAGTTACCAGTTCGTGTAGATTTTGTTGGGGGTTGGAGTGATACTCCTCCATGGAGCATTGAACGGGCTGGATGTGTTTTGAATATGGCAATAAGCTTGGACGGTTCTTCACCAATTGGCACCATCATAGAGACAACTGAAACAGAAGGAATATTAATTACCGATGATGCAGATAACCAGCTGTTTGTTGAAGATTATACATCTATTTGTGCACCATTTGATGGAGATGATCCATTTCGGTTGGTCAAATCTGCATTACTTGTGACTGGAATTATTCATGATAACATTCTTGTAGATATGGGCTTGCACATCAAAACATGGGCCAATGTCCCCCGTGGCAGCGGATTGGGTACCTCTAGTATCTTAGCTGCTACAGTGGTGAAAGGCCTTCTCCAGGTAATTGATGGGGATGACAGCACTGAGAATGTTGCTAGACTTGTTTTGGTGTTGGAGCAACTTATGGGTACAGGAGGTGGTTGGCAGGACCAGATTGGAGGTCTGTATCCTGGGATTAAATGTACTTCAAGCTTTCCAGGAATTCCTTTGAGGCTTCAAGTTGTTCCCCTCTTGGCTTCCCCTCAGTTAATTTCCGAGCTGCAGCAACGACTTCTTGTGGTATTTACTGGTCAAGTAAGTAAACAGTTTGTTTATGTAAATATACGTTTGGTATTCTTACACAGAGATCTCTGCATCAAAGAGACTCTTTTCAGTGTTATTTGTCATCTGATATTACCTATAAGCTTGTAGTAAGTTGATCTAACGATCTTTGGGTAACCGTGTTTCTGTAGATAGCATACAGGGAATCGTTTGTATGTGGGATGTTATTTTTTTGCTTTGTTTCCTTTCTTTTACAAACAACAGCAAAGTCTTGTCTCAAAATGTTCAATTTTTTGTGAGTTTAGTAAGTTTGTAGCTAGCGCTGCACTTCATTTAATTCAATAACTTCTATAATTAACTTTGATTTCTATTGTACGTTGAACTGTGTTTTGTAGGTTCGACTTGCACGCAGGGTATTGCAGAAGGTGGTTATTAGATATCTTCGCCGTGATAATCTTCTTGTATCAAGTATCAAACGCCTTGTTGAACTGGCAAAGATTGGGAAAGAAGCTTTGATGAACTGTGACTTAGATGAACTTGGTGATATCATGCTAGAAGCTTGGAGATTGCATCAGGAACTCGACCCTTATTGCAGCAACGAGTATGTTGATAGTCTCTTTTCTTTTTCCTCTCCGTACTGCTGTGGTTACAAGCTGGTTGGAGCTGGTGGTGGGGGCTTTGCTCTGTTGCTTGCAAAGGATGTACAGTGTGCCAAGGAACTGAGGCACAGGCTAGAACAGGAAAAACATTTTGACGTCAAAATATATGATTGGCAGATATTCCTATAATACATGGTAATACTACCGATATTTTGTTAGTTTTAGACTGTTGTATTGGTTTTTTATCAAATTTATTTTTCCATTCTCTGTAGATTCTACCCTATATATTGAATCAAGGTCCATTATCTTGAGATGATTATATGTCTTAATTGATTCCATCTTACTGAATAAGATTTTTAAGCAATTAATTAGTATGTTTTATTTATAATATTAAATGTTTTACTAGTGATTTTTTGTATTTTACCTGAACTAAAAAAATACGCAAACAGACTAGATATTTGGTAGTTAAAATTTATAGAAATTATCATGGTTCATGTTAAACACAAAATCAGATTTATGAAGTTATGGCCAAGCAACAGAACGACATATGGAATAATAACACAGAAATGGGAATTTGTTCTTTCTTCTAAAGTGAGTAGATGCCTATAGAAATAGATGTACAAATTTACAAATTACTTCAATTTTAACTTTGCCTGGATCTTCAGCTAAAGAAGGAATAAATACGGAGTGACCGATAGTTCCAAGGACATGTTCTATACTGAATTTTCTCATAATAAAAAATTGAAATGTATCCTATGATTGTTTAATTGTCTGTCATCATTTCATAATGTAACGAATTTATAGTATATAAATGAATGAATACAAATTTTATGCTATATATCAGTTTTATAAAATTAAATATTTACTGTCTATTAACTTTTACACAGGTGAGGTGCCTTTGGATATGGATATGGTCTCTCTCCTGTCTCTCATCCCTCTGCATCCTTCTCTCAAATTACGAAGGAATCGTAAAAGTAAGAGCTGTGACTTCAGATTATAACAGTGAAAATCCTGGAAAATCATACTTGACATAAATAACCACTAATAGACATACCGATTGAGCCTCCTTAATGATTCTGCTGCACACTAAAGAGTGAGAGAGAACGTGATAATCATTTTTCATCTTTGCCTATTATTCATCATTTCTTTGCAAAAGCAGTGACGTGAAGAAGAAGGGTGATAAAAATGGTGAAAAGGGAGGCAGGGGTATCACTTGCTCATGTGGCAAAGAATCCAAAGTCTGCAGAAACTTCTTCGCTTTTTCTTCTCTGCCATGTGACCCAACATGAAAAATTCGATACTTTATTGGAATACTGATACATCAATCAAACTGCATAAAATATAATCAGTAGTACATTTCAAAATGGTAATTGCATAAAAAAAACATAGACATAATTTTAATTATTGATGTAAATTATTTATGCATAAAATTTATATAAAAAAATTATAAATCTGGTTAAAATATAAATTTAAACACATATTAAGTATTAACATAGTACTTATTATCGATTTCAATACATACAGACATAATAAAATAATAAAATTCTTATCTTGCGTAAAAGCTATACATAAATTATATTAAAACTCCTTATAATTTTTATGAAATTCGCGTAATACTTCTCAATCTATTTTTAAGAAGCTCGTCTTATTTCTCAGTGCTATTCCAGTGTGTTGTTTCCTCAAAATAAGTTGTTTCCACTAATGCAGTATATTCATCCAGCATTGCTTTGGTTTCAACCCCACCAAAAAAGAGATAATCATCCTCTGTCTGTCTCCGGCTAAGGATTTAAGCAATAAAAAAGTGTTCATATAGTAAGCTAGGGTTGTCTGGACCACAAACTACACAAGAATCTCTCTTCCTACTTTTGATAAATGTTTTTCCACACACTTTCTTTAAAGAAGTTCTACACAGCCTCCTTCTTCCTCCCAATTTCGTGCCCAAACATTTTTACACTCCCAAGATAAGGTTAATGGCTTACTTAGTTTACAAGTTAATTTTAGCATCATGTAAAATCTTCGTATTTGCCATCTTGATTACTTATGAAGCCTTTTTATATTTCTTCTTGCAAGGTCGAAATATACTTAGAATGATTCTGCGAGAAATATTTTTAAACTTCTCCTTCAATCTGAAACATACTCTTTCTAACACCATTATGGTTTAGTATGATTTTGAGATGTATCAAGTAAAGATGTTTTCAAAGTACAAGTGCAGAGAGTACTCAAAAACATTCCAACCCTGAGTCAGATATTTGCGTCACAACAGTAAATTCTAGAATGAATACATATTAATTACTTCATGGACATTGTTATCTATAGTAGTTTCATAAACTTTTTTACCTAATTGAGTCTAATTCCCCTAAGTAGTTACCCTTGTTAAACAGTTTAGGATTTTGTTAATCTATGTTATATCTTAGTTTTCATGTCAATCAATAATTTTCTTGTAAGTCATATTTAATCCCCATCCAAACATTCAATCAAGATTAGGATTTTGTTAATCCATGTTATATCTTAATTTTCATGTCAATCAATAATTTCCTTGTAAGTCATATTTAATCCTCATCCAAACATTCAATCAAGATTGATGTATACTATTGCTAGGTCGAGATATCCATACCAATATGACTTCATCTTGAATTATCAAACTATTATAGTTAAAATGTCTTTCTCAATATTATTCTAGATTGACGAGATCATTCCAATCATGCTACTCTCATCTCATTTTCCTTCAAAAACATCAATATATACTTTAAGACGCTTTTATACCATTAAGATCCCTACAAGCTACCTTTCTTTATAAGAGTAGTTAGAACTTGTCAAGCAAGGATGAAAAGATAAGGGAACATGCCTCTATTGGAATCACGAGACTCATTCCCTTTTCAAAGATCTAGATAGAGAACCTTGCAGACTAAATGCACATACAAATCCATTTTTGACATAACACCTTTGATGTACACAGATTCCAAATGTTCCTAAATTTTAATCTTTTCAAAATTTTCATGAATTCTTTATAGACAGACACGGTGTAATGCATATAGTAACGGATATATATATTTTTTTAATTTAAGAAAACTATTTAAAAAATAAATCTTTAAAATATAAATCCAAAAAATAGTTTAAAATATGTTTCAAATAAAACTACACTTCAAACTACTAGCGAAAAGATTTATTCGTTATAAGGAAAATTCTAAGAAATCATAATAAACAATAAATGATTAAATAAGATTAATATGAGCAGAAAAATTGCGCTTCCAATATGTTTACGTTATCTATGAAACCCTAAGGATTCTTTGTGTATTACGTTAATAGTTTAATACCTAGACACCATTGTCCACGCCGGGTCAACTGTTAGGAGAAGAGTCCAAAAACCAAAAACCAAAAACTAGCCAAAGATTCATCATTATTAATCACCATCCGTCCATTCATAATCCACGATGATCATCATCATCGTCGCTATCGATATGTGCCCCAGAAACAACCTTTAACAAAGGTTGGTATTTGGATTGGGTGAGAGTAGTTGATCAGAAGGTTACCATCGATTGCCACACACACATTCCAACTCCACACTCAATTACGTTTGGTTTTCTGTTAATTTTCAGAACAACAATTAAATAATATTCTTGCCGTTGAATAATTAGGATTAGTGTGGGGCCAAGTCTAATATAATAAGAAAAGTGGCACTCTTTCTTTCTGGTCTGCTATGCTACAACCACTGAAGCTTGGAGCGGTGTTACGGTGACAGTGGCGAGTTTTAGAGTGAGAGTGAGAAATGGGTCTGATTTCTAACAGAGTGGAGAGACATGAGATCAAGCCTGGCGACCACATCTACACCTACAGAGCTGTTTTCACTTATTCTCATCATGGTCTTTCTCAATCTCTCTTTTTCCTCTCAAAATTAAATTTCATTTTTTTTTATTTGTCGATTTTATTTTATTTATTTGCAATGTGACTTCTTTGATCTATCTTTCAGCAATTGGGTTTCTGCATCGCCTCCTGCATTTTGTATTTTTTTTGTTTGCCCTTTTTCTGTTTGAGAAAAATATGTGTGATGTGTTTGCAGAATTGCAAGTGGGTCGATAATGATGTTGTTGTTGAAGGACCCCCGTCCTTCGCCACGGGGAAAGCGTTTGTTTTTGCTTTGTCAATTCAATTTGGGTTTCGTGATTTGTAAGAAAAAATTGTTCTTTTTTGACTTTCGATTGATGGGCGTTGGAGAGGAATTTTTTTCCTCTTCTTTCAATGTGTAAGTTTTTGTGTGATGTTTGCTGGGTCCCGTGACCCTTTTGTTTCCCCGACTCTTCTTGGTGTCCATGTCGTTGATTTTGGTTCCTTTACCCCCTGGTGGCTGGAACGGGACTCATTTTATTTGTGCATGTGCTGCTATCATTGCCACAATGAACATGTTTTGTTTAGCTTTATGTTTAGGAGGCATTGCAATAATTTGGTAACATTCAACATGGTGTCAAAGTGGCATTTTAAAGCAGAACGTGTATGGGATTGGTCATATGAAATGTGAGTAAATCAACTATGAATGTATTTTGCTGGATTAGGAGTTGTCTATGGTCCAATTGTTAAACATTAAGTATTCTCTGCACACAGTTGTAAATAGAGGAATGTAGATAGAATATTTTTGTTCGTTTTTCCTTGTTAAAGCGAGGAAGCAAAGCCCTCAATTAAACTAAACTTTCTTGCACTAGATGTAAATCAGACTTTGTTTGTTCGAAATTCAACATAATTACCTATGATTATGAGTGAAATGATCATTTGCAGATGTTCATATGGACTGATTGACGAGTATAGAGCGAATATCGTTCAGATTCCACTTAAACTAATCTAACTTAGTACCTTTGGGAAGGAATATTTGTCATGGAACAAATGCTGTGGCTCTGTCATGATAGTAACACTGCTACTGTAGAAATCATCTTTACAATTTCTAGAAATAAGTTTATAGTTCAATGAAAACCATCTAGTGGTTTTGGACGATGGGAGTTCTGTTTCAGGGGTAATGACTCTGCGTAGAAGACTGTTTTAACTCACCTAGTTGTCTTTATTTCCTTATTTTCATAACACTATAGGAGGGTTAACCCTGCCATCAGTGTGGTCTTTTTCTATTCTTACTAATGTAAGTAACTATGTTTATTATATAGAACTTAGGGTATCATTGTGTTAGCAGGGTATATAGGAAAATCTTTTTTCTCTGCCAAATGTTTGGATTATTATGTGAAATATCAAGTGTTTGTCTGTTTAAATGTTTCTCTATATGCCTTCATATCTTGTGAGACTCTTTTTATCGAGTTATACCTCTCATTGTAAGTTTTCAAGGAAGATGATGCAGCCAAATGGCTGGGGAATATATCTTGGCATCAAGATATACGGCATAACTAAATTCAGAATGGCTTTAGAAAATGTTGTATATTGAATCAATCTTAAATTTAACTTACATTAAATCTAAATACCATACAGGCATTTTTGTTGGGGGAAGCAAGGTTGTACATTTCAGACCTGAAAGAAACTTAAAGTCAATTCCTGAGACATCATCAAACTTGGATGATCCAACATCCCACCCATGTCCAACCTTTCCTGACTGTGGATTCAGACAGCCAAACAGTGGTGTAGTTCTTTCTTGCTTGGATTGCTTCCTTCGAAATGGATCTCTATACTGTTTTGAGTATGAAGTTTCACCCTCAGTTTTCCTCACCAAAATAAGGGGTGGCACATGCACTACTGCATCATCGGACCCATCAGAGACTGTTATCCATCGAGCAATGTATCTTCTTCAAAACGGCTTTGGTAATTATGATGTTTTTCAGAACAATTGTGAGGATTTTGCCCTGTACTGCAAAACCGGTCTTTTGATCCAAGACAGGCAAGGGGTTGGAAGAAGTGGCCAAGCCTCTTCTATCATTGGTGCCCAATTGGCTGCATTGATTTCTTCTCCCCTCAAGTTGCTAATGCCAAGTCCTGTTGGTGTTGCCACTGTAACAGCAGGAATGTACTGCATGAGCAGATATGCAACTGACATTGGTGTCAGAAGTGATGTGATTAAGGTTCCGGTTGAAGATTTGGCAGTGAACCTTAGATGGAATTGTCCTGAGGAGGAGGTCGCTGAAAATGAAACTTCAGACGGACAAATTACTACCAGATGATTCAGCATTGCACTTCCTTCTCTTATGCACATAAAACTGCATCGTGTCTCATTGTTACTGATACACCAGTTCATACCAGATGTGTCTTCATGCATGTTACATCTTCTGTAAGACAAGACTCGATGGTTTCTTTCTCATTCCTTGCCGTAATTGGTGTCTTTCTAGTTATTCAAGTTGTGCATGGGATGAAATTGCAATAATATTACTTACAGTAGTAACTATTATCTGATGTGTTCCTTTGGATAATTTTTCTTTTGATTGCCCATAATGCAACATTTACCTACAATAGTGATTGAACCATCGTGTGCAACTGTGTTGTTAATCGTGCTTTTGAGGTGTTTCTCTACGATGAAGATATTCGTTATGTTTAATGATATGGTAACACTGTGGGTTTTTGTGTTGAAAGTATATGATGTTTAATTTATCCAGGACTACTTTTATGTTTGATAGGAGGCGGCTTTTAATATGGAAAATAATATTTTAACTATTAAATTTTGACAATTTTTTCTTACAATTTTAGATGATATATTTTATATAGTTTTCCATTTTTTTATTTTCAATATTCTAAAACTACTTACAAGATGATACATCATATTGTAATAGAAAGTTGTCAAAATTTAATAGTCAAAATATGATTGTCTTTTTAATATACACCACACTGCTGCTTAATTCCAAATTGTTTCATGTATATAATAAATAGTAAAAACGTGTTGGTAGGTAATAACAGTTGTAACAGTTATAGTTAGGGACATCTAAAAACCTTAAATTAAAATATTTCCAGAATATCTCAGTTTCCACTTAGTATATGGCACCACTAACGAATTTAGATTTTTGTTGATTTTTTTGTGCTGTTTTTTTATTGTATCTTCCTAATATACTAATTATTACTAATTTTAACATTTTAAAATATATTAAAAAATATTTAAAATATTAACATAATTTATTTTTAATGCTCAATAAAAAATAATACCAAAAAAATTAGTAAATAATCTGACTCTACACCACCGACACTCTCAAAAGACTTTGTCACTGTGTTCTGAAAGCGATGTTAAGTCAAACAAAGCAGAAATTTACAGGGATAGAAAATGAAAAGCACTAATCCGTTATATGTTTGGTGAGATGGTGATCGTTATATGAAAGATAGCAGTACATGTAAAATTAGTATTTAATAGGAAGTTGTTACATAGATAGGTAATCCCTATTATTTAGAAAACCACTTTTTCAAAACAAAAATGGTTAAAATTTCGTAATGTCAGTTATTATAATAACTATTGTTTAATCAGACTAAAATGACATTTGTATCATTTTTAATAATGAATGTCTAATATTTTTAATTTTTAAGTAATGAATCTTTTGAGAAATAATTATTTGGGAGATAAAACATATATGAGTTCAATTATACATAAAGAATTGTTACAATTTCTAATAAAAGACATTAAGACAGGGATTTTATTTTTAATCTGAAATGCATTTAAAAAAATTGCATTCCAAACTATATTCTAGAATATATAATTTAAAATGGTTTTTCAGAAATACAATCTAAATTATATAATCCGGAGTGCATTTAAAACCATATATCATGGATTGTACAGTTCAAAAAGTATTTCTGGATTTCAAAATATAATTTGGACTACACACTCTGAAATACATCTAAAATAAAAACTTCTTCTTCTCCTTCCTCTCCCCATGGTTCTGTGAGTTCGGTCGAATGAAAGTGGAGAGTAAAGATGGTAAAGGTGTGTTGGACGACGCAGATGAAGGAAAAATTTGTGCAAAGATGGATGTGAAGAAAAACGGAATGAAGGTAATGATGAACGGGTGAAGAAGATGAAGACGGAGGTGCAGCAATGTGGATGCCAGGATGAGATTAGAAAAGAAGATGACGATGGAGTGCAGAGAGTAAAATGTGGAACATAAATTTTATCGGGGTCCAGAAAGAAAAAACGAGGCATAGGAAGAAGCGGCCCAATATAGATCCCAAATTCATTTATAAGGTTTAATTATATTAGTCATACGTGAAAAATTAAAATGTGTCCATTAATTATTTTACCTTTTCTTTTTAAGTGTTTTTTCCAGATTTTAGAAGAGTGTGTGTTTTCAAAGTCATCTACATTTCAAAAATTAATTTTAAGAGAGTTTGTGTTTTGAAGGCTAAATATTTCTTTTTGAAATAATTTTATATATATATATATATATATATATATATATATATATATATATATATATATATATATATTTGTGTATATATATATATTTTATATATATATTTTTTTTATATATTTTTATATATATATATATATATATATATATATATATATATATATATATATATATATATATATTAGTGTAAATATATATATTGTGTATATATTTTTTAAGTATGTATGATAGTGATGATATTATAATATTAAATTAATATATAAAATAAATTTATATTATTAAGAATAGACTAAATGGAGAAAAAAATACTGATGAATAGAGAAAAAATTATTATAAAGACAATTTTATAAAAGATATATAAAAGTAACTGATATTTTTTAAAATAATAAATAAATATTTTATTATAAATTTTAAAATAAAAATAATAATTATAAATACAAAATAAAAAATTCTTAAAAATGTTACACTTAAAAAGTGAAATAAAAGTCTTACATACACGATTTCGAAGTCTTACACTTAAAAGTGAAATAAAAATTTCTCAAATTAGTCCTCAAACGTTATGCGATCGTACAATGTCCTATCAAAATTATAACTAATAACAAAAAACTATGAAGATGGATTCGTTTGTCCTATCTTCTTAAGATAATAATAAATTAGCTAAAAATAAAAAACAAACCATAACGAAAGTAAAGTTAAGAAACATTTTTATAAATATAGACGTTAAAATGAGTTTTAATTCATGAGCTAATTCAGCTTATCATGGATTCAAATTAGGTTGAGTTAAGAAAATTTTATTTTTTTAGAAGAAGAGTTGAACTGAAACCGACTTACTTAATCTACGGGTTCAAGTAGGGTTGAAGATAGGTTGATCCACAACCCACCAACAATAATACTATTAACTTTTTTTTACAATTTAAAAAAATTATAATAATTATTTACTACTTTTAATCATATAGGTTCACAATTTGATATTTTCAAATACTAGAATGTTGCTCAATAATATTTGAATAATTTGAATGTTTGATTTATTTGTTTTTAATTTATATATGTTGATACTTTAATCTTTAACTACTATTTTTATATTATTATTTTGAGAATTAGGCGAACACTTTGAGTAAATTGTTATAAAAGTAAATTGAGTCAATTCACTTTCATTCTAATGCAATCAATATTTAAAATAAATTGCAAAAAAAAAAAGCATTTGTAAGTGAGTCAACCCACTAATCCTTCAACTCATGGTGAGTCGGGCCATGTTAGAAAGTTTTTGACTCACCAAAAAATGAGCTAAGTTGAGCTGGCCCATTTTTAGCTCAACTCTTGGTGAGTTAACTCGTGTGAGCATGGTTTGGCTCACTTTCACACCGCTACTTAGAAACGATATGATGTACCTTGATTTTTTTTTCTTTTCTTAGAGAACAATTCAAAGTAATTGTTGTTAAAAGTTTTCAAAGGGTTTTCACTAAAAAATAGCTATTATTGTTTTTACTAAAGAAAATATTTCATTAACAACTAATTATAGTAATAAAAACTTGTTAATCACTATAGTGATTAATTTAGATACCAATTTATAAAATAAAAAATGATCGGTGACTAAAATAGTCATTATTATGAATAAAATATTATAATTGGTCATTAAATTGTTTACTAATTTAGAAACCACTCATTTGGTAGAAAAACTTTGGTAGCTAAAGTTTAGTGACCAAATCTCCTTTGATAACTAAATTTAAAAAAAATAATTATTATTTTTGTATTCATAATAGTGACTATCTTAGTAACCAATAATTTTTTATTTTGTAAATTGGTATTTAAATTAGTTAGTATAATAACTAAAAAAATTTTGTTACTAAAATTGGTTGTTAATGAGACAATTTTTTTTAGTTGTAATATCAAATCTTAAAACTTTAAGATTTAATGTCTATGGATAACTATTTTTTTTCAACTCATATGTTACTATTCTTCATCAGCTTGGACTTCAAATGTCATCACTTTCCCATTCTTACCCGTACCTACTTACCATCTTAAAAAAATTAAAACCATGACTTGTAATAAAGGTAAAATTGAATGTTAATACGAGAAAACTAGCCCATTGTACTACTTGTACATTATATATTTTTGACATATATAAATGTTTTTTTAGAAAATTATATATCTTATCCCCTTGGATTATTTATTATTTTTTTTTACTTTTATTTTTGGAAGAAAGGGGAATCTCACTTGTTGTAATTATATATTAAAGGGAAAGATCAATCATTAAAGTAGCTCCGAACATTATGTAATATTTAATGGGAGTCAAGAGATTAATAATAATATTTCTATTTTATTTTATTTTATTTTAGAGTTTAATCAGGATTATAAAATTATCTTTGTATTTTGGTCATTAAAAAAAGCCTTTTAGTTTTAACTAAATTTGGCCCAGCTTATAAATTGTAGCAATAAAATAAATCAGAAACACTTTTGTCTGTTTGGGGACTTTCTTGACGGTTAGGTTAGGTTAGGTTCTTTGTTTTCTGTCTACCTTTCTCTGTACTTGCATGACTCCCTCAGACTCAAACTATTTCTAATATAAGCTTTATCCATGATTGCCACCTTTCAATGTTCTTCCTCACTTTACTGTTGAACATATAATTTCAATATTTTCAACACTTAATTTAAATTTTAATTTATTATCTGTAAATACTCTAAGTTAACACAATAATTAATCCATGATGTGTTAAGATATTCATAGGAGAAATGAGTCACGAATTTCTCTAAGCATTTTTGTGTAGAGAAAGTCATAAAAATAATATTTGTTCTACCTTTTTTTCTTCTTCCCTCTTGTAAGGTGTATTATGAGTTGTTGAAGTTAGGGGAAAAAACGGAACGGTGTGGAAAGAACATTTTGATTTTGAAATATATTGGTAGACACCCCAAAAGTATATGGGAGAAGAAGAGAGAGAGAGAGAGACATAGACGTTTAGAAAAGTTGCTTTGTCTGCCAATAGAAGTTACTGGAAGTGAAAATCATGAGCTATGATGGCAAAAAAATAATACTTAATTAGTCGTCGACATGTGAAGGCATTGACCAAGCTCAATGAAATCATTTCCACTTGAACCAAGCAAGGGAATGTTTGAGGGTCCCACTTACGAAACACCCAAACAATTTTATTTTCTTCACTATAATTAAATTCGGGTAATGGATTACACAAAACATCATCATCACTTATGCTAAAATAAATAACCAGCAAATGGTTGTGCATTGATTAATTAGTGTTTGGTTGGGGCAGGTAATCAAGTTTTCAAGGTTAATTTGAACAACTTAGTTTATTAAACACATGTTGACCCGTGCTGTTCAAATGCATGCGCTTAACTAATAAATACATAATTACAGATCAAGCTTGCATTACAAAGCACCTAAAATTAATTAATATACTCCTTTCTTTTTCAGTTTTCCTTTGATATTATTCTTCCCAAATAATTCCACCAAGTGCTTTCATAGTTGGAAGAATCTCAGATGTGATAATATAGATATCAAAGATGACAAACCCACTAGTTTTTGCAGACACATATTGAAATAGGAAAGATCACACAAACCACTATCACAACACAATCAATCAAATACATGTATAATTATGGTTACAAACATGAGTATCCGAGTCTTTCCTTAATCATCGAAAGTCATTTCGACCAAATCTTTGAAACCATGCATACATCAATAAAGGTGATATATATCTACTCCTGACAGAAGAATACTGAATACAGGCTATTGCATGACCTGAACAAAATTAGACCCTATATTCACCTCTTCTTCTATCTACCTCTCTGTCTAAATGGAAAAAACAAGCACCAAAATCCTCACATTGCTCCCATACAAACGTAGCAGTAGTATACAGAACAGAGTAACCAGATGTATCCTATTGTTAGTGATCTGAACAACTTCAAACAAATAGATCGTAGCGATTCACGTGAGAAAGGATAAAAAGAAAGAAAACAATGCAGGTTTGATCCATGTCTTTTTCGTTACTTAATTACCATGATGAACCTTCTCCGATGATTCCAGACCAGTATCCAGTTGGATTATTTCCTTGTTCTTTATTGTGTTCAACTTCAACACCTGCAGAAAGGTGCTTGATGTCTCCGAAAGGGAACAAAAGCCTGCCGCCGCCACCGTTCTCTTGAACCCCGCCGTGTGATCTATTTCCAAACCCATCAACCGAAAAGCTAAGGTTTGGTTTAATTTCTTGCATGGGGTAGATCGGTGTGTAAAGTGAATCTGAGCTTGGCATGAAGGAATTAGGAGCATAAGGATTCAAACCCCTAGGCAACATGCCATATGTTGGTGAAAGAGAAGTTGGAGCAGAAGAAGGGCTATGGTGGTGACTAGTATTGTCACCACCAATTTCAAGTTTTGGCATCTCAACATATTGGGACATGCCATGATACTTGTCCATAGGAAAAGCCAAATTAAGGTCATGGACTCCTTGCATTTTAGGGTTTTGGGAAGAAATAGCGGAGACTGAAGAGAGGCTTGGTGGATTCAAATCAGGAACCTTTGATGAGGTGGCCTTCTTGTTCTTCCTGGAGCCACCTCCAACGGGGACGTTTCTGAGAGAACCACCTTCTGTCCAATACCTTCTACAAGTCTTGCAGAAGTATCTTGGCTGTGTGAGGCTGTAATTGTTGTAATAGCAGAACTTTGTGTTCGTTGAACTGCACCTTGGACAATTCAATTGCTCTTGCGGTTTTGCTTTCTTCTCTAACGATGATGGTCTTGGACCTATTTCTTCCATGTCTCCTCACTGGTTCAACCTCCTAACACACCCAAAAGAGGTTATGATCGAGTACGTGTGTTCTTTTCTCACAATGATTCATACAGACAAAAAGAATTTCAAGAGCACGACATCGTAATTTCATTACACAAAAACAGATTGAAGAGATAATTATTAAGGCAGTCAAAACAAGAGAGGAATGAGTAAACTTAACGAATCAATAATAATACAAATTAGTAATCCTTTTCAAACCTGCTATGTATTTGACAATAATTATCACACGAGGAAAAGAAGGTAAAGAAGGGCAAAAGTTAAAGCAGTGGCAGCGCTTTTCATGTTTAGGATCCGATCGCAACCTTTTTTGGTAGAAAAGGAGAAGGTAGGAACAAATTGTACCTTATGCTTTGAATACCATCTCCCAGATATAGCAACAAATTTAAAATAAAGATTCAAACAAATCTTAGCTCTAATAGAACTTCATGTTCGGGTCAGCTTTTAAGCAAACTAAACCTCGGAATGAACAGCTCAAAGTCGTGCATTAAGGAAAAGACAAGAGAAAAAACCAACCACCGTGTTTTGCCGAGTGAACGGTAGCCATGAATAATTCAGAGAGAAAAGACAAAGAAAAAGCAACGAAGATTATATGAGAGAGAGAAAGAGTTCACCTTGTTTGTCTGCAGCTGCGCTTTAGAGCAAGAAAGAATGTTTTAGTTTGGTTGTGGAATGGCTTTATCTGCTGGCTTGTTACTTTATGAACGATCAAAAAGAAAAAAAATAAAATTAAAAAAAAAGTTTTAGAAGAAAATGTGTCAGTTTTGACTATACTTGCAATTCCTCTTCTTTAATGATGTTTTAGCCTTTAGGACTCCCTATAATTTTTTAATGTCGACAAATTCCTTTTCCTTTCCTATTAATTCCATGTTGATTTTTTTTTTGTCTGCTTTTGATTAATTTTATGTGGTGGAATAATGAATATGTATAGTGTGGTCATGGATGGATTTTTTCCTTTTTTAACGATATAGACTCCTCACTAATGCTTCTATTGTCAAACCTTCTTTTTCTCTAATCAAGGACCACCTTTGAATAGATGTGATTTTTAGGTTTATCAAAGAGATTAATGTATGTGAATGTTTTCATTCCTGCCTTTGTTTAATTATCAAAGATGCTTTTGCTTCAATTAATAAACTTTCTACAGGTTTTCAGCAGTACACACTAGGGTTTGCTTGCAATGCGATCAAACATTCGATTCTCCTTCGTCGGCTTCAATTTTCTTTCATCTATTGTGAACTGTCTATGCCAGAGACAACTTTCAAATGTTTTAGTGCTGATTAACTCCAAAACCTGGCCAATTAACAGCTAAAATATGTGATGAAACAAAAAGTTGCAAATTAATTAACCACTAAGCAACATAGGATACTCATAAGTTCATAACACCATAATCAGAAAAGCGATATGTTTTATAGTTTATCAATTATAGATCTACTTTAATCTTTCTCCTGAAAAAAAAAATTAAACAATGAATGTACTATATATTTTGACATAATGTCGGCTTAATATAAAGCATACATAAATATTTTATTTTTATACTCACTTCATATATATATAAATTTATCTTCTGAAAACTGAATTTTTAAAGTAGAAAGTATCAGCATTCAATGTAATATATTACTATGCATAAATTAAAGTTATCGTGTCATTTGGGGCATTGGTGAAGTCCTACTCATAACACGATGGTCTAAAATAAAACAAATTTAGTAATTCTGAGAATGTTGACACAAAGTACGTATTCCACTGATCTTATTTTGCTACTTTCTCATTAAAAATAATAATATTAATATAAATAAAGCCAAACATACCCAAAGTGTTTCGAAGTCTTTTGGAGGAAACTAATTCTTTTTGTCTACATTCTGTAATTTATGAACTCCAGGTTCCCCACATGAGGTGTCTTTAGTCTCTTAGATACCTTTGTAAACAACCCTCCTCCACTTGAAAGAAAAGGGAAAAAGTATATTTAGAAAACAACTTACCCCTTTGTTTATTTCAAAGTAAAATACAGGAAATATGAATGAAGATAACTGCTAAAAGATAAAAAAAAAAAAGTTTAATTTACACGTAATTCTAGTATAAAAAATTACATTATCAATTAATAAAAAAACATGACTTTTCAAAACTTATTTAAGCAATAAATTTGGTATTTATAATGTGTGATCGGAGGAGTAAAAGTTATTTGCATTGCTCATAGACACACCAGTTACACAAACAAAAGAAAAATACTACGTTTTAGTATTCATATAAAAACCTGTTTTTTAATTGACAGAAAATGAGTTTATACTTATATATTGTTTATCTTTTTTCATTTCTAATAAGTCTTTAACTTACCTTAAATTCTTAAGAAATAGAATGAATAAAAGTTTAATTTTTGTGTTAAATTTATTTTATAATTTATATAAAATATTTTTATATTAATATTGTTATTTCCTAACATCCAAACGAGTGAAGAGAAATTTCACCATTTCTATATCTCTTATATATCTAAACAACACACTTTTAATGTCTATTCTAAGTTTGCAATATTTTGTTTCATCAGTATTTCACTATGAATCAAAATAGTAAATCACAAGAGTTAATTGTTAGGTTCTTTACCTAATACGAATGAATTATCAGTACTTAAAAAAACGTGTAAAGAATATACTAAAGAATTTATTTTAAAATCATGTTAATTAATAAAATTGCCACAATTTATGTAAATAATTATTATAGAAATTAATTTGAATTTTTTAATTTTTTATTTCTAGAAAATATATTTTATAACTAAACTTTCACAAATATATCAATAATTATAAATTTCTAGTTTATCCCACCATAAGAGAGATAAAGATAAAGTATAATTGAGTTTCAAATCTGTTGTGAGATCTTGTTGATATTAACTTTAATGTAAAATAATGGGGTTACTTTTTTATTGGTTAATTCGAGATGCATTGAATAATGAAATTGTCATATGCTTGTCGATAGCTTTCACAATTTCACTTAAAATCTAGGGTTTAGGGTTTAAAATTTTAGGATGATTAAAATTTTTTTGTCATCATCATTAATTTAAGTCACCGTGATAATTTTTCGTTATCCAACATATTTTAATTAAATAACTAAAAGTAACTTAATTATAGTTATACAGTAAATGTAATATTGCTTTATATTAATATCAAAATCTCATAATTTTTTAATGTATAAAAACAACTAAGCTAAACAAAGGAGTAAAATAACAACTATATCACCCACGAATAAATTAAATAAAAATAGCTCACTTGAAAAATATAAAAATTTGAAGTCTAAACAAATTTAATCGAAGATATTCAAATTGATTAAGTACTTGAAATTTAATTAAAGTTTTAGGTAACTAGATGAGGTGATTATAAATAAAAGTTCAAAAGGTAAGTAAGTCTTTTTTCATCATTATAATCTATTTTTTGGTTTTTTAAAAATATTTAAAAATAAATAAAAAAATTTCATTTATTAAATGGAAATAAGTAATAAAAAATTGTATAGAGAAATTATTTTAGTAATCGAAAAATAAATACCCAAGATTAGCATAAAAGCAGTAGCATAAGTGGACTAGTTGGTGTTGGTATTTGCATCCATAGTTGAATATATATTTATGCATGTGATCACTCACTTCCTACCAAAAAAAAAACATGTATCACCATCTTAACCACCACAACAAGATTAAGCATAACGTCAACTTACAGCAATTTAATTTAGGACATTATCAATGTCATTAAGATTCAATTAAAAACTTATTACCGATCATAATGGGGTATATTAAAGGTTAAAGAATGAAAAATAATAGAATTCTTTTAAGTAATGAATAATTATATATATTTGTTACTATTTTGAAACCATTTACTGAAATAAATTTCACTTACCAATGTCAAGATTTTAATTCATGCACACACAAAAAGGCATCACTATGTAGCTGATCTCTTAAAATTAGGTTTGACAATTTAGAACGATAAGATGAAATTAGGTAGTGCGCACCGTTTTAAGTAGGTAGCGTTCTAAGGGTATGCACCTTACCACCAAAACCGTGTGAACTTTTGTGTGCATTTTAAAACGTGAGGAAATTAGTTATTTCTATTTAAATGTTTTTTTTTTTTGGATTAAGCAATGTGCTTGAATAACATAGTTGTAATATCTCCAAAAGTTATATATAACTAGGCAATCTCGTAACATCAAATATAACGTATATAAATATTTCGATATAATATGAAAGATTTTATATAATATTTCAAATAAACGAATTCACAAATCAAAATATACAATAAATAACAAATTATTAACACCATTTATTAGAAAAATTCTGTATTAATATACACGTATATATAAAGCTAAATAATTTATGTCGGAGACAATCTTTTATTTTTTATTGTGTATGATCATTATTCTCTAAAATGTGTAATTTATATAAGAAGGTCGAGGTAAGGATACAAAAATTCTAACATAATAATTAATATAATCATTATTTATTAAGCATCTTCCCTACAGATTAACACATGACTAAATATAAAACATTATTCAATTCCAAATTGGTTCATAAATTGTCAAAGTAGATTTTCACACACATATATATAGTAAAGTATACGCTAAGAACTTTCTCAACTTTTCACATATACTATTTGAAAATTATTAAGCCTTATGTATATCTTTTAATAGAGTAATTTTCTGCCCTGAATATTTACTCTTGAAGTAAACTAAAATAGATTATATCATACTCCTCAAGATTTAAACATAAGTAGTAGTTTAATGCTTCAATCAAAGACAAATTTAAGAATAGACAATAAAATGTGTAATTATAAACAAATAACATATAAATGTAAATGTTTCATCTTTATAATACTAAAAAAAAACATTATTTTGTTTAAAATTTAAGTGAAACAATCCATTTAATCAACTCTAACAATTATGAGTTGATTCCGATTAATTTATCTAATCTTCAAAAATTAGTTGAAGTTAACTCATTCTTGAACATCGCATCATTATTCAATCTAAACAACCATAATTATAGGCCAACTTAACATTGTTTTTTCCTTCTCAGTCACTTGTGGATTGTTTGGTGTAGAAAGAATTAAAGAGAAAGAGAAACAAATGTAAGAAAAGTGAAGATAAGGTAAGAATTTGGAAGATTGAAAAAGAAGAAAAAGTATTTTAAAAGAAAAGTAAAACGAGAAACAATTTTTATTTTCATGTTGAGAGGAGTGAAAACAAAAATTTTAATGTGATATTTTAAATCGTTGAAAACTTTTTTATAAAGCTAGTTTTAACATTTTCTAACAAGTTTCAACGACATAGGAAAACCGTCCTTTTTTGTGTGTTTTTCAACTTTTAAAAAGTATCTACAAGCTTTCTGGTAAATTTCCTTACTTTTATTTGTTTAAAAAATACAATAAAAAACTTTTTATGAAATAAATTATTTATTTTAATTTTTAAAAATTTTGAATAAATAATTTGTATGTTTTGTTATTTGTCCTTTTCACTTTTCTATTATAATTATCTACTTTTATAATATTTTCTGGTTTCATCATATTTCTTCTACTAATGGTAGGATGAAAGAAGAGTAAGAGGGAAAATCAATATATCTGTTCTTTTAAGAAAATGAAAAACTAAAAAAAGAGGACTACAACCGTTGTACTATTTCTTGTGCGTAAATTTTTTAAATCAATTAAATTAGATAATTTAAAAAAAAAATCTCTATATTTTTCCCATTTCTCCTACTAAACGTTTGATATTTAAGTAATTTCTTACTTCTTTTTCTGGGTTTATTTAATTTTTTTCACCTTTATTCTCTTCCTTACTCAAAAGAGGGGCATATTCCCTTTTACTGATGTGACTCCTTTTTGCTTTTGTTAGATCACTGTACAAATCACGAGATTCTGTTTTCGTTTTTTATTATAAAATATTTTTTTGATTATTAAATTTTGATTTTTTTTTATTATATAAAAAGAAATGCATATTGTCAATTAGAGGAAAGGAAAAATACTGTCAAAAAACATTTCATTTATTACATATCAAAACACCTTAAAAAATATGATTGAATTTCGAGAGGAATTTTCTGTAAAATTCATCATCATCATTATCTAATCATAACTCGCTCATAAACAAACAAATATATATATATATATATATATATATATATATATATATATATATATATATAACATTAATAAAGAAGAATTATTTTTACAATTTTTTTATTATTTTAATTCTTTAAGTGATTATTTATACTAATTTTAGTTACGTTTAAATTACAATAATTATTTTAGCTTTTAAATAATTATTCATATAAATTTAATTATTTTTTAAAATTAAAATAATCATCTAAAGTAAACACAGATAGTATGTGTGTGTGTTTTTATTAATTTATATATATAGTATGCATGTCGGTGTATAAAACTGTCCTATATACATGCTTCGTATGTTGTTTTTTTTATAAAAGTGCGGTAATTACAAACGCATGCAAGAAAAGTTAAATTAGTGATATCAAAATTTAAACATAAATTAATGAGAAAATAATCAGTACAACAATTTTACTATTCTTCTTCGTAGAGTCAAACACATTTATGCTCATTTTTTAATTTATTCTAACAAATTGATCGTGATCGTGATTATTATTATGTTAAAAGAAATTTTAGTTTCAGACATAAAAACATCTTTGTAATTTGTGTATGCCCTTTTCACAACCATAATTAATATAGGGATAAAATGGTCATAAAAATAAATTTATATATTTGTAAAACAAAATAAGAAAACAAAAAGTAGCGTTAAACGAGTATAAGAGAATTTTGTTTTACAATATCATTGTCTTTAAGAAATTTGAGCATTAAAAAATTTAAGCATCATGCTTTATAAGTAATAATCATCTACAACAGTTGATTCTACTAAATTATTGATATGTTATATATGATTATTGATTTCTTTTTGTATTTGCAAATACTTTATCATCTAAGTTAATATTTTGAAGAAGTTTATTATTTGATGATCACTTCTACTCACAAGTAGTCATAATTTTTTTTTTAATAATTTGAGTATTTGAAAGTTTTTACAAATAAATTTATTCCTCGTAGTGATTCGGAACTAATAAGATGTTTGAATATTGAAAAAATTATTCAAATACGAGGAAAATATTCCTAAACGATGTTTAATTTTTTTTCCGATAACACGATAACACGATAATACGAGGAAAAAATCATTTATTCAAACATTCGGAACTAATACGAGGAAAATATTCCTAAACGATGTTTAATTTTTATTAAAAAAATAATTTTAACGTTCAAATATTGAAATAATAGGAATCGGAAGCATGAGAGAAAAGATGGATTTAATCTTCTGAGTAGTCCTAATGCATAATACATTAATTTTGCAAGTTAGTAATTATCGAAAGATAATTAGTTAAGAAATAAACAATAAAAGGTATATTGAAAATAATTAAAAATAAATATAGAAATACGTGATGTGTTAGTTAGTGGATGTTGGTGAATAAAAGTAATAATAATTATAATTATGCATCCTAAAATGAGCTACAAGGTTGGTTTACGAGGCATGATTGCAACACTGTAATTCCAAAAGAAAAGAGAGAAAGATGAGAGAAGTTTCCAACAGCCGACAAGAGGCGACAAAAAGAAAAAAGAGTGGGCCCTTGGAGGTGATGGATTTATTTAATATTTAATACATAATAATAAGTTTATGATAAAATATGTATTATTAGTGTAAAGCTAGGATGGGTGGAAGGTGTGTGTCACTTCACTGTCACTTTCTTGCACTACTTTTTGTTCTGATCGCAACACCAATTGCTTTCAAATTTTCCCTAACAATCACCGAATCTCACTCTCACTTCCCAAATATTTTACTTCCACCACACCTTCTTTATAACTCCTTTAATCACCAAAGTAACTGAGATTTTTTTTTTTATAAATTTATTTATTTATATTTTTAATTTTAAAACTCTCATTTCATTTCCTTTATTTTATTTATTTTTTGTTCTGAAAATGAACATGTGAAGAAGTTTTTCTAAACAAATTTGATCGTTAACTATAGTTTATAAGTTTTTGTTGTAATTTGAGACAGTAAACGACAAAAAAGAGAAAAATTGTAGATGTTGACAATATAATAAAGCTGCTTTAGTTTTGTGTGATTTAGAGACAAACGTGAAAGAAAAGAAAAGAAGAAGAAAGAGAATGAATGAAGTGATTATTTTTTATTTTTTGTTTATAAAAGGGAAAAAGAGTTTACAATATTTTACAACAGAATATTATATTAATACCATTCATAATTCACGTTGCTTGAATATATAAATACTCTATATAAAATAATAGTTTCAAATAGATATTAATGAGTGTTTTTTTATAATTGATGTAATATTAATATTTGTTTTATTAATTTATTTCCTTCAAAGTATTTTTTTTCTTAAACAACGCTAATTTATGCAACCAAGTGTTAAGCTATTTATTTCAATAATAAAATGTATTAAGCTATATTTTTTTATTTATTTTTAATCTATCTGTCTACACAACTCCATAAAAAAAACCTAAAATGACATTTAAACTTTAAAACAGATAAGCATGACAAAGCCAAAATAAATGTTCGTAAAATTTAAAAACACATTTTCATTTTCATTCACTTGATACACTTTTAACAAACTTTTAACACTTTCTATATACTTGTTAGATTTTTTACACTATCCTGTAAATTTATATCTTTGAAAACATTTAGAACATAATTTTCTTATATAAATATTTTGAATATATATAACAAAAATAAGTTTGAAATAAAATTATTAAAAGAAGTTAAAATTAAAAAAAATGTATGAGAATAACTTTATTGATTAAAATTAGAGATTTAGACTCAACAAATTTAAACATAATAGGTTTCGATATTATTTTGAAAAACTGTATTTTAAGTTTAATAACATTATAAATTTGACTTTATAAAATTGATTTTGTAAGACAACTTAGATGAGTGTAATTATCATTTTCATTACCAATATCTTTCTATCGATATTAGACAAGATTTTTCTCTTTTCAATATCAACTAAAACTAAAAATATTTTAAATTTGGTTTCAATTTTTCGGTTGATCCATATTTTTGTTTATAAATCTCAGTTGGCTATTCATATTTTTAGTTGTCTCAGTTGAATTTCATTTTCTAAAATATATTGTAATTTGATCGTTTTAGTTAGTACAGTACCAACCATGTTAACTGATGTACTACGTGTCAGCTCGTAGTTTTCTTGATTTTATTTTTATTTTTATTTGTTTGTTTATTTTATTTTTATTTCTTTTAAATTGCCATGTGTCAAATTAAAAAAAATTATTCAGATTTAAAAAAATGGCATATACATAGAGATTAAATTGAGATTTTTCACATCAAGAATGACACTATCACTGTCATATCATACTGTCTCTACCACGTCACAAAACCTTAATTTGACAAGTGACCATTTTTTAAAAATTAAAAGAAAAAAAAATAAAAGGAAGCACATGACATATCAGTTGTACCGATGAAAATACCAACTTACAACACATTTTAGAAAAACAAAGACCCAATTGAAATAATTTAAAATATAAAGATCTAATTGAGATTTCTAAACAAAAATGAATTAACTAAGAGTTTAAACTTTTTAATTTTGTTAATTGAACTGATTTGTCTGCTAAATTTGATTAAGAAAAAATATATTTTAAGATTATTTTTTTACCAATATCAACTGCAAATTTCTTAACCAACGTTATCAGAATTGATGTTAGTCAAATTGTTTTTTATCAATGACAATGATACTAGTTTTTTGTTTAACCGTAGGTGTAGATCGTTTAGTTGATGTTGATAGATATGATATTATAACTAACATTGTTGTGATAGTCACTTGAAGTTTATTAAAGGTTTATAAATTAATATTGAATATACTATTTTTTTCATAAGTACTAACCATGTTTTTTAATTGAAGTTTGTATAATTTTACAGGTCTTAAAATATTTTTATTATTTATTAATATTAATGGTGTTATTTGATAGTAATTGGAATACTTTATAAAAACAAGAAAATAAAAATTAAATTATCTTATATAAATAAAATATTTAAAAATACATAATTTAAAATTAAAGTAATTAACATTTAATATTTTTTTATTCTCTCGCAAAGTTTTGATGCTAATAGGATTAATTAAGGAAACAATATTGCGTATTGAATTTCCATTGAGAAAATTTTGGTGTTGAATGATTATTCGTGGCCCGAGAAAGCTTGGGCTTTTCTCTGCTCCGGTTTTGATTATTTGAACTTTTTATGGTCTTGTAGTCCAAGAAATAGAGAAACCAGCAGCCTAACATACATCAGGTCCAACAGAAAGCCCAAACACAGAAATAAAACAATGCCAAAGATACACAAATAAAGTTAATCGTAAAAAAATATTTATAAATATATTTTTGAAATGACACTTTGAGAGAAGATTAAAATATTAAGTCACTTAAATTTGAAACGACCAATTGTGACAATTTAAGTATACTATTTTTATTTTCCAAATAATAATGATAATACATTTAAACAAAAATTAAAGATTACAAAACAATTGCAACTCAAATTTCTCAATCCAATTTAACTATTGCATTAATAAGAACATAAATTTAATAATGATAATTACTATTATAACCACAACAATCATAAACGACACCTATTATTAAAATTAGTAATATTAGGAAGAAGAGTATCGGATTCTCATATTTTAAAGATGTTTGATAAGTCTACAAATGATGAAAATTTATTATATATTTTTCATTTTAAACTAGTTGGAATTTTATATTTTACACTTATATTTTTTGGTATAAATGTACATATTTCATTTTAATTATTTTACATTTTTAAAAATTATTTTCTATTTTACATGAAAATGTTATGGTTTGGCATAATTGTAATTAGTAAATAGGGATGTTAAAAAAATTCATACTTGTGGGTATCTGTGGATAAAATTTGCAACAAATAAGAAATGAATATTCAAGATGGATATCCGCAGATAACGGATACATGTATTTTTTATACCCGCATATTACCGGGCAGGTACGAGTATCATAGTATCCGTACCCGATATACTCTAATTAAAATTAAAAAAATTATTAAAACATTAATACATTGATTTTGAATAATGGATTATTTTTTATCAATTGATTTAAAAAAAATCTATATTTATTTGTAAACTGTCATTTAACACAATTTAAATGAGTTATTTTCACTTCATTTGAACTTTATAAAGATTATGCATTATATTTTTATTTGAATTTATGGTTAATTTTTTTTATTAAATATTAAAATTTTCTTTTGTAAATATCCGTGGGTATTTGTGGATATCCATGAATATTAAAAAAATATACGGGTACCCGCATAACAAATATCCGGAGATATAAGTATGAGTATGACACGAATATTTATCCAATAAATAGGATACTAGAAAGCTACTATTCGTACCTTACTCACCCCGTTGACACTCTTAGTAATAAAAAATATACATTGGGCATACATAAATTCAGACACGACCTAAAATATCAAAGAAAAGGTTATAAATTCTCAATATTTTTAAAGTTATTCTTAATTTAAATTTTCTATTTTACTTTAAATTAATGACTCGAAGTAAATTATCTAATTAACTTTAGCTGTTTATCTAAAATAAAATAAAAGTTAAGTAAGTCTTCCTATTAATTTTCTACAGTAAATGAATACTTTTATTTTTAATATATATATATTTGCTTTTGAAAGAATCAAAGAGTGTGAACGCAAGCATTTACATAACTTCATTCATACTCTTTTCTTATTTTTTATTAAATCTTCACCGGCTAATTATAATTATAACCCTCTAACTTGATTACTTCGTTCCTACTCGTGTTTTTCTCTTTTTAATTCTATCCATAAATAATTAAAACTCTCTGGCTCAGGGCCGATGAACCCAAATTAAATATGTAGTAGTTTTATTAGTTATCTAGTAATATAACTTGATTTTGTATTTATGCATACATTTTATGTTATTCATGTTTCTTTACTTCTACATTGTTTAGAACGTTATCTTCCCTCTAGTTTGAATGTTGGACTAAGACTAGAATTGAAATTGTTTTCCATAAACTAAACTCTATATAGAAATAAATTATAAGATTTTAAGGTGTTTTTAATTTAAAAAAAACATTTTATTTAATCTATTTTCATTATTATTTTTTAAATAGTTTTTTAATCACGATTGAGTTACAATAGTGATTTTTTTTTTATCTATTATGAACATATGTTTTAATTGTGAGATTTTTAAAAAATATTTTAAATTTTGGATTGAAGGATTCGAATTTATTTGATTTTTTTTTCTCGACATCTTCAAGTTTTCTATTGTCTTTTCTTTTTTACGTCATCCCAAGATATTTCAAAGTGTTACATAAAAAATATGTAAATATTATATTTAGAAGTGATATTAGAGAAATTTAAACATTAAGAGTCGTGTCATTATATAAGTTAAATATAGTCGTCCAATCAGGGAAGAATTAATCCATAAAATTAGAAGACTGTTGCGAGATCCCAAATTTCACAAACTAAATTTTGTAATTGTAGTATTAATATCAACCAAAGTTATCTTTAACAATAGATACCCATAATTTTGATTTAATTCAACACACAACAATAAATTTTGTAATTATCAATAAAATTTTATTGATGAAAATAAATTTGTTGATACAATGAATTTTACATGTGAATTTTATATTTTTTATTGACAATGGATATTTTTGTTAGAAATCATATGTTTATATAATCTGTCAAATAAACATCAATAATTGATTATATTTAAAATACATTGGTAAAATTTGTCAATAATTGTTTTTTTTTTAAATTTGTTGGTAAATTCATTGATAATGGCCATGACTATTTCATGATAAAATCTATTGGTAATTGGATATATTTAAAATATATTGATACATTTTTTAGTAATTATTTTTTTAAATTCGTTGGTAAAATCATTACTAATTGAATTTTTTTAAAATCTATTGGTAAAATTCTTCAAAAATTGTTTTATTTTGAATTTACCAACAAAACATACGTCAAATATAAATTTCCAACTAAATCTAACTAAATGCACTTATAAATAAATTAGAGATGGGTAAGTATAATAATAAGAAAAGAAAAAACGAAATAGGAGGAAGAAGAAAAGAAAAAATAGTAGAAGATAGAGAGGAATAAACGACGAAGTTGAAAAAGGAGAGAAATAAGAAAAAAAAATTGATAATTACTTACGATCATATCTATCTGTATTTACTAATAGATAATTATCGACAAATTATTGTTGTCATTGTGATCGTTTCTAGATTAACCATGAATGCTTGGAGGATTTAGTTCTATTACTACAATTTCTTGAAGTTCCAAGAAATTATACACAACAATAGCATATTCTACTTTGGAAGCCTATATGCAACAAATAAGTGTGAAAAAAGTTTTAATACAAGGAGAATATAAGGTCCAATTTGGAAGTAATTATGACACAACTAACCTATATGCAACAAGTAACCATACATACCATAATAAACACGAAAACAAACATAGACATTTGCAGACATAAACATAAACACTTAGATAAACACATACACCACAATATATATATATATATATATATATATATATATATATATATATATATATATTATTGATTAAAAAAAATATTATATAGATATTACATTTATAAATTAGAAAGTATATTATTTTGTAATCAATTTTAATTTCTCATTTATATAATATATTGGTTGAAATAAAAATTGTCAACTTAAATTTATATTATGAGTTGAACAACCTATATATAATAAGTTATGTGACTTCTATACCAACTTTAATACACAAACATACTTTTAAAAATAATTAAATAAAATTAGATTTATTTTCCAAATCAAGTTTGAAAGCTCAAATTAGCCCTAGCAAAAGAAACAATTTTTGTACACTATGATTAATAAAAAATATAAATATTTATGGGAAGAAGTATATATCCATGTTGGTGTTTAAAGCCGAGAATCCAAATTCGTTTAAACACGAGTTTCTCGAAAGAAAGATATCTATAAAAAGAGCATAATTTTCTAAAAATTAATAATTGAAGTGATTAATTAATTCAACCCATCTACCCAAAATGTCATAATTAATAAATAATAAAATTACCATGATACTTATTACGTAATACATGCGTTATGACGAGTTTTGTTAGCATAACACTTTCCACATCCTTTAAAAAACAAAAATATTTGGAGCCAGGATTTTGGATACTTAATTTAATTAAAATGCATGAACGTTAAGATTAAACTTACGAAAGAAAATAAAAAAGTACTTTTTAATGCGTGAATGGTGAAGACACTATATTGCCAATGAAGACCGTTTACGCAAAGCAGCTAGCTAAATAAAGAAAGTACAGAAATGTTGTAAAGAAAATATTAATATGGAAATGAAGTCTTTGCTTATTAAGAAAAAAACAGCATTTATATAAACTACACTAATTAATTGGTAAGATTAAAAATGAGGAAGTTAAGTCTGTTTAACCCGTGATTTTTTTTTTATCAATAAAGAATAAATAAATTATAGATGAGTACTTAAGGGATGCTCTAATCCTTTTATAAAAAATACACAATTAGTTGAGAGAGATAAAGAAGTGTGATAACATGATCATACAAAATAGGATAAAATCACCGAAACAAACATAAACTATTGCAAAAAGGACAAACCTTTTTTATTAATCCACAAAACATTACCGGTTCAGAGACATATTTATAAAAGCGATCTCATATAAGAAAATTCATTTCATCCTTTGATCTTAATTGTGGTATATATTGTCAACATCTCCATTAATTCAATAACTTACTTCTTTCAGTTTTTCAATAAATGGGGGAAGGTTTTCAAAGTAGCCATGTGTACAAGCATGCATGTACCTATACACTTAATCAAAACTATGTGGTCATCGAAAAACATCTTGACTTCTTACAAAGGTTTGTACTTGAAACTAGTTTTTGTCAACTGTACCATGAACAAAGTTTCTTATGGAACTATAGTGTGGCTTCATTTTCATCACACGACAGTATTACGTGTGAAGCTTGTTTTACCCTTGTCTCTCATCTATTATGTGAAACCAAATCACAACTCACCACGATGCCTACTTCTTTGAAACACACTTCTAGGTTCTCTCTTTTCGAAATTTAACGTTGCACGTTTCAACGCTTCTATCCCGACATGTGTTCCCACGCACCTATATACACATCCCCTCACGTAAAATTCCTATTTTTTCCTTAAAAGCTTTCGCTGGGAAAATGCTTCAAATTTTCTATCTCATTACTTTATATTAATTTACGTAAGCATTTAGGATAATATTATGTAGTTCATCCTATTTTTCTATTACATCAAACAACTTTTTCAACAAAAATACAAATATTTCCGTTGCTTTTATTTTTTGACCACCAATGTTTTTTATTTTCAACAATTTTGTTAAATGAAGGAAAATACGCTCTCTCAATTCCACAAAACTGACTTATAAGATAAAGTTAACATTTCACTTATACAGTGGCAGAACTTGGACTAAAAATGTAGGGGAGCCAAATTAGATTTGTTATATATAATTTTTCTTTAGAAGAAAAACTCTTCATTTTTTCTCTTCATTTCCTCTCCTTAAAACAAACACACGTAATAGTAGAATTCAAAAAAATATTACTATCATTTGCTATTATATCGTGTTATTATATCATTATACCAAATCATGAATACCATTTTAGATAAGTCATTCGTATTTCATCAATTTGATTTTTGAGAACTTTAGAGATTTGTTTTTTATTGTCTTAAATTCTTGGTTTTTATTAAATTTCTCAAATTTAGTTAACGTAAATGCATTTTTTTCATCTTTATTAAAACCTTCCTCTTTGAAAAAAAAGAATCAATTTACTTTTTATCATAATATTTCTAATATAAATTTATCACCACTCGCCTATTTAGAAAAAATAAAAATTATATTCACAAATCACAATTATCACAATGCAAAATATAACAAAACTCATACTACTTTAATTAAATAAGCAATATTGTATAAATTCAAAACTTACAAAAAAATTACCATAGGTAGCGATACATAAATCATAATAAGATACTAACCTTGATCTGTGAGAGATCATGCAAGAATTTGTATTTATCTCTCTTCACACACTTTCATGATAATTTACATGGTAGAAA
>Ga0209589_1001997_pt1 | contig 34773 bp, 22 predicted proteins | sample CowpeawhiteBW_FD_187525 | JGI IMG/M metagenome (GOLD analysis project Ga0209589, IMG submission 187525) | Root nodule microbial communities of legume samples collected from California USA - Cow pea white BW (SPAdes) (version 2) | ecosystem: Host-associated > Plants > Roots > Nodule | place: USA...
AAAAATAAAAAATAAAAAAAAAAAAAACTGAAAAATTTACACAAAAGAAGGCTTTCTCAATATGAAGCCAAAGGTACTTCAGTGATTCTGCGATAAGTTATTTCAATATTAATATGAAAGTGTTGCAACTATGAATCAAGAATATTCTAAGGGGTTAAAAGCCCGATAAATAAGAAAATTAATTCAATATTGCAGATCCATATTTTTAAGGCACCAGGAATTCAGAAGGGAAGCCTTTACCATAGTGAGGAAAGTTGATAGCTTGATACAGCAGTGGCATCCCTTACAATGAATTTCCATATACATTTATCAGTTTTGGTTTGGATATGTTGAAGAAGTGAAGGACTAGAGGAGATGTTGAAGTGGAAGAGGAATGGTAGGCCTCCAAGTTGTGCCATCTGGACTGTCCATAAGAGTAATACCAAGAATAGCTAAATCCTTCCTAATTGCATCTGATTTAGCGTAGTCCTTTTCTATTCTAGCAACAGCCCGTTCTTCAATTTTCTCCAACACTTTCTCTTCTGTCAAGTTTGCACGCTTTAAAGCTTTTTCCTTAAGCTGCTGCAAAACCTGCACCATGTAACAATACTTATTGACCATTTGCCAGAATAATATGAATTATGTTATGCAAACAGATACCAGAGAAACAGAATCTCAAACCTATTCATATTTAATACCATTAGATTTACCTCTGGATTTATGCAAGCTCATTGTAGGTATCTATATAAAACACAACAAATGTTTCATAAAAATATACAGAATCATTACGGAGAATTTGTAGCAGTCCATAGTTATAGCAGCTTAAGACTGGGTGGAAGTATTAATCTTGATATTAATCCGATGGCCAATAATGCAGGGGTACCACAAAAGAATGTCTACAAAAATCTCCATTTAAACACTATGCCAGAATTGAACGGGAGTTAAAGATTTAGAAAAAAAATAAAAATGAAAGGGTTCAATGAATTGACCAGAAATAATAAAACCCGTAAAAAAAGATTGTTAAAAGAGTCCAAAAATAACAATGACACCCCAGAAAGATAACCGATAAAGGAATAAAAAACTTCTATTCAATGGAATTTCTGTTAATTACACATAAATCAGTGATTGTTCTCCCAATAAAATTGATGGGTGGGTATGATATCATACCTCACGTGCCAAAAAAAAGAAACAATAGAAAACAGTGACATAAAGAAAAATGTATTCATACCTCAGAGTAACTTGCAGGCATTAGTCCTAAAACAGTAAGAACATCCCCAATGCTCTTCTCTAAAGCTGCAAGTGACTCTATTCGAAATTGTTGTTTTTTCCCCTGCATGATTATGAACTTGGAATGTTATAAACAGTATTTAATTCAAATACTTTACTTGCTTATGTGCCAAGCATTAAAGAATATCATCCCCAAGACAAAGTTTCAAAGATGCATTTCTAGCACAGAAACTCAGAAGATCTGCACAAAACCCTTTTATTGATCCTTTGCAAAGATTAGGTTATTGGCATCATGTAACACTTAGCAAGTAAACAACTTGAAATATAGGTTTGCTTGAAGCAAGGTTGATTGTTAGATACAAGTATGACCAAAACCAGAGATTTGATAGACTGATATTAACCTAAAAAACCAAAATTGCACACCAACAATAAGATGTATTAATGTTAAAGTTGTTCATTTCCAAACCTTGAGCTCTTTTAAAACCATTACTAAACCATAATTACATAATAACTTTAGCTATAAACGAGAAAATGCCATACCTTGCGGGTATGCAGCAAATCATTAATTGATTTTAAGGGATCAGACATTCCAGCCAATACAACTGGAGTGTGAAGATCATCCGACATTGAGGTCAGAAAAACATCCTGGAACTTATCAATAATATTCAATGTATCTGGTGGGATGGAATCTTTTCTAGTTGTCTGATCATGCTGATTCAATAAGCTTTTGCATTCGTGTAATGTCTGCAAACACACAAAACATTCAAGATAGTTCACATAACATACATGCTGACACAATAAAGAAGCAAGCCTATTTAAGAACACCCAGCGGGCAAATGCATAGTAATACCTCGTATATATAAAAGATACGGTCTGAAGCACTTTCAAGTTGTACATTTGAGTAGTTCACAGGAGATCGATAATGGGCACTCATCAAAAAATATCTCAAAGCCAGAGGATGGTAAATGTCTATAACCTGATTAAACAATATTCATGGCATCAAAATGCAACCCTTTGAATGGTAACCATCAACAAATAAAAATTGTAGGTCCTTCATCATAGACTAAATAGTTCTTGTCTAATAAAAAGACAATATACTTAAGTAGGATAAGTTTAAACCATCAGGGATGAGTCACCTGACGTATTGTGAAAAAATTTCCCAAAGATTTTGACATCTTCACAGAATCAATGGTAACAAAACCATTATGCATCCATACGCTTATATCACTTTTATTACAAGCAGCACAACTTTGAGCAATTTCATTCTCATGGTGAGGAAACACAAGATCAATTCCTCCACCGTGGATGTCAAAAGAGTAACCAAGATAAGCTGCACTCATGGCACTGCACTCAATATGCCACCCAGGTCTTCCAGGACCCCAGGGACTTTCCCAAAATGGCTCCCCAGGCTTTGAAGACTGCAAAATAGCATTGGAAATTCACAATAAGTTCCAAACTAAATTAAGATTTCAATAATTTAATAATCATTGATTTGTAATATATAAGATCAACATATTTAACAGATAATGTTATCAATATTTGTCAATTGTCACTGATATATTATACCTTCCACAGAGCAAAATCAGCAGGATTTTTCTTCCTTAAGTCAACTGCAACCCTCTCACCAGCTCGGTTATCTTCTAGATCTCGACTGGATAGTTTCCCATATTCTGGAAATTTTTCTACATTAAAGTATACATCCCCATCAACAACGTAGGCATACCCATTATTAAGAATCTGTCAACAAGCATGTTAACTGATCAATAGTGAAGCAAATCAACATTGTATTTCTTAACCAGAAAACAAAATAGAGTTTTCTAATGAACTATGAAGAGAAGCATTTCATCTACCAATAACGTATCTAAGTAAGGTTGTGTAGAAATGGAATATGAATAAACAGTCTAAAATTTGTATGTCTTCTAGTATCCATTTTAATGACACAGTAAATGGAGAGTATCAGTACCTTCTCAATCATATCAATGATTTGGGGCATGTGCTCCGAGACCTTTGGTTCCACAGAGGGAGGCAGACAATTAAGAGTTATCATGTCTCGACAGAATTCTTCACAATAGCGCCGGCTCAAACTGATTGGATCTTCTCCTAACTCTTTCGCTCTAGCAATTATCTACATATTGAAAAGTGCAGACTAAGATCCTGTAATACCAATTAAAAAACAGTGGGTACTTTGCATTTTTAACAAATGGATATAATCAAAACTCAAAACTTGTCTACAAATTCTTAAGGTCTAAACTCTAAACGATTAAGAACTACTGTTTAAGGGTAACAACTAACAACTGAATGACCAAGAGCCACGTAAAAGGTTTTGTTTGGATAAACTCCTGTATAAGTGTTTTTATGACAAGAAAAGGAAAAAGGTAAAATAAATTGAGATTCTCTCATGAGTTAAAATCATTTCTACATACTCAACTTTTGTACAAGCTATCTCATTTACCTTCTCCAACAGCTAAGATACATAAGTGGATAACTTTTGAGAGAAACCCAATTCATTATACCTTTTTATTTACCTTTCCTATAAGTAATGACGAAAAGAAGTTGACCTAAACAAGACCTAGTTCAAACCCACGACAAACTCCCCACCCACCTCATTACCATCCTCTACTAAGAGCAAATTCAGGCTTAGATGCAAAAATATCATCTCGAAGATTTTCATCCCTTCTTTATCTGCTAGTTATTAATATTTTGAACAAGCCAAAAGCTAAACACCTTAACCTAATGAAAACAAAGGCACAAACAGTAAAGCTATTAAAACAAAGCTGAAAGACGCGTCACTAAATAACGAATAAAATTGCCTTAAGAACGCCAACTTGTGTATTATGAAGATATTAGACATGAGACAACAAAGAACCATAAATTTTTTTTTTTTTCTTAATGAGAAAGTGCCAAGGAGGCATAGAAAAAAGGAAATAGACACTCACTCACTGACCTTGTCATCAACGTCAGTAAAATTGCGAACATAACAGACTTCAAATCCCAGATGCTTAAAGTATCTGCCTAATTGTCAAGCAGAGAAAACCAATTAGTGCCAATACGAAAAGGGGGTACAATTGAATTAAGCGTGTGCGAAGAGAAGAGAGAAACCTGTAAAGAAGGTCGAAATTGATATACACGCGTGCATGTCCAATATGGCTGAGATCGTAGGCGGTGACGCCGCACACGTACATTCCCACTTTGGATTCCACTTTGGGTTTGAAGAGTTGTTTTGTTTTACTCATGGTGTTGTGCAGCCATACCTCCGGCGAAGGTTTCTTCAGGGTGAAACCCTGGGCGCCGGATTTGCCGCAATCCTTCTCCGCCGTGAACGGCGGAGACGAGCAGGCGCAGAAGGACGGCGGGCTCTTCTTCCTGAAGATGGCGGCGTGGGGTGTGGATGGAGCGGAGCGAGGAAAAAGCGTAGAGAAGAAGGGTCTGTAGCACTTAAGAAGAGAGACGGTACCCATTTTTGCAGCTTCTCTTTTGCGCTCTCTCTGATATGAGTTATCAACAATCAACTTTCAGTTACCGGGTTCACTCGGACGAGCTCATGCTTTAAGGTTGTCGTTTATCGATTTATACATATAGCCAACAGGGTATCAACTTAGAAGGAAAAAGAACAAATTTTAAAAACTTAAAGGACTCAACTCTTCCTTTCTTTCTTCTTTATTGGAGATTTCCTCTTATTTTAACCTTGATTTAGTATACAAATTGTATTTAAAGTATTGCTTCGAAATTAAATGATTTGTATACTTTGGAGATTTAGAAATAACTAAAAGCAACATTATTCTAATTTTATGATTTCTACTTTTTTTTTTTCTCTTAAGGGAGGGATGCTTTGTAATTTTTTCGAAAGTCTGAAACTAAAAAAGTGTATTTTACACGTCGGTTTAGTTTTAAAAAGATATTATTTATAGGAAATAAGTTTTTCACAATAACATTCTTATATAAGACATGAGAAACTAACTTAAAAAAAAAGTTAAATTTTATTGGAAAATAGTATAATACTTTTTATTAAATTTAAATGGTAACAAATTTAGGATTTTTTTTATGAAAATAGCATATCACTATTCTATTTCTAAACATTTTCTATAACATTTTTGGAAATTTCTTTTACTGGCCAAATAAATGTATATTATTTCTAAGAATTATAATTATCAGGATTGGTTCTCGAAGATTAACACACACAAAAATCCTACCAATAAATCACCTTAAATTTTGTTCTTTTTATTCCGTTCTTAATAACAAAAAAAAAAAGTGAACGAAAAACTAATATCTCACATCTAAAGGAAACGATTGAAATTTGTTGGGAAAGGTTCAGTAATATCATAATTATATATACATATATATATATATATATATATATATATATATATATATATATATATATATATAAAAAAAATATATATATATATATATATATATATATATATATATATATATATATATATATATATATATGACAAGAATATTTATATTCACAGTGGATAATTGATAACCACACGTATTTTTGTTATTTGTAAATAGTGAATATTTTAATATCATTATTGATACAATATTCCGCAAATGCTTAAAAAAATTAAACTTAAAATTTAATTTAAGTTTTATTAAGTTAATTAATTTATATTTTATTTATTTTATAATTTTATTTAAATCATTTTAAATATATATATATATATGAAACAAAACAAATAATTATTTATTTTCATTTTATTACCCAAATATATCAATTATTTTAAATTTGTGAGCATTTTAGGATAAATCTATTTTATGAGAAATTTCAATTTAATAACTAAATTGATAAAATTTACTCACGATTTGGTAAAGGTAATGTTTTATCCATTTTGACAGCATTTGTTCAATCTTATCTAGGCATTTTAAATTATTTTACCACCATTTTAATTATTTTTAAAACATTTTATCACCTAGATAATGTTTACAAAATTTTTATTTAGTACTCGACAAGATTAATAGAATTACCATCAATCCCAATTATTTGCATAAACCACGAACAGTTAGCTCCATTACAGTTCATCCTTGACAAACGTCTGGATGAATTAAAAAATAAATAAAATTGTACATAAATTATAATACTCTTTTGGTATAAGAGTAATTATTAAAAAAAATTAATTTCTCTCTATATATATCCGAAACCCACTCTTACTTTTTCAATTATTAAGCCTATTTTAAAATCTGGAAGCTTAAATGGTATCAATTTAAATATGAACCCATTTGTTTATATTCTCCTCATAACTATCAAAATCCCAAATTTCAAAATCAAATTACAAATAACAAAAAGAGAAGGCAAAAACATACATCGTAGAAGGCAATACAGCCAAAACAGATTATAAATCAATTTTCTTTTTCAAGAAAAACGACCAAAAGTGGAAATTAAGAGCTTCTACAAGTAGACCAAAACAGCCAAATATTACTGAATGGTTATCAACATTCACAAGAAAATGGGAAGAGTTACGTAGAGCCCTACTCCTGAGCGTTCAAACCAAACGTATAAATCACTACCAGAAATTTCAAATTTTAGCTAATCCACAACATAAATCATCGAAAGATTTCTCAGAGTACCAATTTGTCATGAGAAAAGTCCCCAATAATCAGAAGTCATATGTCTTCAGCTCGTGCTTGAGGCAACCAACTTGCTCACCAGCTTTCCATTACTCATATATGCCTAGTTGCTTCTTGCGGCACCGGGTAACAAGCTTGCTAACGATGGAACTCCTTGATTTCTCATTTCTTCTTGTGCACGCCTCATTTCTTCTGGATCTGTTTCCACAGAAATACAATGAGGCTATCAGCACAATTTATGCAAAATGTAGCACAATATCCGGCATTTTAGGTTCATATAACTAACACACGAAAAACTACCATTCGGCAGATTGCCTATGAAACAAGTAAAGCAATTCACAACATCAAAAGTAAAGTTGCACAAGATTTTCGAGATTTTCCCCATTTCATCTGGGTTTTGACCAAAATGGAGTTAATGATTAGTTAACAAGTTTTTTCCTGAGAAACTCGTCAAGTTTGATAATCATGCAAGAACAAGTTAGTAGAAGCCCAAAAAGGGAGAAGCATAATTCATAGCTGAAACCTTTTAATAGTACACAACGTATTCACATAAAATACCATAGCGGTGGAACGTTGCAAAGTATTCAGTTATGACTCAGTAATACAGTAAAATTAGGGGAGAAAGATAAAAAGATAGAAGGAGGTTCAGATATTTCAACTTGATTTTTATATTTTGACGTTGCCAAGCAACAATAATATCGGCTACGAGATAGGATTAGTCCCAAACTTCTCCAGAAGGAAATAAAACATTTCACCCATACAAAGCAAGAACATCAATATATGCAAAAAAAAGAGACTCAAAAATTGAAAAAAAGTTAGCAGATAAATTATTAAAAGCATACCCATGTTCTCCATCAATTTGGGCATGAGGAAGACAACAATTAGCATAAATCCAACCATCAGACCCATTGGACTTTTCACAACGGACATAATGGAGAATGGCTCCCTAACCTGTAGCAAGACAAGATAACACCATGCAGACATTTAGATGATAAATTGAAGGAATGGGAAGGGGAACAGGCAAACAAAAACAGAGACTTTGCAGTCTAAACCAACCTCGTAATATTGTTCATCCCTTAATGGCTCTAAGACAAACTCACTAAGTCCCCTCCTATTCTCTGTCAGTGCCGCCTGAATTTTGCCATGGTGTCTAGCACTTATATCAACTCGTACCTTTTTTTAATGAACATAACAATTTAAGAAATGAGCATACATTAAAAAAAAATGTATTTGGGGAAAAGAATTGAGATATAATTTTCAGGTTGAGCATTCACCGGAGAAAAGAAATAACCTATTGCAGCTACTTCAATTAGATGTGTCCCTGCAGGAACATTGTGGCTTAAAGCATACACGTTAAGGAATTAGATCATCTCTTAACATGATTTGCCAGCATTAATTACAATAACTTAATAAAATCAAGAACAAGAAGATGAGGAGAGATAGAATTTAATAGGGTTTAACATCCCAAAAACATCCATCATGCAAATTAAGAAGAAGTGGAAATTAAGTTGTAAATCAAAAAGGATACAATGAGAAATATCCATCAGGCCTCAGAAAAGTAACTCTTTGACCACCATTGAGTATGACTTTGACGTTTGAAATTTTTCCTGGAAGAATATATTCTTTTGTTCCCACACCTGTCATAAGTATTTAGCAACATCACTATGCAAACAAAACTTGTAGGCTATATAGCAAACCTATATACAGTCAGAAGATAGATATGCAACAAATAGAATGAATGCATCAAGGATATAAACTATCAAATTTTCCCATTTCAATTTTCAACCGCCTGGTAGCTAAACCATCAGCTTCCCTAAATCCTGACTAAATCTGGCTTATCTAAACGCCATGGGACATGCTTTTCCAATGACAACACATAGTAGCCAGTTCAGAACTCTATCTTCCTATTTCAATTGTCCGGATATAGTTAATCAAAGTAACTTATGAGAGCAACCAACAACTTTTAAACCCATCCATTTTCTTCATTCAAGTTTGGTGTTTTATAGTCTTGTCACATGAAATTTCACATCCTAACACGACAATATTTGTTGTCAAGTAAAAAGAGGTGTATTTATCTGTGAATGCAGAAGTTCTATTTAAAAATAAATAAAATAAAATCATTACGTGCAAGCAAAAAAATGTTGAAGACGGAAGAATAAAATAACCAGTCAAGAATTTCAAACTAGGTAAATTTTGAGCAATGTAATGCAGGTAAATTCATGTGAACAGGATGAACTGAGTGATCACCCAAGTACCACTACAGTCCCAACCACTATTCAAAATTAATCTCTATGATACAGCACAACCTATAGGATCCTATCGTGTATTAACCTGTTAACTTAGCCTCATCACAACAAGCACACGCTTCATTCACAGATCGAAGTTCAGCGCTTTTTTTATCATAAAAAAAATTAAAGAACTGCACAGTAAACAATAATCGGGATTTAAAATAAATAATTAATAAAAAACGAAGTAAAAGTAAGAACGTACTGGGGATCTTCACTCGACCATAAATAGTATAACCTTCGGTGGACCTGGAGAAATAGATTCGTTAAAATAAGGGTTGATAGAAAGCAGAAAGCAAAGTGAAATTAGGGTTTAGGAAATAGGGAATTGATACCCCGTGGCAGGGGATTGGGCGAATGAGAAGGGTAGAAGTGAGAAGCAGAATTGAATTAATAGAAAAAGAATGAGTGATCTGGTGGAGGCCATAGCAGAATTTCAAAGGTGATCTAAACCTTTGTTTTCTCAGAGACACCAAAACACTGTTTTTCTTTTTCCTATTTCAACTGTTAAACGCTGAAGTTCAACACACCAAAGCACTCTCACGATCTATCACTTGAAATCAGAGAAGAGAAGAAAATAACAATAAATCTTTTCTTAATTAAATTTTTATTGTTAGTATTTCTTTATTTTAAATTTCTCGATTTTAAAAATGTAACAAGTGGAGCACTAAAAGATAAAATTATTAACAAAGAAATACTAATAAAATTAATTACTTTAATTTTAACTGTAAAGAATGTTACATTAATATTTTTTTAATTAAAAGTTTAATTGAATATTTTTGTACGATCAAATTAAATAAGATAAATTAATTACTTAAAAAAACACAATTTTTCCTCTAGTAATGTTTTATACTTTCATGTTATCACAAAATAAATTACATTATTAAAAGTTATTGAAAATTTGGGATTCCATCCCCTGTTTTTAATCTATGGTGTAAAAAAAATGTAAATTTAACATTTACTCACTGTTTTAAGAGTTTGATTATTTTATATTCTCTGTATAATTTTTTTTTTCATTATCAATTAATCAAAAAGTACTTTTCATATCAATTCCAATTTTATAAAATCCCTAAAAAAGATAAATCATTTTTGGTATTGTTATTAAAATATATATTGATATTGGAAGATAATATACAAAAAGATCGGCACATATGTTTTAATTTCAATATTTCTTTCAAAAAGTATATAAAATCACATTTTCTTACTTCATTAAAGTAAACCATCAATAATAAAACACTTCTTAACATTCTTTTTTTTATTGACAGACAATAATATGATTTATTATTGTTTAAATATCATGTATACATGAAATAAAATGAAAGTTTTAAATTTTTTAATATTGTTTATAAGTTTTATTGGAAAACCGATATCATCTAAGTCCAATCACGTACGGATACATCTCGGTCCAATTCATAGATAGGTCCAATCAGATATATAGACGTATATCTCAGTTAGAGCTATCAAAATATGTCAGAACCCATGAACTAACCTGACCCACCACAGGTTCAGGTTGAAATTTCTTTACAAAATTTTGTACGGATTAATTTTTGACCAGCCCACCAAGAACTAAGCTCACTCGGGTTGAACCTGTGGTGAGCGGGGTTGGCTCACCAACCCACTTGCAAATAAATGGTCACTATTTTTTTATATTTCGATTGGGCTATGCTGTTTTTTCTTAGCCAACATATTGGGTTGGCAAATGCAAACCTCATATTTTTGTAATTTGTGATTTTGGTTTGTATTTGGGGTTGAACATTATTTTAGATTATAATGAAATTTATTTAGATTTTACTCACAATTATTAGTTTTTTTGGGACAGGAGAAAAAATTATTATTCTTTTAATTAAGTGAACTAGTGAGCCAACTCGTTTAACCCACCAACTCGTGGTGGGCAGAGCCGTGTACCAAGTTATGACAGCTCTAATATTAATACATGTGGGCTCAGGCATACAAACGTACGTACGTACATCCCAGTACATATAGAGCTCAAGCATACATATGTGCATCCCAATACATATGCTTAGACATATCAACGTACATCCCAATACGTATGGGCTCAGGCATACAGGCAGGTGTACATCACAAATGGGATTGAGGACTGTATGAGTGCATTCAAGAATATTACAGCATAAGGGAATGTAACTGTCGTTACGATTACAATAGGGCATTCATAGGGTTTATTAGTATTTACTAACAGAATAAAAATAGTTACCGTAGTGAAGTCAGGATTAGACTCGGGTAATATAAAGAAGGAGTTCAGTGTCCAGGGTAAGGGACTTATCTTTGTATTCATCTTTTACTCACACCCAAACTTACTAACTTGATTATTTTTACCTATCTTTTTGTAAACTTTTTATATTACCTTATGTTTCTGCATAAACAATAACAGAATATCAAGGAGCACAAATTGAATCTTACCCAACCATCGGACCTTCAGGATGGATACACCTATACTCTTCAGCTAGGATACGTCATCATAGTGTAGGTGGATTAGACATTTTAAGGGCTACCTGTCGAAAGGACTCTGAAGATCAAGTCAACAAAAGCTCTCTCAAGTGAAATCATAGATTAGTGGATTAATGAATTGCCTCCCTCTACTTGTTGGGGTCCACATGTATTTATAGAGTTATTAATTATGGTTGACCCTGTTTTAAGGAATGGACTTTCTTTACTGTGTTGGGCCACCATTTGGGTTGTATGGGCCTGGTCCAAGCCCAAAGACCAAGTTTGTGAGTTGATGTCAGAAGTTTGCCTATTATCTAAGTTTAAATTGGGCAGTCCATACTCATGCGTTATTTTAAGTATGCGGCTATAGCCGCTATGTATTCATTGTGTTTTTTGTATTTAGCCAATATCCTTATTTTGTGCTATTATATATGTTGGTGGTTGGGGCCGGATGGATAACGAAGCGTGCCTATCCACCTAGTATAGTACACCTTAGATTTAAGAACGACGTTAAAATAGAACATTTATAATGTATGATTATTCAAATGTGTTGTTTATATTATTTTTTCTTATTGTATAATATCGTAATATATATCAACTTTTAATTTATAGGAGAGCTTAGTTTTAGTTTATCATGTATTTTTTGATGATGGAATTTGTTTGTTTGTTTATTTTCTTTTATTTATTTTTTAATAATATTTTTCATGTGATGAGAAATTATTTTAACTGTCAATATAGTCAAGATGTAAAAAAAACATAATAATTTCTTACATAAACTTTTGATAAAAAATATGCAAAATTTAATTTCAATAATAAAACTGCTAAAACAAACATTTAGTTTATTTTATTGTTCATCAATTGACTTCATATTTAAACACTCAAAATATTTTTCCATAAATTTTTCTTTTCAATACGTAACTTTTGAAGCAATATAATTTTTTATACAAACAACATGTTAGTGTAAGTAATGTCACATCGTATATTTTAATCCCAAAAATTCATCAAATTATGTTGATTAATTTGAAGTAATTTTATACATTTGAACTTTACATATGATTTTAACAAGATATGTAATTTTACCCCGGCCACGGTTAAATCCATGCAGAATGAGCGCTTAAAACAAGTATTGCTTTTATTTAGTTTTATGACAATATACTATATATTTTAGTATAAAATTCACAGACTACATATACTAAGTTATGCAATTCAACTAGAAACTCATTCCTCTAATACCTTCACTCAATGATCTATCCAACTTTTTTTAACATTATTTTTTCAGAAGCAACTTAATGAGATTTCAAAAACTAATTTCTGACAACACTGTCTCACAGCACGGGCTAGCAACACAAACAGACCCAGAAGAGCACACAACACAAGTAACCTTAGGTTATTACTTCCTGCACCCCCATCAGATTTCTCTCAGCACCCAGAGAATTATTTTCTAAAACACAATAAACAATTTCGGATTTTTTTTTTTCGGAAAGCAATCTTCGCCTTCTACTAGGGCCCCCAGAATGCTTCTTGATGATATGGATGATAAATTTGATGAAGTGTAGGAAGCAATTCAGAATGATTACCAAGCAATTTACACTTTCTTTTATATGAACCATGCACATAGACCCAATAAATACATTTTCTGTAATCAGGGTTGATTGGCCCAATTTTATCATATTTTAGGGTTGTCATGTTATGAAATGAAAAATGTTTTTCCCTAATTCTTGTGTTCCTCTTCACTCATAACTTAGTATAACTGTCGCAAAAACCTAACAGTGTCATTTCATTAAAGGACCTAAAAAATATTTATTCTTTAAAGTAATTTAAAACAGGTTATGTGTACATTGATAAATGCACCAAAAACGGCAGGGATGTATTGCATGAGAAATGAGTTACATCATAACATATCTAAAAGAAAGAAAAGAATCTTAAATTACACGGAGAAAAAATAAATTGCATACAGAAATGGAAAAAAAGGCTTCATTACATTCATTTGATCCGTGGCTAGTAATACGTCAACCTATAGTGTAAACAACATGAACTTCACCCTAGAATCATATACACAAAAAAATTACAGCACCCATTCAGCGCATTGATTTATGATATACATTGTCTTGTGGTACAGCACCCTATCAGAACAAAGGACGGATGATGGACCGAACAAAGAATCAACTATGGAAAAAATTAACAAAGAAAACAATATGCTACAATCCCAACTTCTTCGTCAACCTGTCTGAAAGATTAGCTATTACAAAGCCTGCAAATACCTGCAGCTCATTTCCAAACCAATTTTAGCATTAATATGTGAACAAATCGCTGATAACAATTTCTCTCCATCAGTCAATAGTTAATACGTTGGTGCAAAAAGAGTTAGCATGCATAAGGTAAAACAAATAATAATGATTACTCATATATGTCGATCAACCCAACCATTAATACGTTTTCAGTTTGATTAATTTTGGAAGAAAAATGCATTTTTTTAAAAGCTCTTTCAGTAGCATTTTTTATCACAACAAAATAAGTTAAACCCATCCATACGCTAAACCAAATTACAATGTGTTGATCACAGGCCATTCATGAAATCCGAGGAAAACCGTCATTGTCATCATTCCTACTCGGTCCCTAACCTTGGCATGCGTCGTCATATTAGTCCTTAAATTGAAAGTGCAGAATAAGTCTTAGGTCTATTTTTGTCTGTCAAATTAGTTCCTAACAAAGGTGTTATGTTTCGGAACTTATATTGTTGAACAAAAGCACAAACGGAGGACAAAATTGACTGAAAACAAAAACAAAGGTTAAGGACTTGTATTTGTGTTTGTTTTTTCAATGGAGGGACTGGTATGAGAATGCGTGCCAAGATTGGAGATGAAAGTGGGGTATATTTGATGAAATCCGTTTCCTGAAGTTACTTGACAAACAACATAACTCATAAGCATGATAGAATTTAACAATATGCTATCCGCAAGAATTTGTAATAGACTAGACCAAACAACAGGCAATCCCCCACAAACATGCCCTCAACTACTCATAAATATGGACATGCCCAAACAAACAAGCAGGTAAGCAAATATAAACTATCTGAACAGATATTAAACTGCAAGGGTCATCATAACACCAAGAGGAAAAGGACCATTTTTTAACAAATATACTTATTGTTATCATTTGGGTAAATAGAAACAAAAATCCTCCCGAGGTACCGGCTAAAAAAGATCAAGTAGTTAATATCTTTAGAGATAACAATACCTGAGCTGAGCCAAGAATGTATACTGCTGAATAATGTCGACCATGAATTACCATGTCAGCCACCATTGCCAGAGGAATGGTGAGTGACATACCCAAAGTGGCCACAAGGGGAGTAGTCCATACAACGCAAAGTGCCCTGGGTGGATAGATAAAGATTTTGAGTTATTACAAGGATTTGAATCAATAAATTTGAAAGTAGGCTTTTCATGTACCAGAAGTAATCTGAGAGTACGCTTCCAATAAATCCATTTGCAAGAACCACTTCGTCCAGTTTAGCAGAGTGGGGAATGCTGAATTTGGGTTCAATTCCTAAGGCCATCAATGGCCAAACTGAGGGAAGTATAGAAGAGAATTAGCAATCTTTTAGTGTAGCAATTATAGTTTTCATGTTCGACATATAAATGAGAGCATAAAGTAGTAAGTTATTGATGAGTAATTGCAGAAACATTAATAAGCAAAAACTTACCAAGCCACCACAGTGCTACTAGGGTAAACAATCCAATATACCCAAACAGCTTTTGCACATCAACCCTTTCTCCTTCACCAGAAAATTTCTTAAGAAGAACTGCAGTAGTGATGATTCAAGAAATGGTCATGATTTATCTAAATTATCTGATCAAAACAGAACAGCCAGGACATTGCTTAACCTGTAAATAGGCCATATGACATAGCTGAGAGAATTCCAAAAAGATCGCCAACCAAAGAGTGTTTTCCATTGCTGAGCACAAACATAAAATGTCAATGTCCCAAATAAAGCATTACAAAGAAAAATATGTAATAATATATTTATTTAAAAGACTCGGTCTTAGATAAAGAACAGTCCTGATGACAGCATCCTAGGATAGTGAAATGTCATGAAAAAGAAAAACAAGAACTTCGCTTCCTAAAGTTATGCCATATGATTTTAAATAATTATCTTTATTTTTGTATCACTTCATACAATCCTTTCAGTCCCATCCTTATGAATGACATATACATCAACGAACATACACAGAAAGAGATAGATTTCTAAGAAATACAAAGCAGGACAAAGAAAAATCAGTTGAAATTATATTTTTTACCTCAATGATTTTCCTGTCATTTTGACATGAATTATTTATGGGGATTTTTTTAGTTACTCTGTAACTTTCAGGTAATTATATCAGAGTTGAAGTTATGATTCATAATATTTTGAATTGTACTATAATGTTTTCTATTTGTAAAGCTAGCCAATAACGTTTTTATACTGTAGGGATCATTGCATGAGATCTTAATTTACTTTTTGTGAGTCCTACTGTGCTATATCAATTTTTTCATGGTAAATTTTACTCCAATGCAAGTGTTTTATAAGACTTCATTTTATTGTCTTTCTTTGAACTTATTTGAAGAAGAGTTGCTTTGAAGATTAAAAGTACTTTTTATTCTGATCCAGGATTTTATTTAAGACTCAAAGTATTAAATTTTATGTCATGTCAACAAGTTCCAATGGAAGGATCTAATAAGACTCATGTCTTAAACTTATGACCCCAGCAATGCAGTTACCCTTAGTTGCCGGTGGAGTTTGTGCAAAGGTATGGAACAGTTTAAAACACCAGCAATAAAGTTCACCCAAAATACTATGCCAACATGATCAACATTCAAAAATGATTTCTTTAAGCGTTATTTTGTTTGGAGGAATGTGGGAGGGTAAAAATAATTGGTGCCAAATTTGAAAGCAGAGAATAGGTAACCAAGGTCTTAATAAGTTCTTCAACAATATGAAAATTTTAATTTCATGCAATTCAGTGCAGTTTTTCTTTTTTCCTCACCCTTGTATTATATGAAAGAGAGGAGGGTTTGCAGAACCAAAATTATAAAGTAGGATGATGTGGACTAGCTCCCATTACATTATGCAGTAAATTCAACCACTAACCACTATTCAGCTAAAACTAGAAAATCTGCTGAATGCTATTTGGCCATCAAAAAGATAAAAAACTTACGCATCACTTAATTGAGATTCATCCGCAGCCCAAGTTTTCCCCATTGTTGTCATGACAACCCCAGCCATGCTGACTAAGACAGCAACTACTTTTGCTACATTTAAAGTGTCTTGACCCATAAATGCACCAATAAAAAGTGTGAAAAGTCCCGAAGTTGATGATAATACTGTTGTACTTGCAACACTTGTTCGTGCAAGGGCAGCATTTGATAGATACTGAAAGCAACAGAAGATAATTAATAAAGTACCATTGCTACTTCCGTAAAGCTGTGATGGAAACAGCAGAATAAGCAAAAGGTTCAACATTTACAATTGAAAAACATCAACGTGAAGGAAAGGAATAAAAGTAGAAAATGAAGAAAGGCATGTTGAAAAAGTTCCATAGAATCAATCAAATGCTGTCGGCAAAAAATACAAATGTTGAAGTATGAGAAGCATGGAAACATCTTATTGTACCAATATGATCAATATGAAAAGGCATTAACTAACTCAAGGACAGACAGGTGAACATAGACTTAGGTGCTATATAAATTATCTATCCAGTGTTACGAAGGGTCAGGTGTTCTGAAGTTTTCCCTAGTGTATAGAATACATGCATGCGTTGATCTACAAGTATGGTGCAGAAAATCTGTTCATGCAACATCAACTTATCAGCAAGAGAGATCACTGGTCCAAAGAGATTATAAAAGTGTTGCGTTTGAGTTTTGCATTTTCTAAGTCATTGTGGAAGGAGACATCTATCAACTACTTTAACCGATAGATTTTAATATAATGTCACATCTTGTCAACTGTATCATAGCCTCATCGCAGGACAGATAATCAAGCATTTTTTGTCCTTCTTAACCACAAAACAGAACAGTGATATCACTCTGCAGTTACCTCTGTTATAAACCAGATAGGTGCAATGTAAAACCCATAAGAAGCAATTTCCTTCGCAGTAAGTTCTTTCTCCACCTTTAGGACATTAGTATTATCATTATATTTAGCTACCAATGGCTTTACTTCTGAAAGTGTCGCAAGGTCTAAATCACTATCTTTTCGATTTACACTCCCCAGTTCTAGTTCAAAGTTTTTCTGCACTCCATTGCTTTTGAGAGGAGAGCTAATCCTGACAGAAAACTCATCCACGCACTCTGCATTTTTACCACTTTTAGAGGAGCGGGATTTAAGTAAGTTACAGAACCAGTCCTTAATGAATGCTATTGGGAGGTAAACTACCATAAGAGAAGCTCCAAGATATGTCACTGCAAACGGCTGCTTATAATCTGTAAAAATATCCTGTAGAGAAATATTTTGCAGAAAATTATTCACAGGTATAAACCTGGAGGCTGAAATTGTTGCATGACAATGTAACATTAAATAGATACTAAGATACCACTTAAGCAGGATTTAAAACTACAAGGAGAATACGAAAAAATACAATCTCTCATGAGCAGATAATGAATCATAAGTTTTGTTGCAAGAGTATTAATAGTATACAAATATAAATCACCAATTAATAGTGTCCACCTATAGGCATATGTAACATACAGCAACATAAGATATAACTGGAAATGCATATTGAACCCTCCTCCAAAGAACAAGGACAAATTATATATATATAACTGTCCTAAGAGCATTTATAAACTTTACCCAAACACACCAACTGTTGGATAACATGATTGAATTATAAAGTTTGAAATGCTTCATAACCTGAAACAATAAAAAGGCTGATCCTAACACAAGAGCTGTAACTCAAGTAGTACCAAGTGTATTAGAAGAGTTCAAATGGGATCGGAAACCGAAGAATTCGAAGTTCATTTGTATGCAGCTCAAGTGCAGACAAAAGATACAGGCCTGCACTTTACCCGCACTTCCTTTCCCCAAATTAGATGTCCAGATCTTGTATCTCATTATTAAATCACAAAGAAATACAACCCCCGGATTGCGGAGGTTCGGAATATCAAGTCAAATGAAGTCAAACATTAATTTGCACCCAGTTTTGATCGTGTGATCGGTATAACCAGAACTAGTAATAAATATTTAACCTCATTCAACAATTACCAAAGAATCATAACCTAGGAATCAACGACAGTAACTAGAAATCCCATTAAAAAACAGAAGACCAAAAATGCGTTAAGTTCGTACCTGGGTAACTTCAGCGGAGGTAACCCAAATAACAACGACAGTGGCTATGAGGAACAAGCCAGCGTTGTATCTCCAACCCATCGCAAAAACAAAGTATACCCCGATGGACCAAGAAACTGCGAGATCCGTACTCTTTCCACACCAATTTCCCAACCAGATCTTAATCTTTGCCTTGCGTTAGAATAGAGCAAGACGCCACCGAACTAGGTGAGGTGTGGTGGGTGCAGGATTCTTGTAACCACCGAAAAGCCAAGTCTATGTGGAAAACGTTAAAATTAAGTTCCTTTTTATTTGTTAATACCTTAATTAACTCTTCCTCACCTGTCACGGTACTCAGTATTAGTAACACAACCACATCTTTCCCAATTACAGAAATTAGTATACTTTAATTTACAAAAGGACAACAAATTAGTGCTCTGAAAAGAAAATTTTATTAATCCACAAATTACAGGTTTAAAAATGTGCCAAGTCATTATGATATTTTTATTGTAATTTTAATATATTTTACAGTTGTTTTTTAATAAAAGTATTCAATTTTATTACAATTTATTAGAATTGGTCTCTTGGTTTTAAATATTCATATTTAATCGTTATAATTTTTAACTGCTAAAATTAACTCTCTCGTGTTTTGTCTAATAATACGTAATGAAAACGCGATGTGATATTAATTTGAAATTAACGAAAAACGTTAAAATAAATAAAGTATAACAATCACATTGCGTACTATAGTCTAATATTTTTTGTTTATAAATTGATAATAGATTATTACCGTACCATGTTTATTATTAGATGAAGTGTAATGAAAGAGGTCCAATTTTAAATAATTAAATATTATAAAAATTAGATATGGATTATTAAAACTATAGATATAAATTAAATTGTAATCATCGTCAAAAAATAGTTTAGCTGTGACAGTTCCGTTGGTATTGATGAACCCGGAAAGGTGAAATTGATATCTCATTTGATTGATTATGATTTATGAACATTATCTTACCGAATAATAATAAAATGATATTTTGATTGATGAAAAATAATATTTGTATAAAGAAAAATGATTTTATAAACTTCTTACTTCCAATTTTTTTTAGTGTAACTTAGATGTAAGCACATAAAGTCAGTAAAACTAAACATTTCTAATCAGGTAAAGCCTTAATAATAAAATTTTATAAGTAAAGAATCTCACGTTACCACTTATGGATGAAATTGATTTCTAATGATTAAGCGTAAAATACATAGTTAAATCATTTTATTTGTAGATAGATATAAAATATTCTTTATTCGAAAAAGAATAATTTACTAACCCTGAAAATAACAATACTTTAAAGCTAATTGCTGTTATATCTTATATGTCACGTTTGAATATACGCCGAGGATTTTTATTTTCCGTTTTCATATTGCCGACAACCTGTTAGGTTGAAATCAAATAAGCATGGTGACACATAAATAGTAAAATGTACACGGATACAGACGAATATAAACATGTAAATAAAGAAAATGGTGGGGCCTTTAATCTGCATCGTAACTGTATGTCCAAATTCGAGATAAGTACATAATTAAATTTTAAGTTTATAAGTAATTTTAGTGGATTGCATTATCTGTTAAAAACATTTGCTTTGCTATCCATTGAGAAATTATATTATATATATATATATGTTTAATTTTTAATGTTTCACATAAATTTGAATTAAAATCAATAAAAAATATATAATTAATTTTTAAAATAGTTGCTAAATAAAAAATTTAAAAAATAAAATATGTATACAATTTTTTTTAATAATAGTTAAAGACAAAATAAATGTTTAGAGCAAAGGTTAAAGATAAATTATGGGATAAATATGTTTTTGGTCCCTTAACTTTCAATGAATTTTGGAATTATTTCATTTCGAAACTTTAGACTAATTTAGTCATTCATCTTTTGAAATATGTAGGTTTAGTCCTTTTAATTAAATTATGTTATATTTATTTGACATTTCAAGTGTGTTTCATGATAGTATTTGGCTTAACATTAAAGTAAAAATGTGTCAAACAGTATAAACAACTTAAATATAATCCTAAAATGCATACGAACCATCAAATAAACTTACCAAAATTTGATTAAAATGACTAAATTCACGCATTTCGAAAGACCAATGACTAAATTGGTTCAAAGTTTCGAAATAGACTAATTCTAAAATTTACTCAAAGTTAAGGAACCAAAAACATATTTAACTCATAAATTATTTATAAAAAAAATATTTTTAAAATAATAATTAATTATAAAACTGAAATAACGAAAGATAAACACAACAAATCTTTATATAAAAAATTAAGAAAAAAATAATAAAAATTTAAGTTTTTATTTAAGCTTTTTATAAAGTTGAATATTTTTAATTAATTTTTATTTAATAATAAAAAATTTAATACTTTTTAATAATAGGTCACATCACTCAAATTTACAATAACGATTTAGTAGTAAACATTTTGAACATTTAATAAAATAAATGTTTTTTTCATTTAAACTTAATTACAAATATTTGAATTTATGAGATTTAAAACTTAACTAAATTAGGTTTACACATTAAAGTCTATAAGTAAATGTAAATAACAAATATGTCAACCATTGACTAATTTTAAAATATTAAAATATTGATATTTAATATAACAAAAACTTTCAAGAGTTAATTTATGTCAACCATTGACTAATATAAAAATATTGATATTTAATATAACAAAAACTTTCAAGAGTTAATTACAAATATATATATAGAGAGAGAGAAGGGGGGAGAGAAAGAGGGAGAGAGATTGGAGTTTAACTTTTTTTAATAATAAAACAAAAAACAAAAAAATTGTTTAAAAACATTTCTACAAATTTCAATTTTAGTAAGAATATCATAAATTTATACAAAAAGTAAATTAAGTCTTAATTTAAGAATGAACAATATTATTCTTTTTTTTTTACAAAAATTGAAACTATAAATAAAATACAGAAACCAAATTGAATCATTTTGACACATGACACAACTATGAGGTGACATGTATAAAAAAATTCAAAAAAACATAATTTAACATATGACATTGACTCTTACATCATTTTGTAAAAATCGACAACAATTACCAAATTGAGACAAAATAAAATTGTAGGACTAATTTGACCAAAATAGTAATTTAACATCTAATAAAATATATATAATTATTAAAAAAATAAAGAGAAAAACTATATGATTAAGTAAACAAATATTTTAAGTATTTAAATATTATTGAATAACTTATAATATTTAAAAATATTAAATTATTAACATATATAGCTATACATAGTAAAAAATTATAATAAAAGATATTATTAGTGAATTACCTGTGAACTTACTTTCGACACAATTCAAATTCATTTAATTTAACCCATTTAACTTATAATTTTTTTTGCTTTACTTTCACTCACTTTTAGGGAAATTAATTTTTTTCTTCTTGCACTTCTATTTTTTCTCCTTGTATCACAAAATATGAAATTACCAAAATACCCTTTTTTTTATAATGAAAATCTTTATACTTTTATTTCTTTAATATTTTTCGGTTTGAATATTTTAGAAAGTATTTCCAGAGTCGAAAATATATTTCAAAATATTCAATATGAAAAATGTAAAAATACATTTTAAAATGAATATTTTGAAAAATATTTTTAAAAAATGTAGTTATGAAAATTTTGTTCATATTTTAAAATTATTATTCCAGAAGGTATTTTTGGATCTGGAATATGAAAAAAAATATTGGAAGACAAACCTTTCGAAACATTTATTTTGAAATATAAATACTCTTTGAAACACTCATTTTTTTTTTAAATAACCCTAACAACTTATTTCCCCTGGATATTTTTGTCAAATATCATCTGTGCTTCCATCCTTCATTTCTCATAGTAGGTGGAAGACGTAGAGGGCGATGGCATTGGCTTGGCGTGTATGTAAATGTGCATCCTTTGTGTTATGCAAACTATAATTGCTATTCCAAAAGAAGGAGGTGCAAAGCATTTTGCAGCTTGTAATTATAATTTTTGTTTTTTTTACTAAAGAATAAAATAAGAATATTATAATTTATGAAAGTGCATGAAGAAAAAAGGAAAAAGGGAAAGTGCAGGAAGTGGCAGCATAATTTTTTCTAATTCAGTCTAACTTAAAGTCACAACGAGTCGAAGTAATTCATAAATTTAAACACATATTGACACTTCTACTCTGATTAGTATAATGGTACTTTCACTTTTATTATTGTAGTCGAATTCTTTTATTTTTCTAGTTTTAGTTATGAATTATAAGAAGCCAGTTTGATTGGATCACTGCAATTGATTGAAATATCTGGGACTTTGTAGGAGATACAAAAAGGTGAAATGTGCTGATTTTATATGAATACTAGTGAATCTAGCACAACCTCAAAAATCCACCTTGGTTTTATTGTTCTGATATACACACGAATAAATTCTCAACCAAACTTAGAGTTCAGACCAACACGTTGAATAGAAAAGGTGGACAATTTAAGGCGAAGAACCCCACAGAATTTCAGCGCTAACAGTCGCAAACTCTGCCTCAGTCGCCGAAACTTCCTTCACAATCCTCAGTATTTCTGATTTAACCTCTCTTTTCTCTTCCGCGCTTAAACCCTCGCCTACTTCCACTTGAATCGCAAACCTCGAAACACAATTCCCAAACGCCAAATCACAATCACACTCACTACACCCCTCTCTTTGCAAGTCCATTAGAATTTCAACCACTCCCTCTTTCACCATCGCTTCCACCACTTCCCTTCTCCCTATATATCCCAATTCCAAAACGCACTCCAACGCCGCAACGCGAAGCCCTAATTCCATCGAACGCAGAAACCCTATAATTTTGGGGATCTCTCCGCTGCACAGAATCTCATCAACCAAAGGGCTTCGAATGAAATTAATCAGCGACGACAGAACGCGAACGGAGCACTCGGAAGCCATCGCTATCAAGGCCTTGATGGTGGGGCCCATCAGCACCAGCCCGACGAACACGTTCTTGTTGAACTTCACCAGCGCTGCTATGGTCATGGCAGCTTCCTCTTTCACGCGCTTCGAACTCGAATTCGACTTCTCGAACAGCACGCACTCCAAGAGCGTGAACACCTTCGCGCGCAGAACCAGGTCCTGGAACTCTAAATCGAAGCCCTGGGAGAGTCTCTGGCGGAACTCGGCGAGAGCCTTGAGCTGGCGCTGTTCTTCGTCGTGCCGCAACGGCGGCTCCTGCAGCGCGTCGACGAGATCGCGAACGGCGACGCGGTCGATGTACTTTTGGATTTCGGACTGGATGGCGCTGGCGAGGTGGGATATCTTGCATTTGGTGAGGTGACGTTGGAGGAGGGATCGTGGGAAGTAGCCGCGATGCTTGTGGAGTTTATCGATTAGGGTGGGCAGGGAGGAGAGGATGCGGGAGAGATTGCTGAGGTTCGGGTCGGAGGAGAAGGCGGCGTGGGCCTTGGCTTCGAGGTCGAGGAGCGTGTCAATGGCGGCGCTGGAATCTGTTGGGAAGAGGAAGGAGAAAGGGTTGGAGTTGGTGTGAAGTGCTTTGGAAGCTTCTTTGAGAGCGTTTAGGAGAGTTAGGAGGCGGTGTTTGGGAGGATCATCCATGAGAGACAGACAGAGACTGAAGGAAATTCAGTTGATCTGATTTGTGTGTGCGTTTTGGAGTGTGGAAGGAAGTAGAAGAGAGGAGAAAGAAAGGGAAAGAAGAAAAAACAGAAATTGAAAAAGACAAGAATGGAAGATCAGATGGTGACTGATGGCAACTATCAGTCCAAATCATCAACACAAACCAGCAACCATTCCTCTTAGGTATGAATTCACTAATTCTATATTCCTTTTATCTTCATTCAAATTTTGTTTGCTTTTGCATTTTTACATTATATGTTTAATGTCCGGAAATGTATATATTTTTCAATATATCTTTATACATTACTGTGAATTTCATCTGAAGTAAAAAACATAGTATAAAAGAGGAAAATTATTTTCAAAAATGTTGTATTGATTTATTTAAATTTTATTACTAGATTCGATCTCTATACATTTTGAAGGATGAAATTCACCATTCTATGTATTTCATAATTGATCTCTTTTGAAAGAACAATGGTTTTCTTATAATGTTTTAGAAGGTTATTTAGTGTAATTGTTTTTATTTTGGAAAAAGGGAGCGATTATCTACTGATTTATCTTTATTTTTGTTATTTTCTGTCAAAGGAAATAAAAGGGCACATATATAATATCTTTAAATAGATATTTTTTTTTCAAAATTATAAAACTTTTTTAACCATGCACAGAGCCTTAAGGAATTATTACTCCAAAACTAGAAATATTATGATTGTTGTTGTAGATTCTAGATATGGAGTGTAATTAATTTTTTTAAACTAATAGTAGTAATGAATGCTTTCAGTATAATTGATAGGAATTCTTAAAAATTGTATTAAATAAAAATAAATTGTAAAATATTGTAATAAGTGTCTTAAATAATATACTTCTTTTTAAGTGTTATATTATATTTTTTTTCCCTTTTCACCTAATCCCAACCTAAACAAGACCTATATTCGAACTTGTCGAGAAACAGTGAAAACAAGAAAGAATATCGTTTTGTTGTTGAAATGAGATGATTTTGTTTTACAATGCGGAAGGAATATTTAATATATTTTTTGTAATGAGATAAATTGTGTTGATGATAAATATTTGATTGTAACTTTTTTTTTTATTTTTATAGATTTGAATATAGTGACATCTTTACCTCTTATTAGATAAATATATTTTGTTTTGAGTGTAGTATAAAATATTTGTAAAATAATTAAAACACAATTTAAAAATACATTATTATAGTACGTCCGAAACATACTAGTAAATAGATAGATGAAAAATTATTGTGAAGTTAAATTTCAATATAAGTATCAGAATAAATCAGAGCATACTTGACATCGTGACACATATCCTGAATTCTAGGCTGTTTGATAAATTGACAGTAGTTAAAGACTGTACTACATAATTTCTATTGTGTCAAAATCAAATCTAGAATGCGTACTGGCCACAATTATTTTGGGTGCTCAATCATAAATATTATAATCTATGCATAAATGGAGATAAATATTTCAAGAACACTTTATACATACGTAATTCATAATAATCCGATAAAGCCTCTTTCACCAAAATAAAACACTTCAAGAAAATAAAATTATAGTAATATGATATAAATAGCCTATATTTACACAAAAATGTAATACTTTGCTTTGTAGATACCATTCTCATTTTCTCCTAGAATTATAGGAGGCTTCTTCGACGATCAACCAAAAACCGAAAGAGTTTGTCGAATCTAAATGATCAAAATAATAATAAATAACAATAATACATTAAAAATATGAACTAGAATAAATACGTAAATTAGGGCTCTAAGTATCCCGGAATTTGTGCTGCGGAGTCCACTTCAAATATAAAGAAATGTTTCCGGATTTAGCTCCATCTAGAGGATAAGTTTCATTGTATTCTCCTTCTAAGATGACCTTAGTCAGTGTTAAGATCACTCTTCCAATTTTTTCCTGAAATAATCATGCTTTTACCATAACACTCCAATCGATACTGATTTAAGAACGCAGAAGGATATGATGAGATGGAGATGTAGATGATAAAAGGAGTTTCCAAACATGCACCAAGCGCCCTATAGGCACCTTTTTTTTCTTGCTTTTTCATTTAAGCAATGATTTGTTCAATTTATAAAACCACGAGCATAAGCTCCCTAAACCGCTCTGTAGGAGCAGAAGAAAGGTGGGTATATAAAGATTATGGCAACATAAATTTATTTGTCAGAGGAGGTTATTAAATGTTTCAAATTCAAGCAGTACTCAGAAGGAACAAAACAAATTCAGGAAGTATCACCTTGCCAAACGTATCATGATCGTAGACTTCCAGAATTAACATTTCGTGTAAGCCATCCTCCACAACAAAATCAAATGTTTGATTCCAAACTGGGTTTAGGGATTCATTTACAACCTGGGAATACAAGAAAGATTCATTATCTGTTCGTCAAGTAAATTCAAAACAAAAAATTCTGATACCTTTTATTTTAACTATCTCACAATTCTAATCTATTTAATCATTTGAATTCATCTCGCTATTCACCCAATTATAACGAATTAAAAAAACTAACGTAGCAAAAGCATTATGCAAAAAATGTCGAAAATCTTACTCTGGTCTTGAGTTTTTTTTCTGTTTTTCTCAAACTAAGGACAACAAATGGATCAGCCTTGCCCATTAAGTCCACTACTGGTAAGTCTTCAGCTGAAATCACCGTGACAGATAGAACCCCTCTTACGATCACGTTGCTTCTCTTACGTGACCCTGTAGGATCTTCATCCTCTCCCTCACCACTCTTGAGGGTCTTCTCCAACGAGGTTAATGAGAAATCAGGGTCAAAAGGGTTCTTGATGGCGCTTTCCACTCCAATTGGGCAGTACAAGAGCTCCAAATGCACCTACATATATAGGGTATATATTTATGTGTCGGAATAACAATTATCGACTCACCTAATACGAATTTGGCTTTTTACAAAAATCGAATTTGAACGAGTACAATATTACTCCCCCTTCTCATTATGAGTATAAGACAAGAAAACTAAACTGCAAGCATTGAAGAAAAGGCCAGATTCGATGCCTATAGTATAGGGAGAGTCTATAAATTAATAAACTTGAAAGCACTTTGGTTATTCTACCCATGCCACCGGGGAATTTCTGTAAAAAATTGCTATTGGCATTGATCAATTAGATAGAATGGTAGATGAATGTTACGAAGACGCTAAAGAATATACGTTCTTACCTCACCCCTGTATTTGTTATCTCTTTGGATCTCCAAATCCTTAACCAGCTTAAGCCATACATCCTTGACTTTACCAGGTTCGAGCTCCTGCAGTGAAACTTTGGCACAGCCAATAAGTTCAGAAGCCTGAATGCCTTCATCATCGAAAATTCTTATGGTCAAGTGCTGCGTTGCCGCATCTTCAATAGTGAATTCAAAGTGTTCATTCCATATTGGACTCAACTGGTTGTTCTGAACAAGCCCGGGCGCAGTTGGATTACAATCACACACAATAATAATTCAATAAATAATCAAAGAAAAATGTAAATGAAGCTTCCATTGGAAAAAAAAGTTGTCTTACCACTACTTTACTGCTTTTGGTTCTGGCACGAAGCGGGCGTACAAAAAGGACAGCATAGGGATCGGACTTCCCAATCAAATCTTTATTTGTTAAGTTCCTTGCTTGCACAAGTTTAACTTCCAGTATTCCAACCGGTTTCAACTCTAGATTACTGGAAGAGAAAGAAACAAACACGCACTCAAATTAAGAGAAGGATATTGAAATATTATCAAACACATATACTCATGTTACAGGTGATGAATCCCTTTAGTTTCTAAACTTTCGCTAAATCTTACGTGATGGTTGGGTTACATCACTGATCCAATATTTCTTATAGGCCTTAGAGCAAGTGCCTAGCACTATTTTTCTTTGTTCTTCGTAGTATATATTGCATTTGCATTCTTAACATCTTATCAAAAGCAAGTTTGGCTTCAATAATTAAGAAAAAGTTTAGAATAAGATGAAGAAAAAAGAATATAAAGTGTTTTTAGATGAGTCACTAGACAGCTTCAATAAAAGGTTGACTCTTATTTGTTTCGAGTTGATATTTTAAGAAAAAAGTTCAGTCCTAGACATTTCTTCATTCTCAGTTGTTGATTGGTGAAAAGTGGGTTGGTGCGCAATTTAATGGATTCTTAGGTACTTACTCTATTTGTTTCGAGTTCGATTTGCATGAACTCAATTAACTCACTTTTATACGTTGTTATTATAAAATTATCATTAATTTGATAACACAAGAAATTTATGCAATTATTTAATATCTATTTTTTTTCTATTTTTCTTTTGGATTATAATTTTTTGTTTTTATTAGTAGCATTATCCCTAAAAGTAGGTAGGATATTTGTCAAAATATCATTTTCTATTTTTTTAAGTGCTCGAAGATAAGGTAATAAAAAAATATTTTTCTACTTTTGGAAGAAAGAGAGAATGAACTTTTGCGTACCTGTAATCTCCAGGTAAAATGGGTATAATTTGGCGCACAGGCCAAGTTATAGAGTCTTCAATCGCATCTCTAATCGTTTCCTTGATAAATGACAGAAGTGTTTATTACCTAGTTAGAGTGCGGAATGAAAATGGACAATGCAATGCGAATTGATAATAAAGCCTAATTGTAGTAAGTGATTATACTTTCTCCACGTTATGAATTACAATGCATTTGAATTGCATTGCTCCATATATCCTTACCTTTATAAATAATTTGGCTAAAATCTAAATGGAATATAATACCCTTCTCAGAATAAAGTATAATAATAAATATTAATAATTGTGATTATCATTAGCTGTGTTAAACATATATTTACTTCTTCTATTATAATTTTTAACCATTTTACTGATCAATATTTTTAAGTGCATTTAATCTTCTAAATACACCACCTTCTTTGTTTAGATAAGTTCGACAATTGAAACTCGCTAACCCCAATCTTACGTATACATGAATATTGTTGTAAAAGTTAGTAAACTACTCACAGTACTTAATAATTCGTAAAGGGATGATACTGTAAAACTAACATTAATATATGTTATTGATAAAGTAATATCAACATCATTGAAAACTATAATGCCTGATTATTATTTTATCGCATAACTAGGAGATCCAACACCTGAAGATTAGAGATACATGACTTACTTATTTTGTAATATACCTTCGGCGATCTAACGTAAAAAAAATCAAAGGAAAAACAAAAGTACCGTAAACATGTGATTTACTTCGTACCTCTATTGCATCAGATACTCCCGGTAAGGCTGATAAATCACCACCAATAACCTTCAGAGTAAAATCCAGATCTTTCTGTTGCCAGAACAAAGAAAAATAGGAAGGAATTTTAGAAACAGCTTGATTTTGTAGATTACGCATATTTGAACAAGCCACATTGTGACATCACAGAAATGACATAAAAAAGCTATTTATCCCAAGTACGAATCTGCATCTTGTTACTGATATCTTGCCCTGCCCTGAACCCATGCACGTTTGCAGTTACTTGATCAAAGAGAGGATATTCCATTATATAATCTCGTATGAATTATCCTTCCTTCAAATTGTTGAATATTTCTTGGACCAAATAAATTTTGAAATGTTCTTTTTTTTTTTAATCTTACCGGTAAAAGCAAATGTTACAAGACATTGTAACTCACCTTTTCTTTCAAGGAAAAACAAACAGCTCCGAAACCCGGAAACTCATTCACTAGTGGTTTGAAGATCAACCTGAAAACCCCAGTGAATCCAATATCTTTTACCTATATACACAAGTTACCAGGAAAGAGAAAGAATAGAATGATAAGAATAACTTCAATAAGTGTCAACATATATCGACTCATTAATTATGTCACTAACAGATTGAGTTGCACAGTCCACTTAATTCATCATGAAAAGTATACAAATACTCTGATAAAGATAGAAGTCTAATCTGTCTGTATTAGAAAACAGAATAACATGCACTTAAATATACATTGCTTAAAGCCTATATGGAGACAAACTTGTGTGGATAAATAATGAAGTTGAAAGTTGACAATATTTACCAGAACTAGCATGACAGACTTCCATTAATTTGCGAAATACAAATACAATTTTCTTTGTATTCCTTTCAAAAAATGTGTAATGTACGATTATTTTTTATGAGACAACATTTAGATAATAATCCGATGAGGCAATTTATTCAGCATCCTTTGTGGTTGATAACTAGCATGGATGATGAGATAATCAGCTGCATAAAATTTACAACTTCGTAGAGGCATCTTATCCTCGACAATAAAAGGAATCAAAGAGAAACAGATATATGGACTGCCTAATATTAAAGTATAATATTGGTGAATGTAAATATTATATCAGCATGCAAAAATGTGATAGGTGGGCAATGGTTTGTGTATCACCTGTACAGGAAGTACGACACCAACTCGGGTTTTGATGTCAAGAACGATATTCGGGTTACCATCCCATTGCATCTCAATATCCATAGTCACACCATCAGGCCCACTATCCTCTTCAAGAATAGTAACTCCTAGAAATTTCAAGAAGAACACGTTTGCTATTACAAGGATGAACAGAACCAACAATTTAATCAAGTGAAGACCAGTCGGGCTCGCTTCACTTTGTTCAAACTGGTAATGAGCATGAAAATGATGAAATAGAGCACGCAATTGCAAGTACAAAACAAAAGCTCCATCCATTAGTCACAAAATTAATTACCATATTCATATTTCAAATGTATAATAATAATAATAATGCAGCAAACCTGTAAATTGTGGAGCCACAGTGCCAAGGGTCAACTTGGAGAAGGTGAGAGAAGCCAAAACAACCGGTGTATATTGTTCAAGAATTGGTTCCACACTGGTTCTTATCAACTCTGACACTGCCTATATACATTTCCACATTGCATTTTCACCACGAATATACATAACAATAAAGTTGATAAATGAAAACTATAACAAAAGTAAAGTACCTCATCAACATATGGCCAAATCCTCGTGAGTTGGACATTAAGCCAATTTAACTGCAGATAATGAACAAATTAATATCAGAACCCAGATAAAAAATACTGAAAGTTGATGTAGCAAGTAAAAGTGTATGTGTAAATGAACTCAACTTCTGTCTCTGTGTGAAGACCACCCATGATGGATAGAACTTAGGAGGCAAAAGTTTTCTGGAATCTTCCACTGTCATTCTCGCAAACACTGCTATCGTCTTCGCCTAAAACAGATTCACGAAAATTAACCCGCAACAAGAACAATTGAAAACGACTTCAAAAGATTCGTATTATTTTTATTATTCTTCTTATTATTTTATGAACTGGAATGGAAGAAACAGTTAAGATGAAATGAATGCGGATATACCAAATCGGAGCGACGTTTGGATCGAACGCTCTCGTGACGAGCGAAACCGATGATCATCACGATACCAATGGCGATACCGAGAATCATGCCGCTGAAGAATCCCATTTTCGCAAGATAAATTAATTAATCTCTATGGCAAACGCTAATCGCAAATCTTGAAACTGCTTCGCTTTTATTCCCAATGTTGTTTAGCTGAAGCATGGTTTTCACTTTTCAGACCATGTTTGTTGGAACAATGTGATTGTGAAGAAAAAAGAGAAAAATCATGTGTCTATTGTTGATTAGTTAGTTACATATATGAAACGCGGGTAATGAAGCGAGAACTAGATGTTAATTTATTAATCAACCAAATTTGTGTTATTATTATTATTATAATAAAAAAAATACAAATGAGATGTGAACATTCATTGATTATTGAGAAAGTAATCCATGTACCCCTGCTCAACTGAGATGATGAGTATTGTCCAATTAATGAAGAAAGAAATATGTTCTTTTTCTTTTATTTTCTTTTGCTTTCGTCCTATTGTTTTTTTATTCGACTTCTTTATAGCGTAACATGTTTTTTAACCTTGTCTCCTTCATATGCTAAAAGAAACAAAAAGGTAACCAAATAATTTCGTAGTTGCACAAAATAATAATCATATCATATTTTGCTGTGCGGTCCAAGTTATGAGTATGGTAAAGTTTGTATTTATGACGACTATCTTGAAATATTAATTCGAAAGGGACACAATTTTTTTTTTTAGAAAAATAAACGAAAGATACAACAGGATCCGCTCACAAAGTTATATGACCATACATACTAAAAAAATTATGGCACTTGCTTCTTTTTCAAGGAATTATAGGCATGGTTTTTCTTTCTTGTAATGTCTCATTAGTTTCGTATAAAACATATAGCCTGTAACACAATGGTTTAACCGGATATAATTATTTGAGAGAAAAATTAATAAAATTTATTAAATGATGATTAACATTAACACAAACTTATATAAATAATTATTAAGAGATATATGTCATTGGATAACAAACAAAACATTAATTAGTATATTTAAAAAAAAGTACAAAAAGTAATATGCAGTTGCCCAATCATTTGTTCATTGTTTCCCACCTAGAGTAAGATATGATGTGGGACATAACATGTTTATCTGATAAGAATAAGATTAAATAGTACATTTTAAAAATTTGTATCAAAAATAATACAAAGCTACCCATAGTATTTACGACTTGTAAGCAAATTTGTGTACATAAGAGATATATGTCATTGGATAACAAAAAAAAGATTGATTAGCATATTTAAAAAAAAATGTACAAAAAGTAATATGCAATTCCCTACTTCTTTATTTAATATACCCACAGAGATTAAGATCTGCTTTTTTTTTTTCTTGAAGCCAGCCACATAGTGAAAAGAATAAGGATAGATTTTTATAACCTATAATCAAATTCGTAGTACATAACATGTTTATCCTATAGGATGATAAAAATAAGATTAAATAGTACATTTTAAAGATTTGTAAGAAAAAATAATATGGAGTTCCCATGATTTTTATGACTTGTAAGCAAATTCGTGTACATAAGTGATATATGTCAAAGGATAACAAAAAAAGATGATTAGTATATTTAAAAAAAATGTACAAAAAATAATATGCAGTTCCCAATCATTTGTTCATTTTTTCCACTTAGCTTAAGATCTGATTTGGCCTTTTTTTTTTCTTGAAGCCAACCACATGAAAACAATAAGGGTAGATTTTTATAACCTATAGTCAAATTCGTGGTATATAACATGTTTATCCCATAGGATGATAAAAATAAGATTAAATAGTACATTTTAAAAATTTGTAAGAAAAAATAACACGGAACTCCCCATGGTTTTAATGACTTGTAAAGCAAATTCGTGTACATAATATATCTCAAAGGATAACAAACAAAAGAATGATTAGTATATTTAAAAAAAATGTAAATATGTGGTTCCCCAATCATTTGTTCATTGTTTCCCACTTAGAGTAAGATATGATTTGGCCTGTTTTTTTCTTCAAGCTAGCCAGCTTGTGGAAATAATAAGGGTATATTTTTATAACCTATAATCAAATTTGTGGTACATAACATGTTTATCCATGATAAAAATAAAATAAAATAGTACATTTTAAAAATTTGTACGAACAATTGTTCTTATGGTTTGTAAGCAAATTCGTGTACATAAGAGATATATGTCATTGGATAACAAACATAAGATTGATTAGTATATTTAAAAAAACAATAAGGATAGACTTTTATAACCTATAATCAAATTCGTGATACATAACATGTTTATCCCATAGGATGATCAAAATAAGATTAAATATTACATTTTAAAAATTTGTACGAAAAGTAATACGGAGCTCCCCATGATTTTTATGACTTGTAAGCAAATTCGTGTACATAAGGGATATATGTCATTGGATAACAAACAAAAGACTGATTAGTATATTTTACAAAAAAATGTATAAAAAGTAATATACAGTTGCCCACTCCTTTCATCATAATTCCCCACAAAGATTAAGATCTGATTTGACCTGTTTTTTTGTTCAAGCCAGTCATCTAGTGGAAATAACAAAGGTAGAATTTTATAACCTATAATCAATTTCGTGGTACACAGTGGCGGATCTTGACTAAAAATGTTGAAGGGACCAAAGTAATATAATTAGGGATGTCAAAAAAATCCGTACCCGCGGGTATCCACGGATAAAACCCGCAACGGGTAGGAAACAGATATTAAAAATGGACACACACACACACACACATATATATATATATATATATATATATATATATATATATATATATATATATATATTAGTTGGCTTAATTTTGTTTAAGTTGCACATCTTGTCTTCTATCTTCATTCTTCAAACTTTAAGTATTGGTATGTTGTCTTCTTCTAAGTACATCCCTTGACATTCTTCTCTTTCCTTTATTTGAAATTGGGCATATACATGAA
>Ga0209589_1002001_pt1 | contig 34759 bp, 22 predicted proteins | sample CowpeawhiteBW_FD_187525 | JGI IMG/M metagenome (GOLD analysis project Ga0209589, IMG submission 187525) | Root nodule microbial communities of legume samples collected from California USA - Cow pea white BW (SPAdes) (version 2) | ecosystem: Host-associated > Plants > Roots > Nodule | place: USA...
CTCTACCTCTAGCCACCTTCCTTAGGCTAGCATAGATTAGGAAATCCTATCACCTCTTTCACCTTCCATTGCTTGCAAGTGCCTTCCAACTTGCCTCCATTCCTTCATCCATTTCCGCTGCCCATGAAACTCTTCATGCATCTTTGGAGCTCCACCATTGAGTGGGACTTTGGAGACAAATTTAAGAGAAAATCCAAGTTTAAAAATAAATGAAATATGTAACAAGGTTGTTAGGAAATGGAATACTAGAATGTCAATGTCTATGGCTCATAGGGTAAGAGTAATGGCATCAGACCAAGTCTAAGGTTCTTTTAAAGAGCGGTTTAGGAGAATTTATGATTATGCAAATGAATTGTTGAAATTTAATCTAGGATCTACAATAAAATTAAAAGTGGAAGACGTACAAGGTCAAGCAACATTTAAAAGATTTTACACTTGTTTAAAAGCGTGTAAAGATAGTTTTGTGTCATGCAGACCAATTATTGAGTTGGATGAATGCTTTTTGAAAGGAAGGTATGAAGGTGAGTTATTAATTGTTGTTTGTCAAGATGGTAATGACCAAATGCCACCACTATGCTATGCACTTGTTGAAGTTGAGAACAAAGAGATATGAACTTGGTTTATATAGCTATTGATTGAAGACCTAGGTGGGCCAGAAGTATGTAGGTCCATCACCTTCATGTCACACCAACAAAAGGTAAATAAAAGTAATAATTTAATACATCTTTTAAAGCATTTGCACTGTGCTTATGGACTTATATATTTGATTTTGCCTTATGATAGGTACTTATGTCTGCTATCCAAGAACTGTTACCTGGAGCAGAACAAAGATTCTACATGCAACATATGTACGCCAATTTCAGGAAAAAAATTGGTGGGAAGAAATTCAAGAATTTAATGTGGCGGGTTGCTGCAAGTATATATCCCCAAGCTTGGAAAAGAGAGATGAGAAATATCAAAGAAGTCAATGTTGAGGCTTACAAATACCTCATAGCCATTCCACCAAGGTTTGTTTTTCATCCTTCATATTCACAATGTTGTTGTACATTATGATCATGCTAACCTTTTTGTGACACATATTCATTTTCAGATTTTGATCCAGATCTAGGTTTACAAATCAAGCCATTTGTGACACTTTGGTAAACAACATGAGCGAAGCTTTCAATAATGTCATTATTCATGCAAAGGACTAAACCAATTATATCAATGCTAGAGGACATCAGAATTTATTTAATGAAGAGGTGGGCCAAAAACCGAAAGTATGTGAAATCTTGTAAAGGTTTAATTTGTCCAAAGATTAAAAGTAGACTTCGAGAAGAATCAACTTTAACAAAGAATTGGATTCCAAGGTATGTAAATAATGTCTTTCACACACATATTTATGTTCATCCTTATTTCTAACTTTTAACACTTTCATAATTGGTCAGGAGAAAAGATTTTTGAAGTCAGGCACATTTCAATTATTAGGGAAAAGTACAAAGTCAACATTGACACACAAGAATGCACCTGTAGGAGATGGATGGTCACTAGTATTCCTTGTTGCCATGCACTTGTTGTGATGAGGTTCTTAAATTTGAATGCAGAGGAGTTCATACCACACTGGTTCAAAATTTGCACGTATAAAGAAACATACAACTCAATAATCTATTCAGTCAATGGCTAGTTGCTCTGGGAGAGGACTTCTTGTAATGATGTACAACCCCCCCTCCCCCCTCTTTAAAAGGAGATTACCTGGAAGCCAAAGAAAAAAAAGAGATTGGAACAATGGGAGTTAAAGAAGAATGATACAGAATTGAGGAAAAAAGGTGGTCATCATAAGAAATGTAGTGTCTGTCGTGAAGTGGGACATAACAAAAGTAATTTTCCATAAGTCTCTCAACAACCAAATCCACAATCAAGTCAACCAACAGAACCACCACCCCCAACAAGTCAGTAGTCTACACAACCTACACAACAACCACATGAAGTCTCAATGTAGTTTGGGCAACCAAGCACAAGGCAAAAATTGCAGATTTGGAGACCAACTTGAAGATCCTTTTGTGTGTTTTAATTAGGCCTACTTAGAAGACCATATTTTGTGTTAACTGTATTTAGGCCTCTTTTGGTGTAATTTTGTAGTAATTGGTACTCTATTTTGTTCAGTCTTTTGGTCCAACATTTTACTATTTTGAACTCTAAATTGCTTGAGTAAACAGGTTCTATTTTCACTTAAATGAATATTGGTCTCCAATATTGGAGTTGTGATTGGCATCTATTGTTTTAAGAATAGGGAGTCAATTGAATTATGCTTTTGTGCTTGGCAGGTTGTCTTACCAAAATATAGACTGAATTCAATTATGCATTTCTGATGAGAGGTTGTGTTACAAAATTAGAGACTTCATTACACAAATTTTCACGAAATTAGGGACTTAATTGAACATATTTAAATCAAATTAGGGACCAAATTAAACAATTTAAATGAAAATAAAGATTCATATTCATTCATCCAGAACAAAATAAAGATTGCCCAAGCCTAGTTCATCCAAAACACAAATAAGATTCATAACTTCATTCATAAATTACAAAGCAAAACCAGACATTGGTTTTTTAACATTCATAACTTGATCAACATCCTCACCTAAACACATTGCTTTTTTAACATTATTGGAACAATGACTATATTGATTACAACAATAACAATACCCAATTCTATGAAAAATTGGATTGTTTTCTTCATAACCTTGACTGAAGTCTCTAGTTTAGAAATCTTCATTCTTTGTTGGGCTATAATACCATCCCTTTCATTATATAATTCTTCATCACACCACTTGAAGTAGTTACACCACACCACATCACTGGAAGCAACACTCTATTATTGAACACAAAATTATCGAAGCATAAATTTTGTATTATCATTCTATACGAAAGGCAAATGACAAATGAATTTTGTTTTAAGGCACATCAATCTAACCTTGTCGTTAAGACAACCCCAAATTTGCCTTCCATTATTCCTTGAAGTTCTTGCCACTCAGACTACTAAAAGTTCTCCACATTTGCAAATGGGGGTTCAACCCATACCCTTGGAACCACGAATATGAAACCCACTACAACTTGGTTGCCCCCAACAATTACAGCAAGAGGAGGAAGACAAATGGTGATAAGACATACCTCACAAACATGAATTCTTGTTGGCCACAAATTCCACTCCTGCAAACCCTAATTCAATTTCTTTCCCAATTGGATTTCAAGAAGTTTTAAACCTACAAAGGTATACAAATGAATAACGAGCCACGTCAATGCATAAATTTGCCACCTCCCGCAAACAGTTCCACATTGTTAGTGTGTTGTTAATCATTTTAACATTATTTGCTAAAAGGACTTGAGTGATTCGAATTTTACAAAAATGAGGACCAAATTGACGAAAAAAACGAAAATAGGGACCAAATGTATATTTAAGCCATTAAAATAATTATATTATCAATTTTAAAATTTTAGTGATTTTAATTTAACTATTTTTAAACTAAAATAACTATCTATATAATAAAAGAGTTACCCATAAAACAATTAAAAACTATCTACAATAAAATTGTAAAATATATTTATAATTTTTTTATTATCAAAGTGAATACACATGCATATAGTACCTATATTTTCACTAATATTTTATAAAATAGATCAATAATTTATTTTAAAACATATTATGTAAAATGACAAAAATATTATATCGTGACCGAAATAAAACTCCAATATGATTGGAGATCATGCAAACAATATTATGGTATAAGATTTAAGCTTTGTTTATCAAATAATTAAATTTGAGATTTTATTTAGACTTTTAAAGGATATAAAATTGTAAGTAATAAAAGAGAGGGAGAATTAGTGTAACATTCCAAAATTTTAATTAATTTAAATTTTCTAATATTGGAGCAGTAAAAGCAAAAGGAGTAAAAGCAAATGGGAGTAATTAGATTCAAATTTATTATTGAATATTTGAGTTAATAAGACAAATGTAATTTTTATAACAATAAATAACATTAAATTTTTGTTTTGTGTTTTAAGATAAATATTTCCAAACTTTAATAACTAAATGTAATATATATATATATATATATATATATATATATATATATATATATTATTGCTATAGACATTATCTAATACTTAGTAAGACATATAAAACAAGTTCAAAGTAATAATAATCACATGTTAGAAGCATTAGTTGAGAAGCAAGAAAATTAGATAAGTCTCTCAAATAAGTATTAGATGCAAGATCACGAAGATCAAATAAGTCTTTTAAAGAAGCACTGGACCTAAGATCATAACGATTGAACAAGTCTAGATACACATGACAATTACATTGAGACTAAATGATCATGCACTCAGTTGGCATTCTTAAAAGCTACAACCTTGGCCACATGGAAGATTGTCTATCCTAAAGGTAAAGTGTCATGAATTTAAAAGATAATCTTCGCATTCGAACAACCTACTCCTAAACATTATGTGTTCATTTTAATGCGGTCAATAAAGATAGTTGTTCAAAGAAAAATTGTGTTTCACTTAAACAATAGGTGTTATATAACATCAAATGTTAAAATGACAAAAAGGACAAAGTAGAAGCATTGACTCACAACAAATATTTGTTGTTATTTTTATAAATAGAAGACATGTCATGTACATGAAGTTTGGCGACAAATTGCTGAAAAAATAAAAATACAATAACTCATTTAAGCTTTCAATTTTTAACTAGATTCTTACTACATATAAAAAAATTGTTTTTCAAATAATATAAGAAGATAGTGCTTATTGCACATTCTTCACTCTAGTGAAGTAATCTCTTAGTACAAAGAGCAAATATTTCATATTCATTCATTTGAATGTGAACCTTATAATCTAAACAACTTCCTTGTTGTATGAATTAGAGAGACTTTATATACTTTGTTTGAAGAAACCTTATGTACTCATCCTTAATCTTATGACAAGATTAGCATATAAATAACAATAATTGTGTACTTGTAGTAAGTCAATAGTGCTAGTAGGGATACATGTTATTAATTGATTGATTATTGGAATTCTTTGTTGTTGATATATGTAGAATTTGTTGCATATAAATAAAATATTCACTATATATTTATATTACACATGTTGTGCTCTTGAGCATCATAAAATTTTTGTGAAAGTTAGGAAGACATGATAGGAAATCACATTAATTTGATTAACATAAACACCCATGTGATCATTGGGGTTTGGGTGTCCGTGATTCCATCAATAAAGGGATGTTGGTGGGACTCTCCTTAGGTTAAAGAGGTGTGGGTAGAATTCTGGATATATAGTCTAACGTTTTGAGTGTTTTTAACCTCCATTATCGGAACAAATGAATGAGCTTGAGATGGAGGCGATCAATAATAATTGGGTGCTTCTCCTTCCATCATTTTAAGGCCTTAGTTTAGGACTATGGAGATCCTATCCAACATCCTCCTCATTTTTACATTTTCTTCTTTCAACACATTTTCTCCTCCATATATTAAGTTCATTTAAGGTTCAATGAGTAATGTCATTTGGTATATAATTCTCTTGTGCTTTTAGTATTCATTGTCATCTTTTATTGGTCATATTCATCGTTGATACCATGTTCTACGTTTTACTTAGGTTTCACAATGGACACCAAATATTCTTACGTGGACCAAGATAACCTTATAAAATTGATTAGGCTTAAATAGACTTTTGGTCCCCTAATTTATATGCTTTGTTCATTTTGGTCCCTAATTTTTTCAGGATTCAATTTAGTCCTTGATGTTAACAATGTTAAATAATTTAATGGTAGAGTGTTCTAATGTGATACTGTGGCAATTGATAATTACATGGCAATGTAGGGAGATCAGATGATGTGGACAGTAAATAAAAAATTGAAGTTGTATTGGGTTTTCGAAGAGGGTAAAATTAGGGTTCATGTGGTGAAGAAATTAGGGATATTGGTGGAGAATAACATTGATTCGAGGAAGAAGCGATCGAAGGATAACGATTCGAAGAGGAAGGATTCGCGTCTCCTTGATTGTGGCATAAGGTCCTCGTTTTGTTCGTAGTGGCACCAAATCGAAGGTAAGTTTTTGGGTTTTTAATGGATTCTTTGTCGCCTTTTACTTTTATATTATTGAAATTGTGGGCGTTGTTATTGTTTTTTGTGTGATTCTGTCTCTGTGTGTTTTTAATGGTGTGTGGGTTGTGGTCCCGTTAGTTTGTGGTTAGTGGGTTGTGGTCTCTTTTTAAAGGAGATTGCGTTTAACTTTTTTGGGGTATAGGTTGTAATATGTGTTGTATCTGTGGGCATTGGTAGTGCATAAAGTAACTTGTTTTATGGTTTTTTATAGGTTGATATGTGTGATGATAGATTTGAGATGGTGGTCCACCATGGGTGATACTTTGAAACGAATGAAACATTGAGTTATAGTAATGGGTTAACGACCATATTGGCTTGTGACCCAGATAGGTGAAGTTTTTTCGAGATAATGGGAATACTTAGGGAAATGGGTTATGTAAACATTAAATAGTTATGGTATAAATTTAGTAAGTCAGTTATATTGGAGAACAATTTAAAAATTGTGTTTGATGACAAGGGTGTAATGCACATGGTCAATATTGCTAGAAGGAATGAGTAGGTTCATATGTTTGTTATTCACTCAATTTGTAAAGCTGAAGTTGTGGACAATTTTTTGGGATATTTCCCTAAAGAGGTGGTGGCAGAAACATGAACCAAAACTGTTGAGGTCCAGGGTGAGGTGGATGGTCATAGTGGTTGTGGCGATGGAAATCACATTAATTATGTGGAGGATAATAATGTGGTTGATGAGGCTGAAAAACAACAAGATAATAATGGTTGTCACATGGAATAAGAATTGGAGGATGACGCTGATAATCACCATAACATTAGGGTACAACCACAAACTGAAGTGGATGTCAATGTTGAGGTTCAGCCAAAAAATGAAGTGGATCAAATTCTGGTTTAGGAAAATAATGAGGTTGAAGCAGAAGTTGGTGTCCAACCTGAAGTTAATGTACACGTAGGTTTTGCACCTGAGGCAGTAGGTGGTGTCCAATCTGAGTGTGATTTAGAAGCAGATATTGGAGCTGAGGCAGAAATAACAATTGGGGAGGAAAGAAATGAAGGTGAAATTTATTCTGATTATATTGGGAGTGAGGAAGATCTACATGATGTAAGTGTCCATTATGAGGACAATTTGTTGGAAGGAAATGGGGAAGAAGATGTTGAGGAGGAAATGTTAGATGTTGATTGCAGTGGCCATGTTCATATGCATGATAGGGATATAATGATGAGTCATTGGCCAATGTCAGCCAATGTAAGACAAACTTTGGGACCTTTAAAATGCCCAAAAGCATGGTCCAATACCAGTGGGAAGTTGGAACGTATTTTCCATATAAAGAGACATTTGTAGAGGCAATAAGGACATATGGAGTGCAATATGGAAGAAGGCTAAAACTTCAAAAAAATTATTAACGTAGATGTAGAGTGATATGTTTGGGTGCGAAAGGAAAATATACTTGGTTTGCATATTGTGCTTATGTGGCTGCAACAAACATATGACAGTTAAGGAGAATTAATGACAAGCACAAGTGCAGCAGATAATTAAATGTAATTAGGATGTGGAATATTGTTGTGAAAAAGTCCATGGCTCGTAGAGCAAAAACACTGGTTGTTGAGCAAGTTGATGGGTCTTTTGTAGAACAATTTAATCGAATCTATGATTATACACATGAGATTCTTCAATCTAATCCTAATTCTACAGTAAAGGTGAAAGTTGAAGGAAATGAAGGGGAAAGATATTTCAACAGGTTCTACATGTGTTTAAAAGCATGCAAATATAGTATGATTTCATACCGCCCTTTTTATCGACTTAGATGGCTATTTTCTAAAATACAAGTATGGAGGTGAACTCCTTACTGTTGTTGGAAGGGATGCCAACAACCAAATGGTACCAATTGCATGTGCTATTGTTGAAGTGGAAAATAAGGATATATGGACATGGTTTTTGGAGTTGTTAATTGATGATCTTGGGGGACCAAATATCTGTTCCTACACGTTCATGTCAGACTAGCAAAAGGTATCTATATTATTTTCGCACATTATTGTTATTACCTTTTACTGCTGAGACATTTGATGCCTTGCCTAAGTTAATTTAATTGTCTTTTGTAGGGTTTGTTGCCTGCTATTCAATCCCTTTTGCATGGGGCTGACCAAAGGTTTTGTATGAGGCATTTATATGCAAACTTTAGGAAGAAATTCCCGGGAAAGAATTTGAAAGCTTTAAAAGGGTCAAAACATGTAGTAGTGTGCAAATGCATAATTGTATCATCTAGACAAGCTTAATATGATGCTAATGATGTACTAAAATAGTGAATTTTCCTAAAGAACTAGTGCAAAAGAAAAATCCTAATTCTAGGTAGTATAGAAAACCTAAAAGGAACATATCACACTCAAAACTTGTAAAATGCTTGGAATGAGATAATTGATGGCTCAAACATGTTTCAAATGACTAAACCAAGATGCTAAGATGTTCAAACCTTGATTTGGAGCTTTGACTTGAAAAGTCAACCCTTGGGTTAACTCTCCATCAAAAGTGACTTCTAGAGTGGTTGAAATCTGAACCCTTGCTGAATTTCTTTGGTGTTAATTACTGGAGCTAATTGTTGGGTTTTAGTTGTTGGAACTAATTGTTTGGTTTTAATTGCTGAAACTAATTGTTTGGTTTTATTGGTTATGATTTGTGCCAATGTAGGTGTTTGTAAGTAAGGTTGTTGATTGGTGGTGAGTGTTCTCTACTGATGCTTCAAAGTAAAGGTGAGTGACTTATTTAGCTCTTTGATTGTTGTTTTTTTTTTGTCTGTTTATGCTTTGAATATGATTTTGGATCTATTTTACTATCCTTAGGTAATTACTATCGAAATTTCTATAACTAGGTAATTCTAATTACTACTTTTGGTTTGCATAACCATGGGACTTGCATTCCAATTAGGACAATGATGTTTGGTTACTATTTGGATATCTTACACAATAAGTGAGATATATCCCCACATTACTCCACTTAATTCCAATTCTCCCTTTAATAATCTAATATTAGGCCTTTATTGTTTTATAGAACATGGACGAACCTCCTTTCGATCGTGCTTGGATGTATGATCGTTGTTATAGTGGTAGAAGGGGGTTGAAGGAGTCTTTTGTCTTAGGCATTGAAGTGTTTGTCTAAGTAGCAAGACAGTCTAGATGTTTTAAACTTGAAGGTCAAATTAGATGCCCTTGTTGTAACATCCCGTCAGGATATTACGGATTTATAAATAAAAATAAACGAAGTAAATAAATAACAGCGCAATTAATAATACCTCATTTTCCCAAAACACGGGAAAATTTAAAATTTATTAAATGAGCAATTAATGTTCATAACCAATTGTTATAAAAACCAAAATAACAATGTTACGAAATCACCCATCAGGGTTTACAACTAATTCCAAAAGCAAATAAAAGGAAACATAAAAATTCCTCGAGTCTATCCCCTCTCCGAGACTAAGCTCCACCTGAGCCACCTGCATCAACAACATCTGCTCCCGTGTACCACGTACACGATCATCGCCAAACACACGCAGATAGGATGAGCTAAACAGATAAAACATATAAGATGTTACAGATATATATCTATATACACACATATCACTATACATAACTCAACATCCCTCATTATTCTATACTTTAATTCCTACCATCTGACCCCCAATCAAATTATATGTGTTCTACATCGTCTAATGATTACTTCAAGATGACTTGCTGCCATACCTATCGGCCACAACCGATAAAGCACATGCAAGAAATAATGCTACGGATCATACACCGTAACGCCAGATAGAGTTCCCATATACGAACATAGTCTGTATCGTCCCAAGACTACCAAACTCGTCAGCCAACAACTGAGGAGGGCAATCTATCTGGACCCATCCGTACTAGCCACAACCAGCACACTCACACCGACAACACTCGCCAACCCGAGCCACAACTCAAGGGTTCCTCGTGTTCATCCGCCATCCCGAGCCACAACTCATGAGATGTTATTCCGAGCCACAACTCAAGGAATACCACGTGCTAACCCCTATCCCGAGCCACAACTCAAGGGATACGTTCCGAGCCACAACTCCAGGAACACCAGCAATCCCACCTTTAAAGCATCGCTAAACGCCTTGTAGATCACCATTACACAATCAAAATTCCAAGCTGCAGCAGCACAAATCGCCTAGCGGGGGACACGTGCCGCCAGGCGCTGCTAGCTCCCAGACCGCCTGGCGGGTGTCGCGTATCGCCAGGCGCCAAGCGCCTAAAAACACGTAATCACAGTCGCCTCCGCTAGGCGGTTCCGTCACCACCGCCAGGCGCCAACACTCTAGGACCTCGTTGTTACTACTCCGTTCACCTGGCGGAATCTCCCTCACCGCCAGGCGCCACGCATTCCAGGGCCCTCTGTATAGTGGCCATCGCCTGGCGGTCTCAACCCTGCCGCCAGGCGCCGTATCAGTAAGTTGCACAGTACTGACTTTTAGGTTGCTCAACCAGAATACACTATGACTCAATTCACCCAACCTCACCACCTAATTTCCTTCTAATCCTCTTACACTCGCTCCCAATAATTAACTCATTACCCAAATTCTAGACTTTCATTTGGATTCGCTAACCCGACATATAAGAGGGTAATCTGGTTTAACCTCCTTATTTATCATATCAGACGTACTCTTAGGCATTTCCTACCTTTGTTACCTTCTGATTCATCCAGTAATGAATATATTAATACTAAGGTCAATATCTCTCACCCTTACCATTATTACCTTTGCTCTCAAGACTCAAAGCTAACATTACCAATTAACCTTAAGGTTTCACCATTCAGTCATTATTACCCAACACAGAACTTTGATTTATTGAACCTCAAATTCATTAGTGCAACATTAATTTTTATCCTACACAACCATTACACCTTCTGCTGTTTGCATTTATTCCTTCCCTTCTTTCCAAGTCATATAAACTCCTCCCCTACTCTCTTCTCACATCTTTCCTCTTTGCCCTCCAACTTGCTTCCCAATACAGCTACCACCCTCACTGTTTCACGCAACCACACACCTAAGTCTCACTGTCGCGAGGGCGCCCGAAGGCAAGCTCCGCGCCGCCAGGCGGCACAAAGAATTCTGGGCATTTCCTAGTCTCACAGCCCCTACGAAACGATCCCCTTCAAATTTGAAGGCTCTCTTATCCCCTTCACAATCCATTTTCTCCAAGAACCTGATGCTAATGCCACCCGACACTACATAGTCTAATTTCCAACAAACCAGTTTCAGTATAATTAACTTTTGTAATCCTAATTCTACCAATCTGCCAATACCCAAACCCAAACCATTTCATTACACTGTTTCATCACATTAAACCATACACTTCGCTGTAATTCAATGACAATCAAGTTAAAACATCTCTTGACCACTACCCCCCCGTGTACTCCTCAATCAATTCCTTCCAGGACCCCCAAAATCACAGAAAATCAAGCCACACAGACTTGCATCGCCTGGCGGAAATTCATCACCGCCAAATAGTTCAACAGAGAACCCAGAAACATGGTTACAGGTTCGTGTCGCTTGGCAGTACATGGCTTCACCGCTAGGCGATTCCTTCAGGAACCCAGAAAACACTCACACAAGTATACGCCGCCTGGAGGCTATGTAGAGCCCGCCAGGCGGTTTCTGGAAATTTTCCAAAAATCAGAATTTCACAAAGACAACAGTGATCATGCATTCAGGCTATCATATTATTCATGAAATTAAATAATAAAACAATCAAAAACGGAGTCCAGCTCCCCTAACCTGGATCCTTTAGCTTAAACTTTGACAATTTGGGAAGTTCTCCTTTGATCACCCTCCTTCCTTGATTCCTCACTATTCAGCACCTCAACTCTCACTTAAGCCTCACAACTCTCAGATTTTCGTGCTCTCTCTCTGGGTATATTTTCCAGCTTGCCAAACCTTAGTTATTAACCTAATTTTGCCTTTTAAAAGGTGCCTAAAGCTAGGTGATTAATCCCAAAACGAAAATGGCATTGAATAGGATGTAATGTCCCATTAAACTCACCTACGGCTGCCTTTCCAACCTCCTTTGGCTGCCCACTCACTTAGGGTTTTCTTTCAACCTTTCCATATTCAAGCTAAAGCCAAACTACGAAAAAAAATATAAAGTTTAATGTAAGTTCTCCAAGGCTTGAACCCATAATCATGCAATTGCCAAATCAATATCAAACCATTTAACCAATTCATATTTCATACTAACAATCATAATTCAATTATCATATTATACCAGAACAGGATTACATAGATTTAAATAATAAAATAATAACATTAAAAGTTAGCATACATAGGACTCGAACCCAAGTCCTCTCACCACAACCAAAGTACTCTTAACCACTTGAGCTAGTACTTTTCCACGTCATACCAATCATAATTTAATGTCATAATCATTTCCCCACCCGCATTTATTAATTAATTATTTAATTAATTATTTAAATCTTACGGGTCTTACACTTGCATTAAGTGTGACTGTACAAGGATTTTGACATATGAGGTTGTCAAAGTTCACCTTTATAAAAAATGGTTCATACCAAATTATTGGATTTGGATATTACACAATGAAGGTATGCCAGTTGTTGATTTACATGAAGGTGATAATTATGTCCCTAGAGATGGTGTACGTAATGTTGTAATGGAGCAATTATGTGACATGGAATAGATGGTTAATAACGCTTTGTGTCAATTTCAATCAACCCAACAACCCAATGACACTAACTTAGAAGAGTGTCCTAATGAATCCACACAAAGGTTTTATAATTTGTTGGCGGAGGCAAATCAACCTTTATTTGAAGGGGCAAGAGACTCTAAATTTTCAGTATGTGTTACTATCTTATAAAATAATTGAAATATTCCCAACCAATGCTTAGAGAATTTCACCAAAGTTTTGTTAGATCTCACACCACCAAATATGAGCTTGCCAAGGAGTTATTATGATGCTAAGAGGTTAGTATCAAAGTTGTTATTGGAGGCTAAGAAGATTGATTGTTGTGTGAGTGATTGTATATTCTTATATGACAATGATAGTGGAAAAAAGATGCAGCATTGCTTGAATGTAAATTTTGTCACAAACCAAGATATCACCCACTTCATCAGGGATCAAGGTGCAAAAAACCAATTGTAGTTAAATCAATGTTCTATTTGCCTTTAATCCTAAGATTACAAAGAATGTTTGCTTATATGCAAACCGCACCAGATATGACTTGGCATCATGAAAACCAAAGCCAAGGAATGCTACGCCACCCATCTGATGGTGAAGCCTAGAAGCACTTTGATCGTAAACATCCTACCTTTGCGTCTGATCTACGCAATGTGCGACTTGGTCTATGTTTAGATGGATTTAACCCTTACATTTAGGCTTCATCTTCACTATATTCTTATTGGTCAGTGATTGTTACTCCATACAATCTTCCTCCTGAAATGTGCATGTCAAAACCTTATATGTTTTTGAGTTGTCCTATACTAGGGTCATTCAATCCAAATGCCTCTATTGATGTTTACTTGGAGCCCTTTATTGATGATTTGAAGAAGTTGTGGGTTGGTATCTTGACCTATGATGTTTCAAGGAAACAAAATTTTATGATGAGGGCATGTTTGATGTGGACTATTAATGACTTCCCTGCTTATGGGATGTTATTTGGTTGGGGCACACATGGTAGATTAGTTTGTCCACATTGCATGGAGCATAGTAAGTCATTCACGTTAAATTATGGTCGCAAAAGTTGTTGGTTTGACTCACATCGTAAATTGTTACCTAATGACCATAACTTTAGGAGAAATATTGAAGCCTTTCGAAAAGGCCAAGTTGAAATAGATGGGCCACCTCCTAGGTTGACACCATTACAAGTTTGGAGAAGAGTGAAACATTTTCCAAAAGTCACGAAAAATGGTGTAACAAGGATAGATGGATATGGAGAGTGGCATAATTGGACAAAAAAAAGCATTTTTTGGACAATACAATTATGAATGTGACGGGAAAGACAAAGGACAATGAGAAGGTAAGAAGGGATTTAGGATTGTATTGCAAGTGAAAAGACTTGGAGTTGAAGGTTCAAGATAATGGAAAAATATTAAAGCCTAAAGCGAAATACACCTTAACCCTAGATGAAGTTAAATCAGTTTGTCGGTCGATAAATGAACTTAAGATGCCATATGATTATAGTTCCAACTTGGCTAGATGTGTTGATGTTGAAAAGGGAAGAATCCATGGTATAAAAAGTCATTATTGTCATGTATTCATGCAGTCATTACTTCCTATTGCATTTAGTGCTTTCCACATTCATGTTTTAAATCCTCTTACTAAAATTAGTCATTTTTTCAAAGATTTGTGCTCTGCAACATTAAAAGAGGAATCCCTAAGAAGAATGGAGGAAAATTTTCCAATTATTCTCTGCAAATTAAAAAGAATATTCCCTCTGGATTGTTTGATTCCATGGAACATCTCCCTATTCATCTCCCCCATGAAGCATTGTTGGGTGGACCAGTGCAATACAAATGGATGTATCCATTTGAAAGGTACTAAAGGACCTCCCTATTCTTATTTATAATTAATTTTGTCGCCAATTTTTTTCATCATGATGTACTTTTTTATTTATATAGATTCATGAGTGATTCAAAACGATCGATAAAAAATAAAGCCAAAGTTGAAGGTTCTATTATTACATTTTATTTATACCGTGAGACAACATACTTTTGTTCTTATTACTTCAACAACTTCATGTTGTCACCACGCAATTGGAGGAATGAAGTTGAATGTCAAAGAGATGTGTCAACGTTGTTTGTTTTTCAACAACATGGTCGACATGCAAGGAGAGAATCGATTCATTGGTTAACTGATGCCTAGTTAAAATTTGTTTATGTTCATTTGTTAATCAATTACACAAAAGTCAAACCATATCTTGAGTAAGTTATATCCTCCTTTGTGAACAACTTTGTGGTCAATTATATATAAGCTTTTAAAAATTTACCATTGAAATTTATTTTTTCCAGCTCATTCCTTATGTGCTTGCAAATACCTGAGACTAGTGCTTTTGCTCGTATTCATTCAGAGTTTCCTGAATGGTTCCAATATCAAGTACGTATTATACCATTAGTTATACCACAAATGGATTTTAATGTATCATAATTCTACATCTATCTTTCTATATTTATAGGTTTATAACGAGTCATTAAGTGTTAGGAACCAAGGCCTAAGGGATTTGTCAAATTGGCCCATGAAATGTGTCAAAGAATGGCACATGTACTTCATGAATGGGTACAAGTTTCATACTAACGCATGGAGCAAAGGGAAAAAGACTATACATAGTGGTGTTCATGTCAAGGGCCTTACCGAAGGAGGTGAAAAGGATTTTTATGGGATCATCCATAGAATATATGAACTAGAGTATAATACTTCTAATAAACTGAAGAAAGTTGTACTTTTTTTTGTAAATGGTTTGATCCCTCAAGAAAAGGTACAAGAGTGGATCCTAAATATAACATTGTGGACATTCACATTACTTTAAGGTACCAATCATTTAATCCATTTATTTTGGCATACAATGTTAGACAAGTATATTATGTACAATATCCACCATCTCGAAAAGATAATCGTGGTTGGTGTGTTGCAATTAAAACAAAGCCGAGAGGTCATATTGAATCAAATGAGGTGAAAGACGATGTCTCCCTTACCAAGTTGAAGAAATGTCACATGCCAACGAAGTAATTGAAGTAAAACATGTATCTGGATTTCATCACATAAAAGGTGAAGAGTTGGAACAATAGGACGAAGAAGATCTAGATGAAGAAGAAAATAAAACTAAAGAAGAAGAAGTGGAGGAAGAGGAGGAGGACGATGGGGATGAAAGTGATGCTAATGACTAATTTTTTCTTTTTTGTTTTTGTACTTGAACTTTTTAATATGTCTATTTTTTTTTTCATTTCATTAAAACTTTTTTGTTGTTGTACTTCAACTTTTTTAACATGTCTAATGAATACTTATTAAGTTGTTGGTATATTTATTTGTTATCATACACCATCTTAATTTATTTGACAATTAGATCGTAAACTCCATACGTCATGTCATTGGGAGATCCACCTCGACCACCCTCAGTTGACAAGGGGAAAGGTATTACAAAACCAAGAAAGAGACGTAATAATTATGTGCTTCGGATTCCACTTAGACACATCACCCCTACCTCGGGCTTACATATGTCATCCTTATCTACCCTAGCTCCACCCACAGGGTTACATAACCCTACTTCTATCTTGATGATTCATATGTCGTCCTCATCTTCTCAACCTCCACCCACATGGTTGAATACCCCTATTGTTGCTCCCAGGCCCCCTTCTGTGCCACCCTCACATATACCATCCTCATCTTCCTTAGCTCCACACACAAGGTTACATACCCCTTCTGCAGACATTGGAGCGTCCCATTCACCTCATATTGTACCATCCCCGGCCTCGATTGGTAGTCCATCTTCTGGTTTTGGTTAGCAGTTTGCATCATCCCCAGTTGCAGGTGATATAGTTGCCCAACAACCTATGGTTGATCCTGATTTAGATGCAGAACATGACCCTCCTCTACAGGACCGCCTAATGATTGAACCTATCGGTCGAGGGTAATATTTCAATTCAATTATTCTCATTGTTTATATTATGTAACTTCTTTCATCTTTTGACAATTTTCCATGAATTCTAGGTTTGTTCCATCTAGAGTTACTTCACAAGCTATCACAAAGACAATCAAGCAACAATTTATGAATCCTTGGCCATCATGGGCAGCAATACCTGAAAAAGACATGGATATTTTTTGGCAACGTTTCAAGGTAACGTGTTCTAACTTATTATATAGGTAAATTAAGTTGTTAACTACTATTTCATGCTTAATATACTTATAATGTTTTATTTGTTTAAATTGTGGTTTTATAGAGGAGAGTTTAGTGGGCACTAGAGCATGAAATTATAATTAAGAGAAATTTCAACAACAGAGCTTCTCATGGTCTATCTGAGCTGTTTAGAGATGCTAGAATGGCTAGAGAAAGGCCAAAATGGATCCCTAATGATGTGTGGACAAGGCTACGAGAACATTGGAATTCTCCAAGTTATTGAAGCAAATGTATTGCAACAAAAAATAATAGGGCTTCTGAAATGGGTGGGGCCCTACACACAAGTGGATCCATTACCACTCACGAGCATGCCCTTCGTATGGTATACACATTAACTGTTTGTATTTGACACATTTGAACTACATTTTTAAAATTTGAAATCATATCAAATCTAACATTATAACATATTTTGTTGCAGGCACGTTAGTTCGGATTACATGTGTTTCTTGATGAAGTCTTTTAGCAGACACATATCCGGAAGGGTACTGGCGAGTATGTGGATGAGAGGTTTAGGAAGACAAATGTAAGTCTCTTTTATTGTTCAATATTATTTACTCTTAAACTTATATATGTATCCCACCACACAATAATAATTGTTCATTTTTTACTTACAAGAAGAATTTCAGACTAGGCTTTCTCAAGTTAGATCTGAGGTTTCCTCATGTGCTAATGGAACACAAAAGCAGTCCTCTACTGATCCTACACAGGATGAGAATATTAGGACTAGGTGTTGGATTGAGACAGTAGGAGGAAAAAAGAAAGGAAGACTTTATGAGGCTAGTCAACTTGTTTCAAAATATACGGGTTCAAATGAAAGCCTGAACCAACTACCAGTTTCTTCCTCTTCTAATACTAAGGACCTCAACAATATTAGACAGCAACTTTCACGCAGCCTGGAGGAAAATGAGCAATTAAGGTCCGAGTTTCAATCATTTCAATCACTAGTCTTGCAATATCTCCCTCCTGATGTTCAGGCTCGTGTTCAACAGCCACATCCACAACCACAACAGCCAAACCTTACTCAATAAAACTCTGAAATCCCTCAACCCCATTCTCAGCAAAAAGATAATGAAGAGGACGATAATCTAAATGAAGAATCTTCTTCTGATTATGAAGATTATTAGTTCTTCATGTTCTTAAGAAAATCTTTCTTCAGCATGTACTTAATAAACTTATGTACTATTATTCCTACTTGGTATTGATTATGCTTATGTAATATTTGACAAACATTCCTATGCTACATATTATTTTGTATGTTTTATAAACAATTTAGTTTGTCATGTGATATATATTGTGATGGAGTTTGATAATGATACATAATTTGATATAATGGAATGTTGGAATATTGGAATGATGTATTTGTCTGTGTTGAAATTTTCTATATGCAAGTATTCTGGAATGTTAAACAAATAAATTAACCAAACAAAATTTATACACTTACCGAGGATTATCGACGACCACATCCATCGAAAAATTCATTCGTGCAACCATTGTCATTATCGACGGATCTGTCCATCGATAATTACCGACGGACAGATCCTTCGATAATAACTGACGTCTTGACCGACAGATTTGTCTGTCGGTAATTACTGACAGACTTTTATAATCTATCAGTAAAATATTACAGACGATGCGTTTACTGACGAATTTTTTGCCGTCGAAAGTCCGTCGGTAAATTATCATTACCGACGGATTAAGGCCATTACAGACGAATTCTAACTGTCGATAATAAGCGTTTTTCTTGTAAGGTTAATTAATCTCAAAATTTATTTTATCTACAACTTCAACTTTAGTTTATGCGCTCTAAATTGATCGTTAAAATTTTGTTTATCCTATTTTATAAATACAGTTTTTATTAACTTAGATTTAAATCATTTTCACAAAATATCAATAATTTAATAATATTTTTCTTGAGTTTGTTCTTTTGTTACATATTAACACTTGATTAAGCAGAATTTTAGAAACAGAGAAAGAAAACCTAGTTAAACATGTGATTTGTAAGGACTTATTAATTGTTTAAAAGTAGAAATGACGTTACATGCATGATATTTTATCGATTTAAGTAGAAAGTTTACAAATAAAGAATATTAATTATTAAAAATTCATTTTAAAAAAATCACGATATCTCTCTAAAATATTTTTCTTCTGCTCTTTCTAGATTTTTGGAATATTTGTGCATCCCTTCATAAATTGAATTTTGCATTAAGGATCTTAACGGGGAATAAAGCAAATATGCAGAGTTAGAATTTGTTTTAGAATAACTTTCTTTTGTTCATTTTTTTAAGTTAATTTTAGGAAGTTTTCCATGCAATGGGACCAGGAGCCTTGTACATGGTAATTCTATGTCAAAGATGATTTTTTGTTAGGTCATTAGTAAGAATTTTTTGTGTTAAAGTTTATCTTCCTACGTTATATGAGAAGTTGGAAGCTTAACTTTAGCTAAATAAATATTAACATGTGAGGAAAATTATTTATGTTTTTTTATAAAACATTAATATATATGATATTTATATAAAGGTGACTTGATACAATATTTTAGCTTTTATGCAAGGATTATATTTTGTTTGAAACGTACCTGAATATTTGAAATTTGATGTTATTTGAATTTTGTAAAATAGATGATTGTTTTATAATATTTTTGATTGGAACTCCTTTTGAGAAGTTAATATAGTGGTTAGATTATACAATTCCTTAATTTGAGTTTTGAGTGTGGTTTAGAATAAAGTTAGTTCATATGACTTCACATATCTTGGTTTGTGAGTTTGAATTATCAATGTTGAATTAAAATTAGTGGAGAATAATATTTAAGTAAAGTGTGGTTATAGGTGATAATTTTAAATATATTTAAAAGTTGTATTTGTTAATAGAACAAAAACTTATGTATTATGTATTGCTCTCAATCCTTACTTTTCATATCTTAGTCCGAAGGATTTTTCGCTCAAACAAAAACAGAACTATAATTTAACCTTGTTTTGACCAGATTTTTGCTCAAGTGAAGAAAAGTTCGCTCAAACTATTTCTTTTTCTATTCTTTTGATCTCTTTAATGAATTGAATATCAATGTTTTTATAAATGAAAAATAAATATTAATATGTATATTTAATTTACGTGTGGTTTGTTTGTATGATTTATGTTATATGATAATGATTTTTTAGATTGACTAGAATATGTATAGAATTATGTGTGAATTATTGTTTGAGGTGGATATTATTAATAAAGATATGTATATTATAATAGAGATTTGTTTGCTTCATTAATAATATAAATCACAAATACTAAAATATTAGATTATGGAGAAGACGAAGGAGAGTTTTCATATATAGTAACATATGAAAATGTGCAAACTGGAGTTACAATAAATTTACTCTAATTCATTCCTCTTAGATCATATATCAAATTTTTGTAAAATATACTTAGCATGACTCCTCTTAAAAGACATCAATCATGTGAATATTCTTTTTATACATATAAATTGGGTTAAATATGTATTTAATCCCTCAAGTTTCAGTGAAATTTGGAATTAGTTTCTCTTTAAAAATTTTGACCAATTTAGTCCTTCATATTTAAAAATGTGTGAATTTAGTCATTTTAACCAAATTTTGTTAAGTTTATCTGACATTTCATGCACATTTCATGATAGTATTTGAATTGTTTATACCATTTGACACATTTTTGCTTTAATGTTAACTCAAATATTATCATAAAACACGTTTAAAATATCAAATAAACTTAACAAAATTCGGTAAGAAGGACTAAATCCACATATTTTTAAAGATGAAAGACTAAATTGGTATACAATTTCGAAGAATGACTAATTCCAAAATTTACTAAAACTTGAGGGACAAAAAACATACTTAACCCTATAAATTAGTATGTGGTTTATGTATTTGTATTGATGGAACATTTTTTGTATTGAACTACACTTTGTGAATTTGCCAATTATAATATTTTCCTTTATACACATTTATATTTCCGTGTTAAATTGTTATATATATATCGCTTATATAAAATAAAAACAACACTTGTTCATCTTTCCAACAAATATGGTGTTTGTTTGTGTTATTATTGATTACCACCATATTTGAATTTAAAAAATAAAAAATAAATAGTCGACTTGACTAGTTTTTCTTAATTATTATTTTTCTCGAACCAAACAATGTCTCTGAATTATTTAACGCGGTTTAAATTTTAAAAATTATATTCGTGATGAGTGTAAACGTAAATATATCTATCACAAATGAATTTCTTATAATATTAATGCAAATTCTTTATGCATTCGTCTTTTTTTATACGCCTATGCATTGGTTGAAAATATTTTTTCAATATTGTTTTTGGCAATGGCATGCATATATAACAAGAAATGCAAAAAAAAAAAAGTAATCAAATTATTTTTGGAAAGTTGACATCCTTTAATGGAAGCAAACTTGTCTTTATCTTAACCCTTTTACTAAAATCAGTCAAAACTTTTACTAAAAAGCCAGTTTTACGATTCATTTAGCAACAAATTATTTGATTGATTACTTTCCTTAGTTTATTCAACTCAACTTTGCTAAAAATTGAATCCATAAAAGCTTAAAGTTGTTTTTGAAAAGTGTGAAATAAGATGGCCATTTAAGATAAAGCCATAAATAATTTTCTTTGTTATCAGGTGACAAGTTTTTTATAAGAAAAATAATTCCAAACTATTTTAAAATTTTGAAAAGCATGTCAACATAATCACTTATTTTGAGTTGCAATTTATCTACTCATAAGTTTTGCATATGCTAATTTGCAGCGTGCATGTCAGGTAAACTTTAGATTCCAATTACGGTAAGAAAGGGGAGAAGAAAAAGACACTATGATGTGTTTGTTTGAAATAATTGTTTTGGAGATTTTCAATAGAGAAGGTAAATTTAACCATTTTTTTTATTGATTGAAAATAAGTGAGTTATTTTCATAAAAAAAAAACTTTTTAAGTAAATTGGAAAACACTAACAATGGTTAACACATATGGTAGGGATAGATAAGAAATTCAATTTCACATAAAAATTAGATTATACTAAGAATATATTTAACTTTTTATTCTTTTTAAAATAACATGTTTTATAATAACTAAGAATATAATAACATGTTTTATTCTTTTTAAAATAATTATTAAAATTTATCCTAATGAACTTGATTTAAGTTTAAATATCTTAAATAATAGTTAAAATTTAAATAAAATAATAACTAATATACATATTAGTATGTAAAATAATAAAAATTAAATTTTAAATAGAACTCATTCTTTCATTTGTAAAACTACCTTTCTGAGAGTCAGAATCCTAGTCTTGTGTTTCCTAAGAGGGTTTACTGGGAGACTGAGTGCTGCTTCTGTTACTATAAAAGTTGGTCAAGTTCTTTGTGTGATTCCGAAAAAGTTTACTTTCATCTCTTGTGTCTTCAAGAGAGATATTTTCTTTTCTTTATTTTATTTAATCTAATTGTAATCTGATTTTTATAATGATTAAGTTAATGTATAATTTTTTAATCCGAACCAGCATAAATATTTGTGTTGAATCCTCTTTTCTATCTCTTTAATTTATCTATTGTTTCATTTAAAAGAACTAAAAATTTAATTTAAACCGTAAAATTTTTTTTTTATGAAAATATCAATTTTATTAATAAACCAATTCACCCTTTCATTTTATCCATTAAGAAACTATTCCACTGCTTAATAACAACTGTACTCCATTAACAAATACCTTTGTTTTTTTTCCCTTTTCTTCAATTTTAATTACATCACGTTGCGTAGCTAATAATACATACTTATCGTATTTTCTTCAGTTACGGCATCCTCATAAATAAAATAATTTTGAATTCGATTTTCTTAAATAAAATATTAAATTAAAATGTATAATTAAAAATGTTTCATTAAAATTAATCGATTAAATCGTAAATAAATATTAAAATAGAACTATTGAATCTTGTGTAAAAAACATAATAAAAATACAGTATGCATGTACCTTCCGTCTATACAATATTATCCCTAATTATTTATTTAGTTAATATTATATATCTAATTATTAATCGGACGTTAATCAGATATTAAAATGAATTATTGGATGAAGTATTTGAATTGGAACTTACTTACGAGTGAAGCAAATGGATTTTGTGTGGTAGCTTTATTCCACGTTTAGACAAGACTTGATTCTTCTTTAACAACAAAACAAAACCTCAATTTAAGATTCTTTAGATAGTTTAAGCATACTTTTTATCAAGCAGATTTTTTAAATCAAGTTTTTCCTCTTAATGCGAGTCAACATAAAATTATAATTAAAATTAAGATTAAATGGTTAATTAAGTCTTCGAAAGTGTTTTACAAAAAATAGTTCTTGAAGGTGTGAGATAATATTAATTTAGCTTTTAAAAAATTGGCTTAAATATCTTTTTTTCCTCATTTTCGTAGAGTTTGTTGTGGATGGTCCTCATTTTAACAGAATGTTTAAAATGGTCATCATTTTCACAATTCGTGTTTTATTTGGTCATTTTCTGTAACGTTGTTTAAATCATTAACGGAGCATTGTACAAGTGGCACGATTTGTATTAGAGTGTGTTATGTGTATTGTACAAGTGTGGTAATGATATATTTGGGGATAAATAAGTGAGCTAGGGTTTTGGTAATGAATGTTTCGGCAGTTAGTGAGTTTTGGCAATCTTGTTCCTCCATTCCCAATTGGTGTTGCCGCAATCTTCTTCTTCCTGCAATCTCATCATATAGGTATGTTACGGTCCCAATCTTCTTCCTTTACCTTTGGTTGTAATCGTTGGAGGCAACCGTGTTGTATCACTTCGTGCACTGTTGGTGGTTCAACGAGAAATGGATTAACCCCGATTTGTAGCTGCGGAGAGATGCCAACTTTAAGGATAGCAAGAACTCCAAAGAATATTGGTAGAAAATTTTGGGTATAATCTGTTTTTATTTTTGTGTTAATAATAAATTGGTTTTAATTTTTGGTTTATTGATTTACAGAGTGGTGATTCCAATACAAAGTGGTGGTGTTGATGAAAAGGATGTCATCATCATGACACAAATGAAACAGATTAATGATTTGGAGAAGTCATTGAAGGTTGCTGAGAAGAGGCTGCAATTAGTAATAGGGTTAACTTGTGTTGTTATTGTATTATTCGTACTGTTATTGTGTGTAATCTTTTAAAGTCCAATCTGTTTTGTACTATTGTTAAATGAAGAAATGAATTAGTTTGATTATGTTGATATTAGTCCCAACATGTTCAAAATGACATCTTAATTTGAGCATTGAAGTAAGTGATATTGATCTAAGCTTGGGAAAAATTAAATTGATCTAAGTCTAGAAGAAGTTAAATTCATAACATTAATTCATCCTCATCAAAATGCACTACATCAAAATGTTTGGCAAAAGTGAAATTGAACGAAGTTTAAGGAAAGTCAAAATGCAGTACATCAATAATGAATTCTACATCAGAAATTCCAAAAAATAACTAAGTCAAAATGCTATCATGACCTCCTCCTAATCTGTAATTTCATCCTAAACTGCTGAGATGGTTCTTCTGGTGTTGGTAGTAGTGTTGCTTGACTCTCCACTTCATTCCTTAGTGGTTGAGTTGTTTGAGTTTCAACAGTTGGTCCATTCTTAGCAGTTAGTGCATTCTCAGCGGTTGGTGCACAACAGTTTGGGCATCTGGTGCAGTCTTAACAGGTGTTACAGTTTGCTCATCCACATGCTTATATGGGCAATTGTTCTTGTTATGTCCAATCTGATGACATATGCTACATTTTTTTCTATGACCTCCTTTGCTGATTTGTGTGTTATCCTTTCTCAACTCCCACTCTTCCAACCTTCTATTTTTTCTTGGGTAGAGAGTTCTTTCTCATAAGACTTCACCCGAGTAGGATCAAATAATTCAATGGGGTTGTTGTTGAACCATACCACATAGTTCCAGCAACGACAAAAGCTGCAAAAAAGACAGCAGCAATACTGCTAGAAAGGACAATTTCAATATTTCCCATACATAATCCTTTATACAGACGTTGGGGTGGACGCACACTAAGATAGAAAAGACCCGCTAATATGCCCAACGTTCTTGCCGCAATATGATGAGAAGTTATCCCCCCGGAACAAAAGGATCAAAACCTTCCACACCCCACGCGGGATTTACGGATTGTATCCTTCCAGTTAGGAAAGATAATGGATTGATATATTTCTTCGTAGGTGGATCTCCTGAAGCAGATTGGTATGAAGTCCTCAGCATTAACATTGATGAAATTCATTGCTGCAATAGCATGGCAGCAAGGGATAGCAGTCAGAAGCCATTTCCTACAACTGCAATGTTGAGCATCCAGCATCCACATTCATTGTGTACTTATCTCCAAACCAACTAAAATAATACTCCACTGAACCCCACCTACAGACACAAACTACACCAAATAATGGAAGTAATTTAGAAACCATGCAAAACATCACAACAATCGAAAGACAAACAAATCCCAAAATAGAATTACGAAAACCCTAACCCACGAGCAAACACAACCCAGAAAACCCTAAATCCACTTACCTCGTTGATGATGATTAACTGGAAAATTGAAATGAAGAGCGCAACTGCAATCCAATGATGAAATGACAAGTATTAGCTATTTCCTCTGCAAATCCGAGCTCAAGAAAGACCAAGATGAAGAAATTTCCCTAATTGCAAAATTTTCCCTAAATTGAGAAATTAACGTTAATTAGCCATATGTATAGTACACGTAACATACTCTAATACAAATCGTGCCATTTGTACAATGCTCTCCGTTAATGATTTAAACGACGGTACAGAAAAGGACCAAATAAAATACGAATTGCGAAAATGATGACTATTTAAAACATTTGGTAAAAATGATCATTTTAAACATTCTGTCAAAATGAGGATCATCTGCAACAAATACTGCGAAAATGAGGATCAAAAAGATATTAAAACCTAAAAAATTTGAAAAATTTAATTTAACTCTAAATAATTGTGTAGACAAGAATTAGAGATTGTTTTGTTATTAAATTATACTAGTATTTATGAACTGTTTTTTATTTTTAAATTTATTTAATACGAGCAAAATCATTGAACACTCACTTTTGAAAAAGTATTATTTTTTTTTTCAAAAAATAAAATAAAATTGAATGATATAAGATTTGGTTAGACAAACACATGCACGATGGTTTATGAATAGAGGTTTTTTTTTTTTTAAATAATGAAAATTTAAAAATATGTAAATAAATAAATAAATTTACAAAATAAGATGAGAATTAGAGGGGTTATTATCTTTTATTTTTTTATATGATAAAATTATTTTAACGTAAGAAAGATTAAAATTGTTTTATTAGAAAATCACCACCAAAAGCACTTAGAAAGTGGTATCGTATAGATTATATTTTATAATGTAGATGTAAGAATCTTCGCATTTTAATGGTTTCAATAAATCTTCATTGTAAAATCAAAATCCGCCATCAGCAAAACCAAGTAGCTTAGTTCACACTTGTTTTGCATCTTCCTCTGCGCCGCCGTCACCGCCGTCACCGCCCTCCATCATCAGCAGAAGCTCTCATCTTCAGAGCAAACAATGGCCTCATTTGTTTCTACCGATTGTATCCTCCCCATTGGATTTGTGCGTGGCCAAGATAGTTCCTGTGCTACAACCAGCATTTTACATTTTCATAATGCTCCTAAAACCCTAAGCCCTCTCTCCTTTTCGGTCTCTCTGCGTGGTTACATTCCTAATCCTTTCTACCATTTTGGTTACTGCTCATATGCGTGGTCAACGAAGAATCTGATTTTCCTGGTTTTGTTTAATTCTCTGATTTTTTTCTTCAGCTTCAGAAATTAAGCCGCGCGTTGCTGTTCAGAGCAAGGGTGGACCATCTTCGACACGGACAGATGCTGTGCGGAATCTGACAGGTTCTGTTACCAGAACCCAAGGACTTCGTTTTGCTGTGGTATGTCTACATGTATTCCAAAATTATTAGGTTATTTTGTTATCTTTTTCCCAAATACTTGTGGGAAAAAAGTTTTGAAGTTAGCTTTATAACAATAACCTTTTGAAAAAGCTCACATGAATGAACTTTTATAAATTAACTTATACACTAGTTATATTTAAATTATGGAAAAATTTATGTCTCGTTTTTCTTATGGTATAAGTACGTATGCCGAAGTTTATCTGAAAAGAAATGCCAAACTGATTCTTGCTTTTTGTCTTAGGCCATGAATTTTGTTGGTCTTACATTATTGTTCTGCGTTGTTTTTCAGTTAGGGAATGTGTCTGCCGTACATATAATGTTAGAAGGGGGAAAAGATCGTCAACATGAAAGAAATATTATTCTTTGATTAGGGCTTGTTGCTTTTAGTTTTTTAACAGAAAACCCTTTACATTCAACACCTGATGTTGGACAGCAAGAAGGTTAGAGAATTTGGTGGGTCTTTTATACTTGGGGTCCATAGTAAAAGAATAGGCCGAGTGGAGTTTCGCTGGAGGCATGTGAGAGTAAGGACTACGGAGGTGATTGAAACTGTAGGGATGGGTGGTTTAAAGAATCATTTAAGGTTTTCATTGGCTGAATTATTTATCACGTCTTCGAGAAATCAGGTCTCGTAGAAAAACTAAATAAAAGAAAATAGTAATTGGGAGGAAGAGAAAGGCATTGGCATTAATGGATGATTTCCCTCATCTTGCAAAATTTGTGGTATTAGGCTAACAAGGACAGTTTAATAGACACCTGGAGGGGCATGATCTAATTAAGGCATTAACAAGTTGGGATGCTAAGTCAAGTGATTGGATTGATTGCTAGCATGGTATAATACTCATCTAGTTGGAGTTTACTTACTCTGTTGATGTAGAGGACAAAAAGACAGATAGATCTCAATTGATATAATGATTTTTGCAGATGAAAACCAATGCTTGTGTTGTGTTGTGTGTACATTCAGGAAAAGAATGAGTGGATGTTAAAGAGGTCGTTTGCATAAGTCAAACAGATAGCCATAAATAGGTGGAAGTATGGATCCCATCATTCATGCTGGATGCTTATCACAGAGCTCACTTGTCACCAATTCGAATAATGATTAATTGTTTACTCTTAGCATTTGAGCTATGCTGTGGACAGAAGCTTGCCAGGAGTACCACACTGTTTATATTGCATACTAAATTTCGACAGTGCTTTAAGTGGTCATTTGAGAAGACTGAAGAGGAAGTAAGTAAAGGAGTAGAGAACTAGATGTTATCCTAAAGAAGGCACCACAAATATACGAGAGAAAACATCCCAGGAGAATCAGATGAGCACACCAATCTCTATACACTTGACACAGTTCCCTTTGAAGCCATTGCAGCCAAGGGTCACAAATTGATACCACCACATTACTCCATAGGAGTATACATACACCGTCAAAGGATGTTTTCATACTTCTCTAGAGCCCCTAAAATGGTTAATTAGTAATTTGTCCAAATCTTTGAACAAGAAAAACTCTAGTTTCCCCCTGTAATACTAAAAGAATTGTACTGTAGATGTTTGTTAACGGCACAAAAAACATCTTTGTGGGGCCAAACGTGTAACAAATTATTTTTATTAATATCCTATTAAATAGAATATACCGAATGAAAGACTTCCCCTTAGAAGGAATCCTGAATTTCCTAAGTTGGATTGCAAGAATATAAAGTTTCTTTTTGGAGTATGCATGAGGAACTCCAACATAGTCCAGTGCCCAAATCCTTTTCCACAGATGAAGATGATAAAATGATGAAACACAGCAAGGGTGAATTCCTATTTTAAAGCTTCTTGGTGATTGATTAAGGCTTTGACGATAATGAAAATTTTAAGCGGTGGAAGTATTTTGGAGAGAGTGGAAAATGCAAATGGAATGGTATTGATAAAGGAATATGAATGTGGTAGTGAATCCCACAGAACTATGATATTCTGGTTCAAGATTTTGCAATTATTTTCTACTTAAAACTGGATTGTACTTGTAAGTTTTTCTAGTTCTCTTATGTTACGTTTCTCATTTCCATTTTCTCTTCTTTTAGGTTGTTGCACGATTTAATGAAATAATTACCAAGCAGCTCTTGGAGGGAGCTTTGGGTACCTTTAAGAATTATTCAGTTCAAGATGAGGACATTGATGTAAGTGAGCTGTCTTCTAAATTCTTGGAATATTGATTATGTGTAATATACACTGTTTCAATTGTAATTTGGTTAAGTCTCTTCTTAGCATACTTTTTGAAATTTATTTTGTTTTTCTCACTTTTCTGGTATGTAAAATATTCAGTTTTACTGAAATATGAAGTAAAGCAAACTTATGCACCCGTAATAGGCTAAAACCTTGGAAGCACATATGGCATAGGATATGGATATATATCACAAATATGAGAATATGGAAAATTTAAAAAGTTCCAGGACATGATATGGCTATAATTTAAAATATAAAATTAAAATAAAACTAAAATTTTGAAATTATATAGAATCAATGTTATTAAAATGAACCAAGTCATAGTAGACACAATAAGTGCAACTATTTATCCAAATTTTTTATGTTTGGCTTATAAGAGTTTAAGAAATAAATGTAAAATAAAAATTGTAAACTGCAGCAAGTAGAATTTGAAGTGTCTGACCAGAGATGTGTTTGACCAAGTTAGAACATCTCAACTACTATTTTGAAGGGCTCATGCATCCTTGGCTAAAACAAGAGGCCAATCTTTTCAACTTTTGTCGCTCTCCTATCTTTCTCTAATCATATATTGGAGATTATACAATATTGACTTCTCTATCTTATCGCAAACTTTTGCATTATTTCGTTTAGTTTTAGCTTGGGGTGTTAGCTGTATCATTTTTTTATCCTTGGCTTGGTCATGATTTTTGACAAAAATATTGTGCAACTGGAAGCAACTTGCCTTGTTCAGAATTTTCACATCACATTCTTCTGGATTTGAATACTGACAGAGATTTGTTACTTTCTCTTCTCCCTTAGGTTATTTGGGTACCTGGTAGTTTTGAAATTGGTGTAGTTGCAGCAAGACTAGGAAAATCAGGCAAATATCACGCAATCTTATGCATAGGAGCTGTGGTATGATAAATCTTGATGTATAGCTGAAATCCTTTTTAACATTTTTATGATCAATGGGTATCCATTTTATCTATATTTATGTCTACTAAATTTGAGTTTCTACTGTGACCAAACTTCCTGTTAATAGATACGAGGAGACACCACCCACTATGATGCAGTTGCTAATTCAGCAGCATCTGGAGTGCTTTCAGCCAGTCTAAACTCAGGTAGTATTCTATTAATGTCAATTGTAATCTCAAGATTGGAACAGGTCATATTTGAGTATTCAACTGCTATCTGTTTTCTTGAAAGTGAAATATTCATGCAACTTACTATCACAAGTTGCTTTTGTAGAATCTAGAATCAAGGTTGGGAAGAAACTTGAAATTGGAGAATCATTTTTTAAATGGTTGATTCTTTTTTTTTTTTTTCTTTTAAGTCAGTAATACAATGCCTGTGTAAGTTAACGTTGACATTGATCTTCACTGAATAGAATACTGAAACTTTTTCTTTCCTCTAAGCTTATCAGTTAAGCTACCGCCTATTTTTTTTTTTCTTTTGGTCTATACATGGGGACATTTATTACTATTGTCACTTTTTCAGTATTTGTTTTTTGTTTTCATTAATTAATCAACTCTGAAAATTAAAGCATTTTGAGATGCCTTTGCAGGTGTTCCGTGCATATTTGGTGTCCTAACATGTGATAATATGGATCAGGTAAGTATTTGCTGTGAAAGTTATGAAATATGTTCTTGCAGATGAGACATATAATTACTTTGATTTCTATTTGTTCTTCTTTGGCTAAGTGCAGGCTCTAAATCGTGCTGGTGGCAAATCGGGAAATAAGGGTGCTGAGGCTGCATTGACTGCTGTAAGTTGATAACTTGATATTATGAAGTAATCATGCAATATTCATTTGAAAATTTACGTGAAGTTATCAAAAGATTTATACTCATTGTCTGATGTAGTTTTCATGTATTCTTGTCCTCCTATCTTTGTATATGTCATGAACTAATTACGGGAAAAACTCAAATTGTTAGGTGATGGTTAATAAATAATCTGAGTTTAGTACCTCGAACATAAAACTCATTTTTATAGCATGTCATAACTCAAGCTAACTACCAGAAGAACTTAAGATGTCAGACAATGGCTCATGAATGGTTTTGTTCCACCTCTGTGAATGTATCTCTTCTTTCTTGATTAGTTTCTTTTTCTATTGAAAAGTCAGCATGATTGTACTTTTGGTTCCTCTATTATGCATAATGCATGATTTTGCTTCTTATTAGTGTTTGCTCAAATTTGATTTATCATTTTTTAGAATTACTACAAGGAAACCCCATTGTCGGTTTCCTTCTGCCTAAAGGCTTATAAAGCCCTTTAAATCCTCATTTTCTTCTCAAATAATTTGGGTTTTGTCTTATTTATATAGAAAATTGTTTGAACGCATCACATTCAAAGACTTCAGTAAAAGTTTGATAACATTTGAAAGATTTTGTAGGAAGTGGGTTTTTTTGTTTTGAAGAGGGAAAAGTATTCTGATATTTCAATTGATGTGTTTTGATCATAAGAGGATTTAAAATGTCTTAGATTAATTTGTGGAAATTTTGAATAGAAAACGAGGATTTTATGTGGATGAAAGCTCAAAAGGACTTGATAATAGCAATTCAAAGAAATAGGGGTTAAATTTGAGAAAAAAGTTTTACATTAGTCACATTGGAGGCACTAGAGGTGCAACAAAGCTAAAAGAGGTTATATAAAGATACCTCTGAATTGTTTACTCCAAGTTTTCATGTTCTATTCAATAATTAGACGTGTTCACGGTTTGGTTAGATTAGTTGAGACAAAAGAAACATTTGATTTGATCATAAAACAAACTTAGGATTTGGTGGATCAATTTGCAATGTGTATGGCATCAGTTATTTCGGTTTTTGTCTTTTTATTTAAGGGACACTTATTTTTAATTTGGGTAAGAGGAAAATTCATTTATTAGAGGGTGAAAGTAGAGCCTCAAATCAATACATGATTTTTTCTAGTGGATTTTGCTAGGGAACAACATTTTTTGAATTAAAAGTAATATACATAATGTTTTTGGATAAAAACTTCTTCATAATATTAAAGCTCATTTCATAAATGTTTGTATGATCTAAATTACAGATAACATGTCAATATAATCTCAAGTTTATTTGAGGGTAGTACAGGAAAACTTACTTTATTTTTGTGGTTAGCTTTTCGTAGGTTCGCTTTAAATGTAGAACTGAATAAAAAAGTGTGGATTTTGCAATTTTCACTATTTTAAGTTAATTGTTGGGTTTAGAATGGTTTGGGCTCGTTCTTCGACACTTCATTAAATCGGAGTGAAGTGTGCTTTGGGAAGGGGTGGGTTTGGCGTGAGCTTCGTCCAATTTCAGATAAAGTGGTCAGTTGATGGACATTTTTAAGGTTATTTCTTCTTACACTCACATGGTTTCTTCCTACACCTCCATGGGGTTTTTAGAACACAATGTCTTTGGTCTCTTTCATCTCCTTCCACACCACATTACTGCTGCTAGTCCTTCCTCGTCTTCTTCTCTTGCCACCTATCTGATTGTGTCTTATTCTGATTCTACATTTTCCACTTCTCATGCTTTCTCTACTTAGAAGATGTTAACATATTACTGCATCTTGATGGAAGTTCTTCTGATCCTCAATCATGACATTCGAAATGTGTAATTCACAACATTTTTTATGCAAAAATGGCTTCCAAATTGTGAAACGTGGAAGCTTTTTTTTCAAGTAAAAATGACTTTCAGAATGTGCAATCTTGAAGTTAAAAAAGCTTCTCAAGTGCACAGTCTAAAAGTAAAATATGACTTCTCACGAGAGCAATTCGGAAGCTTTTTTATGCTAAAAAAATGACTTTGGAAATGTGTAATTCGGAAGTCAATTTTGACTTCCAGATTGTAGAATCCAAATGATTTTCAAATTGTAAAATTTGGAAGTCATTTTTTAGATAGAAGAAGAGCTTTCGGACTGCACAATCGTGAAATCGATTTTTCATAAACTAGAAGGATAAGTGGGATTGTCATATTTGTAAGGGTATAGAAGAAAAGTATGAGAATGAAAAAAAAAATCACCAGTTTTAAGAATGTAGTGAATGTGAAAAGTTAATCTAAGCCCATGTAGGCAACCATATCTAAATCTCTTACTCTAATGAGATGAATTCACATTACACGACCATTTTCAATGTAATTAGTTATCAAAATTGCACTGTGAATTGCAAGTCAGCAAAAAAATTAATACGCAAGGCACTGAATCCTGAATCATTCATAAAATTTCTTGAAAGATTGCAACAGGTATTAGTCGAGCTACTAGCATATTTGTCTTACTCTTTGTAGTTGAATAAATGATTTATGTACTTAAGTTATCTGTGTACAGATTGAAATGGCATCTCTGTTCGAGCACCATCTGAAGTAGTCTGTGTTATAACCAATCTCTCAGAGCTTTCGTCGGAACGGCATGTAATTCCCAATTTTCAAATTTTCATCTCCAGATTGCTTTTGTTGTAGTTCCATATGTTCTCAAACTATTTAGATTATGTTTGGATACTCAATGGTAAGTGGAATGTAACAGAATGGAATGGAATAAAATAAAATAAAAATATCATTGTATTGTTTAAATATTTTTTTGGAACAAATCAAGTTTTCATTGAATTATTTCACTGTATGATATGATAGTATATTATTATTATTTTATTACACTTATCGACAAATGTTTATATCTATAGCTAGAAAATATTAGACCAGTATCAAGGTATGGAAATATATAGGACTATATTTGTTACAAATTGATAAGCCATGTCACTGACTCTTAAAGATGCTTATGTCTTCCCTTACTTCCTTATGAGTGTGCTTGGTTACATGTTGATGATTCTAACCAGGGAGCAACATAATCATCAAGGAGTCTTTGACTCATAAAACTTATGAAGAAGCTATTCGTCATTGGCGGATTTTTAGATAAAACTTAGGGAGTATCAAGATAAAAGGTTAATTATGTTTGATTTAATTAGTTAGATGGTATCTGCTTCCGTTCAGATGTGTTAGTTTGATATTCTCTTTTAAAGAGGTGTCAATCAAGTCCCAACTTTTGATAAAATGTCTCAATTAGGTCTCTTTTAGAAAAAAAAAAATTTTAATATCGTTAACTTTATTCATCACTTTTATCACTAAATTTTAATATAAATATTAATACTTAATTTTGTAAGTCATTTTAAACCGTGTTAATAATTTTTTTGAAAGATATCTAATTGAGACAAATTTTCAATAGTTGAGACTCAATTAACACTTTTTTAAAAATGGTGACAAATTGACACATTGGAATGAAAGTGTGTATCATTTGACTAATTAAACCATGTTTTTAGTCTATGAACTTTGATGCAAACTTAGAATTTGTTAGTGTATGAAATTTTGGTACATTTTAGTTCTCAAACTTTAGATGAATGGATATAATAGTACTTTTAATCCAATTAAATTAATTTTTTTATGTGTCAAACGTTTTTCAGTCGATATTAAAACGACGCGGTAAACAACTCAAGTAATAGGAACAAATTTTAATTTCACAGAAATTAAAAATATCAAATTCATTAAAATTGAATATATATATATATATATATATATATATATATATATATATATATATATATATATATATATATATATATATATATATTTATAT
>Ga0209589_1002002_pt1 | contig 34738 bp, 20 predicted proteins | sample CowpeawhiteBW_FD_187525 | JGI IMG/M metagenome (GOLD analysis project Ga0209589, IMG submission 187525) | Root nodule microbial communities of legume samples collected from California USA - Cow pea white BW (SPAdes) (version 2) | ecosystem: Host-associated > Plants > Roots > Nodule | place: USA...
GTAAAAATGCTAATTGGTAACATTTTTAAAAATGATACCAATAATACTTAAAAATGTTGCTAAAACCTTTTGGTAACATACAGTATAGATAACATGTGTATAAATGTTACCTTTGCAAATGGTAACATTTTTTTAGGTTTTAGCAACATTTTTTAATTGTTATTATAGTTAATATTTGTAGTAGTGTTTCTTCTAAGCATGTGCCATGGGCCATCATCCTTGGTAGGGATCAAGCCTTCATCATACATGTTCGTTACTTGGTTGGTATTTCACTTCATGGTGATTTGGCCAATTATCGCACCTCATCGGCATTAGATGCAGAGACATCTGGTCTAGTGTTTAGATCCAATCAAGTATCCTGACCCTTGGCATATACCAGACATGGATATGCGGGCTTAGTTAGTGTAAAAATTATTGTTCTCAAAGCAAGGGTTCCTCCACCTCAATTGGGAAATCCTGCCCCTTACACCCTTAAGTTCTAACACATAAAGATGTGGTTAGTTCTACACTGAGCGTACTTCCATGAACAATAAGATAAAGAAAATAGCATATATATATATATATATATATATATATATAATTATAGGACAATACAGTTGAAGTTAAGAGGCTAAGTTTAATCTTAACGTCATAATCAGCATCACCTCAAACTATAGACTGTTGATCTAGTTATCACTTCCTCCTTATGGATATGACCTTGTTGCACTACAATTGACCCAATATACTTGCTGCAAAAGTTGGACCCTTCGTGGGCCAATCAATAACCACTTCCTTTAATATTGGATGTGACGTCAACTAACAGTATACATTCAGACATCCCTGAGAAGTCCTTGTTATATCAGATATGTCTAAAATATCTTAACCAAGAAGGAGATCTGAATTAGTTATTGAGTCTTTCACTTAGTTAAATTGAATCTTGAAAGTTTCTTTAACCCTTATGACCCAATTAACCAATTTTACAATTCTGTGTTAATGGACTGTGTACAGCAATCAAGAAAGATGTAAAAGAAGAGAGAAACCAAGAACATAACAGTTTATACTAGTTCGATTCAAGATGAATATACGTCCAGTCTTCTCCTAAGTAAACTCACTTAGGAGGATTCCACTAATTCAATAGAGATCCAAGAATTACAGCAGCATCTATATAATTCAAGACCCTAAAGACTAAGGAGCTTGATTTACAAATCAAGAACTCCCCCTAGGAGCAATGCATCCACACAATAGCACTTAGACCTTCACTTTACACAATGAATCAACAAGGAGCAGAAATACAATAAGAAAGAATTAAGAAACGAATACACCTAGTAGTTATGCATATTTGTCAATTGACTCCTAGATCCAAGCTTGAACCATCAAGCTTGAATCCACCATCAATCTTCTTGAATCTTTACTTCAATGATCTCTCAAGAATGTTTAGGAACTCTGTAAATCTCATAGGGCAGTTTCTCATAATGTTTCTCAGGAACTCTGTAATTTTTCTCACCCTTAAAACTAATTTCAGAAACTAGTTTTATACAGAGCTCTCTACAGTCATTAATGGATTAGAAATTTACCTAATAGATTATCGTGAGTGTGTTTTCACTGCCTTAGTGCAGTATCCTCAGCTAATTTATTAGTTAAGTAGCTAATCGATTTATGAATGCACATGCAAGAGTTTGAAGGTTAATACAACTTAATGCAAGCTTGTTTTACATATGATATTTTTGCTCTATCACCCTAATGCACAATCTAACAAAATAGGACTAATTCTAAACTAGTAATTCACATGATGTGTGGACTTGGACATCATCAAAATCATCTTCATATGAGTTAAAGTAGCTCCCTCTTTCAACAATCTCCCCCTTTTTTATGATGGACAAAATATGTCCTGTAACATAGCAGCATTATGTGTGCTGCAATACAGAAAAAAAATAGCTTTCTCCCCCTTTGGACATTAGCAAAAAAAACAAGGGTGTGGTCAAGACAGCAAAACACAACAAATTGGCATAAAAAGTGATAGCATATGAAAATCAATAGCATAGGGTGAATAGCATAATCATTCAACAAGTATTCACAGTAAAAGAGCTAAACAAAATGCATATTCAGTACAGACCAAAAGGAAGGATACCCTATCTAAAGGAACTATGTGAGGATAACCAAAATGAACACACACCTCCTCACTAAAGGCTAAAGGAAGTCTAATTCTAAAAGGCACGAAATGTTAGCCTAAAGGGTGGTTAGACAAAAGCGGGTGTGTTTAGGGAGTAGATGGATTTATTCATCATTAGTGGCATCTTCAAACTGCTCGCTCTCACTTCCTTCTACAGAGTCCACAATAGCTTCTGGATTGGAAGGGTCATGACCAGTATTGACCAAGGCAAGTTGTACTTGAATAGAGGAGAGTTGATGCTCAATAGAATCCAGCTTGGACATCCAGGTGTGATGATGATCGAGAAGCGTAGTGACCATGCGCAACATTTCTTGCTTATATAGAGTTTGGGAGGCAGCGGAAGAGGGTTCGGCATTATCAGCTGGTTTTGCATCAGGTTCATCCTTGAAGCACCAGATATTGCCCCGAAACGCCATTCCCATGTGACGAAGAGCATTTGCACCAATCAGACTGGTATGATTCCGAGTATAAGAAGCTTCTCCAAAGAAATCAACCTTATAATGTTCAAAGACTTTGCACAAGAACACAACATATGGCAGGGGGTAGTTGGGTAGCTTAATAGCTTTTTGCATCGTATCAATGACGACCTCATACCAATCGATGAGAATGTTGGATTTGAAGGCATGGATGAGGAAGACATCCTCAATTGTGAGTTAAGCATGATTACCGTTGCGTGGAACCAGAATCCAAGAGATGATGAACGCGAGCACCCTTTCATCCTTCTTCATCCTGCCGGCCCGAAAGATACTGTAGTCGCATTTGGTAGTGGGATCCCTTAAAAAGGATTGGTAGATGTCCAAGCGATTTGCCCCAGGAAACCCTCGATGTGTCAGAATACAAACTATCTGGAAACCAGCAATAGAAGTCCAAATTTCTGGGGTTAAAACTATATTGACCCCCTTTGACTCGCGGAGTAAGAAGACCCTTTTCACACTCTAAGTTCGCGTAGAAAACCCTAACCAGATCGGGGTAGACATTACCCTTGAGTTGAACAAAGGTCTCCAAGTTCTGTAAGGAAAGAAGATCAGGAAAGGCAAATCCATGAGTGTGGAAGAAGGGAAGTTCGACGTGCTTGTGATTGATGATTTTGCGGTTACGAAATGAGCGGCCAAAGTTGTCCTGGGCTTCGAGGTCACTGATCCAGCCATCAATATCAGGATCGCGTTGTTTGGTTGCAACCCACTTAATGCATTTTCGAGAGGAGGAAGAGGATGCCATGACAGAGGGGTGAGAGGTGCTAACGAAGAAGGGAGTAGAGATGGAAAGGGGAAAGGTGGAAACCTAGGGTTTGGGAGGGTTTGGTCAAGACAGGGGGCCTGGGTGCAGGAAGTAAGGAAAACATTAGGTGCAAGGAGGTACTAACCTAATGGATTAGCGAGGTCCTCTTTAGGAATTAGGATACAATTAAATGGTGAGAAACCTCACTGAATGGGGCACGATAATGGATTAAGACCAGAATTAGGCTAGAAACTACGCAAACTGCTCACAAAATGCACATCGGCATATGCAAAGACAAAATGAACCAGATATGTACAAATTAATGCTAGTTATATATGCAAGATGCCTGTCACTGGAAACGAAACATAACAGCATACATAGTAAGTAATTGGCAAGAAAAGCAAACAAAACAAAGCAATAAAGGGAAATTAAAACAGAATAGAAGTTTGCAAAGTACGCTCAATGAGAGCAAGTGATGTCTAGAATACCCAACTCATTTCTAAGAGTGTAAAACCTTTCTCTGGCGAGGGGTTTTGTAAAGATATCCGCTAGTTGATTTTGTGTGTCAATGTACTCAACTTTGTAGTCTCCCTTTGACACATGATCTCTAATAAAATGGTGTCGGATCTCAATGTGCTTGGTCTTAGAGTGTAGAACAGGATTTTAAGTGAGATTTATGCAACTTGTATTGTCACATTTCAGAGGAATGTGATTAAGGTAGATGCCATAGTCCTAAAGTTGATTTTTAATCTAGATGGACTGGACAGAGCAGTTGCCAGCAGCTATATTCTGCCTCAGTAGTGGAAAGAGCAACGCAGGCTTGCTTCTTGGAGTGCCATGAGATTAGGGAGCAGCCTAAGAGATGGCAGGTTCCACTGGTGCTCTTCCTATCAGTTTTATAGCCCCCAAAGTCCGAATCACTATATCCTACTAGAGATATAGTGGAACCATGAGGATACCACAGACCTAGGTTTCTAGTGCCTTTTAGATATTTAAGGATGCGTTTGACAACACTTAAATGAGACTATTTAGGGCAGGACTGAAATCTAGCACACACACACACACGATGTGCATAGAGTAGTGATCCGATCATTCCTCAATATTTAGTTTGGTCAACTGCAGAGCCTGCCTCATTGGTATCTAGATAACAGTTTGTAGCCATAGGAGTTGAGGATTCCTTGTCGGTTTCCGTGTTAAACTTTTTCAGCAGTTCAGTGTAGTACTTAGATTGATGAATGAAGAGACCATGCTTTCCCTGTTTGATTTGGCGACCAAGAAAGAAGTGCAGCTCCCCCATCATGGACATTTCAAACTCATCTTGCATACTCTTAGAGAATTCTTGACATAGGAGTGTTAGTGGAGCCAAAGATGATGTCATCCACATAGATTTGAACAAATAGTAGATCATTTTTAGCTTCCTTGATGAAGAGAGTAGAGTCTACTTTACCCCTGCGAAAACCATTTTGCATCAAGAATTCACTTAGTCTTTCATACCATGATCGAGGTGCTTGTTTAAAATCATTTCTCTTGAACTGATCCAGCTCTTCCTGCATCGCTAGAAACCAATGGTCATCCTTGATAGCATCACTCACTAATTTTGGCTCAAGTTGAGATACAAAAGCCACGTTCAAGCATAATTGGCTCAGCTGACTTTGAATGGAAACACCTTTAGAGATATCTCCTATAATGTTGTCAAGAGACATATTTTTAGGAACAGTCCAGTCAGTAGGCAGCTCTGCTATAGAAGATGAGGTTGCAGCTGCACCAGATGAGTGATTTGTTATTGTTTTAGATTCAGGTTGTGTCAGATATGCACTTGTTCCAATTAAATCTGCACTATTTCTTGGACTAAAGGAGTTAGTTTGACTTTCAATAAATTCATCAAATGCAACATGAATGGATTCCTCTATGGTTAATGTTCGTTTATTATAGACTCGATAAGCTTTACTAGTCAAGGAATAACCTAAGAAGATGCCTTCATCAACTTTTGAATCAAACTTTCCAAGATTGGATTTACCATTATTTAGTATGAAACACTTGCAACCAAAGGCTTTAAAATAAGACACATTTGGTTTTCTACCTTTGAAGATTTCATATGGTGTGAGTTTCAAAATAGGTCTAATTAAGACTATATTCAGCACATAGCAAGTTGTGCTTACAGCATCGGCCCAAAAGTATTTTGGCAAAGAGTTGTCATTGAGCATTGTTCTTACCAACTCTTCTAAAGATCGATTTTTTCTTTCTAATACACCATTTTGCTGTGGTGTTCTAGGGGCTGAGAAATTATGATAGATGTCGTGATGTTCACAAAACTTTTCAAAAGATTCATTTTGAAACTCACCCCCATGGTCACTTCTAATAGACTTGATTTTCAAATCTTTCTCATTTTGAACAATTTTGGCAAATTTTCTAAAGAATTGGAAGGTGTCACTTTTAGATGAAATAAAGAAGGTCCAGGTAAAACGAGAATAGTCATCAAGTACAAGTGCAAAGTAATTTCCACCTAAGCTTTTGGTCCTATATGGCCCAAACAGATCCATATGTATCAGTTATAATGGATTAGAAGTGGAAATATGTTGCTTTGACTTGAAAGATGTCTTTACTTGTTTACCTTTTTGGCATGCATCACACAATTTGTCTAGTTTAAATTTTATGTTAGGCAAACCAGTAACTAAATGCTTTGACACGAGCTTATTTAGGTGCCCCATGTGTATGTGTGCAAGTCTTTTGTGCCAAATCCAAGGTTCATCATTTTTAGCAAATAGACAAGCAATAGAATCAAATGAAGTGCTTTCAAAATCTACCATGTATATGTTCTGAATCCTTTTTCCAACAAACACCAGTTCATTTGTGGAAGCATGACAGATTAAACAGTTATTAGCTTCAAAGGTTACTTTTAGGTTCTTATCACACAATTGGCTAATACTAAGAAGGTTGTGCCTAAGTCCATCAACTAGCAATACATCCTCAATCTCAACACCAGATGAGGACCTTACTTTACCTGTGCCCAAAATCTTATCTTTGTTATTGTCACCATATGTAACATGTCCACTTACCTTGTGAGAGATTTTGCTGCATTTTTTGCTATCACCTGTCATGTGTCTTGAACAGTCGCTATCTAGATACCACATTGACTGCTTAGCTTCAGCATGTTCCTGCAAAAGAGATTATTTTGATGAAGCAGGTACCCAGGTAAACTTGGGTCCTTTTATGTTAGATTGTTTTGCAGTGTCTTTGGGTACCCATTTAAATTTCCCTTTAGGAACCCCATTGTTTTTAAAGTAGCAAGAATTTGAAAGATGGCCAGGTTCACAACAGTAGGTGCAGATGATAGAGGATGGTTTACTGATGTTAAGGAAATTTTTTGGGCTTAATCAATTAGATTCGCCACTGTAACCAATTCTCTCTTTATTAAGCACAATCCTTTGAGATCCTAGTACAGCATCTAGGTTTGATCTTCCCAGGGTGAATTTTGAGAGGGTTTTCATCAAATACTTTATCTTTTCTAGTTGTCCTGGGCAGTGTTCACATCTGGATCTAGGATACTTTTCAGATTTTTCTAGTTTCTCCAAGCAATTTATTAGATTTTCATTTTCCTCTTCTAACTGTTTTACTCTACCTTCAAGCCATTTAATTTCTCCTCTACGCTTACTATTTGACTTTTGCAATTTCGTAGCTTCCTTATGCAATTCATTAAAAGCATCAAGAATTTCATAGTAATTATTTTCTTCATGTTCAAATTTGAAACTACTCACGCTGCTTTTGGATGATCTTATTCCAGCCATCAGACACAGATTGTTCTCTTCCTCAGTGCTATCATCAGATTCACTAGATGTGCTGGAATCATTTTCTTCCCAGGCAATGTATGCTTTCTTTTTCTTCATGTGCTTTTCTGCCTCATTTTTTTCTTCCAGTTTCTGCTTCATCTTCAGCACAGGGCAGTGTGCCTTGATGTGTCCTGTCTTGCCACACTCATAACAAGTTTGAGTGTCAGAACATTCCTGTTTTCTAGACTGCTTCTTGTTTCCTGCATAGTTGTTGTTAGTTTTATTTTTAAACTTCAAGAATTTGGAGAACTTTTTCACCATTAAACTCAAGGCTTCACTATCAGAGTTTCCATCATTAGAGTCATCTACAGAATCTGCTTTCTTCAGTTTTGCTGCAGATTTTACAGCACTCTTCAAGGCTATTGTGTGCCTCTTTTCTCCATCCTCTTCTTCCTTGAGTCTTCCAAACTCTAATTTGTGTTCTCTTAGCTTCCCAAAAAGTGTAGCTATGTTCATGCTAGTGAGGTCTTTGGATTCTGAAATTGTAGTGACTTTGGGCTGCTATGTCCTGTTTAAGCTCTTCAAGATTTTGATATTTAGTTCTTCTTTATCAAAGGTCTTGCCAAGAGCTATGAGGTGATTTACTATATGTGTAAATCTCTTATATACATCACATATGCTTTCCCCAGCCTTCATTCTGAACATCTCATACTTCTGAATGAGAGTGTTCTTCCTTGCTCTTTTTACCTCATTCGTGCCCTCATGGGTGATCTCCAAAACATCCCACATCTCTTTGGTTGATTCACACACAAATACCCTGTAAAATTCATCCAAAGTTAGTGTAGAGGATATAATATTTTTGGCTCTAACATCATAGTGTGCCCTTTTATTCTCATCAGGGGTCCACTGTGAGAATTCTTTGGGGATAGCTTCTCCTTCCACTATTTTAATTGGTTTAAAAGGTCCATTCACCATAGCATCCCATACCCCTTTGTCCACTGATTCAAGAAAAATTTCATTCTAATTTTCCAAAAAGGGTAGTTTTCACCAGCAAATAGAGGGGGGCCTGTTAATGTAACGTCCCATTTAATTAGAAAGCGTAATTAAAAGAAACGCTACACAAGAATAGTACAACAGCGTAGTCCTGGGGTTCTTAACACCACCCCTACAAAACTAGGCACTCCACAATGCCAACGGAAAACAGGATAACAGTTTTACTAAAAGCATATAATCCAAGAACAAACAAGTACATGGGCCATAGCCCTAAAGAAATGCCCAAAAGAACTAAAGTTCAGTCCACGCGGACTATGCGGCGGAACCATCACCTCCCTGTTGCCCACGGGTGTTCCTCGCATCTGCTCACACCAACAAGTTGATGATCATTGCAAAAGATAGCACACACAGCAGAACACACAATAAATAAAGTAGGGTAAGCTAGAGCACAAAAGATTACATCCATATGATCAAATATATATTCACCATACCATACACACATATCAACCAAGCATGTTATGACTTATCAACCAATACACTAAGACACGACTCGACTCATCCGGATACATACAATTTGGTCGGACTCAGCAGATGCTCGCACTTGTGGTGGATACCTCTGCTCACCCTCGAGCTGCTCACCCCCGAGCTATGTGTTACAAGTGTTACAATGAATCAATTTCCTCACCACAAAGTTAGCCCTTAATGAATTACAGGCCTCCTGCTACTCTCACCACAGGAGTTAGTCCGCTCTAAATGAGACTAACTGACCCCTTAGAGTGTCAGGATGCAACCTTACCTTGAATCCTTACCAGACCATACAGATGGGGCACCACCATAGACACCCACTAACTGGGGCAATGGAATTACGTCCCGACTACTGAAGCACGACCCTGAAGCCTCACCTAGAGACTCCAAAGGATTACGTACTGACCACTTACCAACATATATAATCAGCCAAGAAATAAACATATACACCATGCATAGGAAATTCATACCAGCATCTATAAACAACCCTCATATATCATATGTCAAACCCATACCAACTCGTGTTACCAATCATGAGAAAACGTCTCCCCTCATATCAATATCATGCCACTGAATTACCAATCATCAATGTTCGTCGTAGTTCATGTCAGTTTTGTGACCACATACGTATCCAAACCCTCATGTAAATTCTACATAAGTTCATGCCAAACTCACCATTCATCACATGTAACCCTCCCCTCATCATATATACTCAATCCCATCATGCCATCATACAGTAATCCAATTAATCACAAGCCAAACATCCGAGAACGGAAAAGAAATGCCAACTGGACCGCACTCTCGCCCAACTCCTCGCTCAAGCAGAGGAGTCTCTCGCTCAGGCGAGCTCTCTTCGCCTAGGCAAGAGCACAAAATCCTAGAACAGTGGCCTATGCATGGTCTCTCTTAGGTGAGACCCTCCTCGCCTGGGCGAGATGCTCGCTCACTCAAATTGAGCTGGTCGCCTGGGCGACCCCTCGCACGAGAATGCCTGGGCGAGCCCCCGCTCATCTCGCCTGGGTGAGGCAAGCTTGCCTGGGCGAGATTGTCAGTCCCCGCCCACTGTTCACTCGCATAACAGACGAAACCAGGCCAAGCAAAGCAACAGTACACTTCCCAAACTCAGAAAAACATACAGAATATTAAATCATTTGAGTCATGCACAAACAACCATGCTACCAACGATTTTGCAGAAAACCCTAACTTCCCGTACCTGGAAAAAGGGTTAGCGGAGACCTCGACGGCACGACAGCGAGCACTACAGCTCTAGGAATGAACTAGAGAGGCGGAGTAGGAACTGGGTTTGAGTTAGCTCAAAGTGAACTTAGGGCAAACCCTAGCAGAGCGTTCTGTGAGGGAAAAGAAAGTTGGTAGTTGATTCTTCTACAAGAGTGAAAAGTGTGGGTTAGGGCAAACTGGAAGTGATTTATCTTTTAGGCTAGCCTTTAGGCCCAACAGTCGTAAGGCAGCCCTTAAAATATTGGGGCAGAAGAACTGGGCCTTACAGTTAATGGATGCCCCTTCAGCAAAGGTTTGAGATGTATTAGACATATCAAGATCTTTCTAATCGATTATCGTGCGATTAACCAGCTCTGGTGCCAATTGTTAAATCAGATCTGTCTAAAATATCTTAACCAAGAAGGAGATCTGAATTGGTTATTGAGTCTTTCACTTAGTTAAATTGAATCTTGAAAGTTTCTTTAACCCTTATGACCCAATTAACCAATTTTACAGTTCTGTGTTAATGGACTGTGTAAAGCAATCAAGAAAGATGTAAAAGAAGAGAGAAAACAAGAAAACAACAGTTTATATTGTTTCGATTCAAGATGAATCTACGTCCAGTCTTCTCTTAAGTAAACCCACTTAGGAGGATTCCACTAATTCAATAGAGATCCAAGAATTACAAGAGTATCTATATAATTCAAGACCCTAAAGACTAAGGAGCTTGATCTACAAATAAGGAACTCCCCCTAGGAGGAATGCATCCACACAATTGCACCTTGACCTTCACTTTACATAATGAATCAACAATGAGCAGAAATACAATAAGAAAGAATCAAGAAACGAATACACCCAGTAGTTGTGCAGATTTGTCACTTGACTCCTAGATCCAAGCTTGACCCATCAAGGTTGAATCCACCATTAATCTTCTTGAATGATCTCTCAAGAATGCTTAGAACTCTGTAAATCTCATAGGGCAGTTTCTCAGAATGTTTCTCAGGAATTCTGTAATTTTTCTCACCCTTGAAACTGATTTCAGAAACTGGTTTTATACAAAGTTCTCTACAGTCATTAATGGATTAGGAATTTACCTAATAAATTATCGTGAGTGTGTTTTCACTACCTTAGTGTAGTACCCTCAGCTAATCTATTAGTTAAGTATCTAATCGATTTATGAATGCACATGCAAGAGTTTGATGGTTAATACAACTTAATGCAAGCTTATTTTACATATGATATTTTTGCTCTAACACACTAATGTACAATCTAACAAAACAGGACTAATTCTAAACTAGTAATTCACATGATGTGTGGACTTGGACATCATCAAAACCATCTTCATATGAGTTGAAGTAGCTCCCCCTTTCAACAGTCCTCATCTGGTGGGGGCATAAGTTCAACTACAAAGTTTGCCAAAACTTGTGCTCTGACAAATCCTCTGGATTCGTAGTGTAAATTTTATTCAGACAGCTCCATATCCTATTCCATCCTCCTGCCTCCTAGGTCCATCTTTTTGAACATTCGTTGAATAAGTACATTATTCTTGATAACAACTTTACAATTTTGAAAATAATACCTCAACCTCCGAGTTGTAAAAACTATAGCTAGTGTTGTGTGCTCCAACTTCTAGTATTGTATAAGTACTGCTTGTAGCATTTTACTGACAAAATAAATGGGCTTTTGATTGCCTTGGAATTCTTGCACTAAGACTGAACTCACAACTTTGTCGGGAACATATAGAAAAACTAGCAACAAAGATTTTTTGCATGGTTGTCACAAGATTGGGGGTGGGCTAGCTCCTCCTTTAACTTCCGGAAGGCTTCCTCACATTCATCAGACTAGACAAACCTATGGTTCTTTTTTAAACACTGATAATAAGAAAATCCCTTATCACCAGCTACTAGTAGAAACCTGGACATTGCAGCAATACTACCTGTCAACTATTGAACCTCCTTGAAACAACTCAGACTTCTCATCTACAGAATCACCGAACATTTTTCTAGGTTTGCTTCTATCCCTCTCTCTATTAGCATTAAACCTAAGAAATGTCTTGTCTTTAGCCCAAAAAACACATTTCTCCGTGTTTAATTTCAAACCATATTCATTCATCGTTGCAAAGAAATCTGCAAGGTCGGTGACATGCTCTTCCACCATAATTGACTTAACAACCATATCCTCCACATAAGCTTCCAAGTTCCATCCCAACATCTCTTTGAAGATGTAATCCATCAACCGTTGATACATAACACATGCACTCTTTAGTCCAAACGACATCACCTAAAAACAAATTTTGTTAGCATCGACTATGAATGTCGTTTTCTCCTCATCTGATGGTTGCATATGTATTATATTATATCTGGAGTACGCATCCATGAAGCTCAATGGGGCATTTCTAGAAACTCTATCCACTAAAGAATCTATATTAGATAAGGTAAGGGTTAAATATGTTTTTGATCCCTTAACATTTAGTGAATTTTGGAATTAGTCCATTTCGAAACTTTGAACCAATTTAGTCATTCATCTTTCGAAATACGTGAATTTAGTCCTTTTAATCAAATTTTGTTAGGTTTATTTGATGTTTCATACGCATTTGAGGATTGTATTTGAGTTGTTTATACTGTTTAGCACATTTTTTGCTTTAATGTTAAGTTAAATACTATTATGAAATGTGCTTTAAATGTCAAATAAACTTAACAAAATTTGATTAAAATGACTAAATCCACGTATTTCGAAAGATGAAGGACTAAATTGGTCCAAAGTATTGAAATCGACTAATTCCGAAATTCATTGAAAGTTAAGGGACCAAAAACATATTTAACCCATTACGTAAAGGATATTGACAATTAAGGCATGCCTTATTTAGGTTAGTGAATTCAACACAAATCCTCTACTTACCATTGTTCTTTTAACCATTACCACTTTTTCGAGCCACTCGGGATATTGGATCTCCCTAACGTGACCAACTCCCTCCAATTTGGCCACTTCCTGAAAAATGGTCTGACGCTTGTCCTCCCTAAACCTCTTATGCTTTTGGACGACTGGTTTCATTTTCACATCGATTGCATGTCTATGATAGATTATGTCTTGGGGTATTCCCCTCATGTTAGTAATCGACCATGTAAATGCCCTCTTATTTTTTATGGATGCATTCCACTAACAAAGTTTGCTCTTCTTTTTCCAAGCATGCTCTTATTCTGACAAACTTTCCCTATCTGATCTCTAATTTTACCGTGTCATTAACCGATTGGGGTCGTTGTTCTTCCAAGACAATCCTTACGTCCATTCCATTTATAAATTGTTCACAACTGATGGCTTCTCCTCTGCCAACCAACCTCACCTATTTTCATACTTCCTCGTAAAATTTGCGTGTTGTCTTCTGATTCACCTTTATCAATCCTACCTTGCCTCTTTCTGTTAATATTTTACTTTAAGATGAACAGTTGACACCACAACCCTCAACTTGTTTAGAGTTGGTCGTCCTAACAAGAAATGGTAAGATGATGGTGCTTGGACAACCATATATCTAACCATTAACGTCCTTGTCGTGTCCCCTTCCCCAAACGTGGTCCTTAGTTCTATATACCCCTAGACCATTAAATGTTCATCTAAAAAACCAATCAGAACCCCAAATCAAATGGTTCTAGTTTATCCATGGCAATACTAAGCCCTATGAAGGTAGCCCAAAACATGACGCTCGTTGAACTCCCTTGGTCCACTTATATTCGATGCATCCATCGGGTACACATAATGAGGGAGATGACTACCAGATCATCATCGTGGGGGCGACATCTGCTAAATCGTCATCAAAGAATGTGATAAGAGGTGACATTCGTCTAGGCCTAGCTACCAATGTCAAAATTGCATGCATATATTTCTTCCTTTCATTGTTGTTGGGTCCTCCTCTAGCGAATCTCGTTGCAATGGTGTTAAGGTCTCCTTGTGTTGCCACCTCATGTTCAGTTCTTCCTTTATTCCCTACCCTATGATCAACAATTGTTTATTGGCGATTGTCGAACTATTCCCGTTTAAAGAATGCCTCCAATAATCCTTCCATGATCAGTTGTTCTAGTTGCTTTCTTAAGGTGTAACATTTATCTTTGCCATGACCATCTTTTCTGTGAAAATGGCACCACATATCCCTTTCTAGTCCCAATTGGACCTTGGTCTTCTTGGGGAACCTCAAAAGTTTTGCTACATAAACAAGTTTCACCATGTCCCTCCCTGACATGTTTATGTCTTTCACCCCTTCTCTCTTCCACACTTTATTGGCTTTCTCATAATAGGTTGCATGTCAGGCCTTCTCTAGGGTTGCCACCCTAAACCCACCCTAATTGAGATCAAATCAGGTTCAACCCCCCATCCTTTCATCCTCCTTTTACTTTTCCATAACCTCATTTGCTTCAATATGTGATCTTGCTCTTGCTCTTAATTCGACCATGTTCCCTGGTTTCCTCTCTACTAAATACTCATCGAAGTTGCATGCTTTCACCCCTCAGTCGGACTTCCTCATTTTGTCTCTTTAAATCGACAATCATCTCCATCAATGGCTCCATCGAGGGAGGAAGAGGATCTAATGCTTCAGGCATCTTTTACTTCTTTTTTCTTTTTCTTTTCTCTCAAAAATTGTGACACAGTACTAGTTTTACCTATCCCTCGGTGGATGCCAAAATTTTCTAGCTAAAAAAATTGGAGTCTGATCAGCTATAGCATTCAAAGTGTTTTGTCTTTCCTCTCCATCCTATGCCCCTCTTTAACCACTCTTCCTCCATCCCTAGTCTCCTTTTTCTTCTTAATGTCTCATTAATCTTTTTTGCAAATATCTGATTTAGGGTTGGATCTTTCATCACAAAAAATATTTTATGAAAGAATATTGATCTAAAATAAGTCAATAACTTAAATAATCATATAAATTAACTTTCAACTTTATCTTATTAACACAAATAAAATGTATAAAACTTAAAGGTTTAATTAGTTGAATCAGACTCACTTTCGTTCATATATGTCAGTTTGCTATCCACTTTTAAAAAAGTGTCAATCGAGTTCCAATTTAAAAAAAAATTAAAACCATTTCAAAAACAAATTATTAACATTATTAACTATATTTATTATTAAATTTTAATATAAATATAAATATTTAATTTTATAAATCATTTTAAATATAATATCATTAGCTACTTTAATAATTTTTTTCGAATACCGTCTTATTATTATATAATTAAATCCCCTTAACCCTATAATGCTCGTCCCTATGGAACGAACACCTAGAAATCATTGGAACTTGCTGTTGTTAATTGAACTTAAACCACAGCCACAACTTCACCTGCCACAAGCGGCATTCTAGCTGCCAACCTTTCGCTGTCACAATTATGTTGTGTTGCTTTTGGGGAGAAAACTAAAAAAACAAAAAAACTCACAAATTTTATATATATATATATATATATATATATATATATATATATTCTCTAATTCTGTTCAATGTTTTCTCCATCAAACCAAACAAATCATAATTTATTGTTACCTTCAACCAAATCAGAAAAATAGTACGACTTGGATATTAAATATTCTTTTTTCAAATACCTAAATACTTAATAAATTAAACATTTCTATTTGACTTATTATATTAGTTATATCAATTTTACTGCTAGCTCACTTGTCTATCAAATTAAAATATGTATCGAAAAGTTAACAGTGTTCAAGAATTGCATGCATTATAACCATTATAACCATTATAACCATATGATAAAAAAACATAAATATCGCTACAATAAATATTTTAAGTATCAACTAAAATAGTCAACATAAAATAAAAATGAAATAAAATCACCTTTTTAGTGGAAACCTAGATAAAATAATTATAATTTATTAAATATGTAATTTAAAGAAATATTTAGTATTGAAAACAAAAATTCTCATCATATTATAACCCAGAATAAAAACACAGCAGACAAAAAAATGCCCATTGACTTGTCCCCTGCACCTAAACGTGCTCACGTATCTTGTGACCAGGTTGTATTATTTGTCTCACTATTTTAATTTTAAAGTATTTTTGTAATTGTCTAATTATTATTCAAATTTCAAATTATTGTTAAATTTAAATGACTTACTTAAATGCTGTACATTTTAAATAATATGTACTATATTAAAATTTTAAATGTGATAGTGTTAAATTTAATTAATAACACTACTAAAAAATCTTCATTGACAAATAATTTAACTAATTAAAAATTCTTAATCAATTCATTAACTAATATATATAACATAAAAAGTTATTAAATATTAAAATAGTAATTATAATAAATAAAAATTATAATTAATTTTTAAATGAATTTCTAAAATTTAGTTATCAAAGATTTATTATTTTACAAATTAATATATTATAGTGATTAATAATTTTTTGTTATTGAAATTATTTATTAATGAACACGTAACGAAAATATTTTGATCACTTTTAATAACATTAGGTAGTTTGAATTTTTATAAATCGGTACAAATCGTTACAAAATTATTGAAAAGGTATTCCATTTGTATTTTATAAATAATATTTTATTTTTGTTATGTTGTTGTTATTGAAACTGGTAAATTTATGTCAACCACATCTTTAATTAAGTTAAAATGTTCTCTTTCCAATTCATTTTATTTATAATTTAAATTAGTATTTCTCAAAATCTTATTTATAAGACTACTAAAATGCAAAAAGGAAAAAAATATGAAAAATCTCAACCAATGACACATGCTGACAATGAAGATGCTCCAACTCTTAATATGCAAGAATCCAAATTACTATGCACCATTCATTGCTGATGAATAATAGAATCACCTAATAAGTTTATGGCTAGCAATGCCCCCATGAATCAATATATATTCTCACACATAACATCTATACAATTAATAAAAATTATATTAGAGTAAGTATTTATTTAAATAATAAATAAAATATAACTATAATTATTACATTAAAAATATAAAGGACACTCAATTTTAAGAATATAAAAAACTTAAACAACATAACCGGTTTATTTAAATTTAAATAAATATTTTAAAATAATTATTTATTTATTAAAAGATAAATTAGACAGATAAATAAAAATAAAAATTTACTTATTAAAAAAAATAATCACAGACTATGCATCCCATAGTCAATAGATCTCGATTGGAAGCTCTTCTGTGTAGCATGTGCAATGTCAGGCTTCATCATGCTCCAAAACAATTGCTGTTAGAGTCCAAAAAAATTAGGTACCACGCTTTTCTTGTGCTCCTGACAAAAATTTAAAAATAATAGTTCAATGCTATTTGAATTATTATGAGTTAGAAAAAAAAAGAAACTTACAATTTTTTAAATCACTTATATTTTTTGTGAGTTTTTAGTGTAAAAATAAATATTTAATCAATATATAATGAGATATCTTTGATTTGTATACGTATCTTGTGACTTTATTTGGTTATATCTAAAAACTTCTCTTTTTTGACATGTTTATTTTCTATATAAGAGTAAAAACAATATTGAAGTTACAAAAGTTGTTCACACGTAACTAATTTATAATATATTTTCTATTCTTCTTTAGTGTAAATCTACAATTTATAACTTTTTATGATTGTTTTAATTTAAATTACAAATTACACATCAAATACAAAAAAAATGATAATACTTATTCTTATTTAAATAAATATAAAATATTAAAATTAATGTGCATCTTAAATTTTACTCATCAAAATAAGAATACTTTTAGTCTAAAACCTCATTTTAAAATCTTAAATAATTTTTTATAACGAAAGAAAATTTTAAATATACTTTTCTATTATTTAAAAAATTATGAAAGTTTCTAAATAAGAATTGATTATTTATGGCAAAAATCCTATCTCCTTTTATACGAGATCTTATAAATAATATATCTTATACTTAAAACCTTTTTGTTCAAAATTTAGTATTTAATAGGTTACAAGATAGTGTACTAAAAAATTATAAACACTTGTTGGTTTGTTAAAAATTGTAAAATTGATGCAAATAAATGTCACTTGAATCCAAAAAAATTAGGTAAAGGCAGATTTACCCACTTTTCATGTGCTCCTATAACATTATTTTAAAAAACTAAATAGCTCAATACACTGTTTAAATTAGTATGAGAGTTAAAAATATATTTAGAAAATTATTCATTGTCTGTTTTAAAATCTCCAATTTTTAATTATGATTTGCATCAGAAAAAATAAATATAAGTTATATAGCTTATTTTTTAAGAGTTGTAAATCTGATACAATTGTTATTACAATCCAAAAAATATAGGTTAAGGCAAATTAATCCACGTGCTCCTTAATTTTTCAAAATAATAGTAAAATACACTATTTTAATTGTTATGACTGTTAAGAAAAAATTATATATAATTATTCAGTATCAGTTCTTAAAATCACCTATAGTTTTAAGTAAATTTTTAATTATAATTTATCATCAGAAAAATTATGTGAAAGTTGTAAATGTTAGTTAAAAGTTATAAAATTAGAAGAATGTCAATAATCCAAAAGAGTTAGGTATATGCATTTACTATGCTCTTTTCATGTGCGTCAGTGTTAAAGTCCCCATCCACCAACCAATGGCCTAGATGCTGGTATCTTATCAGGATCTTCCTACATACTTGTTTTTGTCCAAATGAGTTGAAAATAATATTTAGCTTTTACAAATATGTTATTTGTATAACAATTGGTTATCACTAATGTATTTGTATACTTATTACTTTTAGAAATTTTAAAATAAGTTTAATTAAATTTTAAGTCTTTTTTTATAAATTTGAGTATTTTTAATTATTGTTTTTTAATTTAATGTTGAACTCTTTTTATTAAACAAGCGACTATTATCTTATTTTATCACATTCCTTATCTATACTCATTGTCACGTATTATTTTGTATTAGTTAAATAACATAATTTTGTTGATAATATAACAGGTAACTTTTATTATTGGATGGAAGTAAATGAAAATAAAAAGAAAAAAAAATGAATTATGGTGTTGGAAGACTATAGAACAAGTGTGGGTAGGGATGTAAATAGAGCGGGTAGGATAAAGGTAGTAGCTCCCCCGTATCTACCCGTTGGATAAATATTCGTCTCGTACTCGTACTTATATCTGTCGGATATCTGTTATGCGGGTATCCGCATAATATTTTAATATTCACGGATATTTGCGGATACCCGCGAGTATTTACAAAAAAATAAAAGTAAATATTTCACAACACATTTTAATTGTAAATTCAAATAAAATACAATACATAACATTCATAAATTTTAAACAAATTCCAAATAACCCATTTAAATAGTGTTGAATGACGGTTTACAAAGAAATAATTTTTTTTTAAAACTAATTGATAAAAAAAATAACTCATTCGAAATCAATATGTTAATATTTTAATCATTTTTTATTTTTTTTAATTTAAATTAGAGTATAGCGAGTAAGGGTATCCACGGGTACGAATACTATTATATCCGGTTCGTATCTGTCCCGTTAACATGTGGGTATTAAAAATACTCGTATCTGTTACCCGCAGGTATCCATTTACAATATTCATTTCTTACCCGTTGCGAATTTTATCCACAGATACCCGCGTGTGCGGATTTTTTTGACATCCGTAAGTGTGGGATTGAATAAGAGAATATTTGTGGAATGATATTGAAAAGGAATTAAAAACAAAAATGTGTGAATGAAGGTAAATGAAAACAAATCAAAAACATAAATATGATATTGGAAGATTATGGAGCAAGATACGGTTGGAATTATGCATGTGAAGGACATCCAATAAAATCTTAAAATCATAATTTTTTATTTTTGTTTAATTTTGTTGAAAACTTCTCTACTTAAAACATTTGGCTTCATTGATAATAAATAATAAATTTACACTTTTCATTTTTATCACAATTATCTTCTTTATTTTATTCTTTAAAAAGTAAAGTCATCTCGAAATCAAATTTCTTAATATTCCTTGTCTAAATCAAACCGTAACACTCCAATTTAATAAGACCACCTTACTAATTTAAAGCATTATAAAATTGATAAAAAAACATAATTAAATATAAGTATATAAGATGCATTTATAGTTCTCCACGAGAAAATCAAAGTTAATTTTTTTAAAATATATTTAATCCTTCATCAACTAAGATAATCTATATAATACAAAAATTAAATACATAAGCAACAACTACTTTCTCAAGAAAGACTATCATCAGTCCTACTTCTTCATAACTCTCTCACCTGCATTATCCTCTGCTCATGTATAACATGTTATCGTAGCAAGTAGACAAGCCACAACACAACAAGCTGTTGGAAATATTTTATTTTAATTTATAAAATAAATAATTAAAATAAAAAAACTTACTGTTACTCATGTTTTTATAGACCTTTAATTTATGGATTAATATTTTTTATGGCTAACGGCTATATTCTTAATACTATTTACTCCTTTGTCTTTACTCCATTACATGGGAAAAGACAGACCAACAAAGAGAATAAACACTAGAGTTCTCTAAAAAGTGTTTTTTTTTCTTTTCTATACTATCTTTAAGACAGTGGTGTTAATAAGGTTTGGAGATCCTTCGCTGCACTCGATCGATCTGACGGGTTGTTGTATCTTGGGAGAGAAACGCATATGATAAGAAACACATATGATTGTGTATTGATATATTTGTTTAGCCCTGTGCAGTAGGGGCGTTTTCTCCTTGTTTTATATTCATTGATTTAATATACATGTCTTAGTATTATTATTGATTTAATAATTATTATTATATTATTTCATATTTATATTATTATTAGTATTATTTGAGTAATCATTTTTCTAACATTCTTAGAGAGAAAAACTATTATCTTGTTATTTATATTTTTTGATTACTCATCTGCATTCATCTCTAAAATTAAAAAAGAAATATAAAGCTGAAGATTGAAAACACATGTTATGAACTAATGTATTTCTTATGGTTATATTTAAATCAATTTCAACTAAGCCTAAAAATTGATGTGTATAATTGTTTCTATTTCTATTGATAACAATAAATGAAATTATGGATAAATAAAATTCATGCTCATTGAATATTTTTTCTTTTTTTGATGTTTATAGCTCATGCTTATGTTGTTATATTAATTTATGCTTTAATATTGTCGATTCTTACCATTGATAAAGATGTTCTATATCATGTATATATTTTAAGTGTTTGTATGAAAATAATTATAAAATAATTTGTGTTACTAAAACTACTATTATGTTATGGAAAACACTTGAACTAAACTTTGCATTTGCAAAGAGAAAAAAAATTAGCTTGATATTTATATGAAAAAAAAAGTGACTGATAATAAAGATAATCTTTGTCAAATTTATGAATTCAAAATTATTGTTTATGACATGAAATTAAAATGAATTATTTTAATTGATATCATGTTTAAGATCATGTGAATGCTAATAAAAGAAGAAATCTTCATATCCAAAATTGAAGGGATAGTCAAGTAAAAATTAAACTTGTCTTCTAGATTTCTTTAAAGAGTTTTTCATGTTTCTGAATTTAGAATCTTTCTTGTGCTCAACAAGGTTATGAAGTGGTTCCCAAGTGCAATAAGATTATTATTTCTAGACATGTGTTTTGGTTGGTAAATGATATATTTGTGATGATTTGTTTGAGTTAAGTACATTTATCTTGTAATAAAACATTTAGTAGTTATTCTTTGATTATCACATATTTTGAAAGTATTATTATAATAATTGTTGAGAAGTTTGGTTAGATACCATTCAAATTATAAAATTTTGAGGTGCAAAATTAATTAATTAGAGAAGTGATGATACATATCTTTATAAATGAGTGTTTTTATGTGATATTCATGGTATTATTCATTAAGTAACATATTCATATGGTGTTAATGTAATGGTGCAGTGAAAGAAAAAAATGCTTTTGTTTGATATGGTAAATGTTATGCTTCAAGTTCTAGCTTACCTAACATTGTATAGGGTGAAACTTTATATTCAGCTTACCATATTTTGAACACAAAATTATGATAAAACTTTTATGAATGATGAAAGAAAAAATAACCACATCTAAAATATTTCAAAGTGCGGGGGTGTCTTGCAATGGTTAACATACTTGTTAATAAAAAAAAAATCTTGGTTATATATTATAAAGTGAATGAATATATACCTCACTGTTTTGTCATCTAGTGTAATATTATTTGTGTTTCTTCTAGTTATGGCAATATGTCCAATTTCTTGAGATGATTGAATGATATTTTAATGTAAATTGGACATTGATTTTGGTCACAATATCAACTATCGATTATGGTTATGTTTTAACCTTGGATGAAGGTGTCCTATCATGGAAATATGTTAAAAATTTGTTGTTGTTCTATCATGATCTACTATGCAAGCATAAATTATTTCTATTTTCAATGCATCTTGACAATCAAATTGTTATATTTAAAGTTTTTAGTAAAAATGTCAATGAAATAAACATATGAGAATGAGAGACAAAATATATTAGAAACTTAATTACTCATGATATTATCTCTCTTGACTTTGTCAGGTTAGAAAGAAATGTTACAGATCTGCTTATCAAAGGGTTGATGCATCAACAATAAGTATTTAAGTCGTCGAGGAGAATGAGACTATAGCCCATAAATTAGTTGCAACAATGGACACCCATCTCCACATGAATGGCGATCCCATGGAATGGAGTTCAATGGGTAACAACGAAGTTGTTGTTGACTAAAGTACCCCCAAATAATTTGATTAAATTTTATGTCTCATTCCTATGGCGATGTGTACTATAAATTGTGACAATAATTAGGTTGAGGTGTGTGCATTATTATGCTTATTTTATAAAATACCTCTTAATAAACCCAATGGTTGAGGTATGTGCATTATTATGCTTATTTTATAAAATACCTCTTAATAAACCAAATGACAATTATTGTAGGGGTGTGAGTCACAAACCACCCTTTGAGGGTTTACCTAGTGAGTGTGATGGTGGGGCCGTCATTGTGAGACATGGGCAAGTCTTTAAGTGACACTCACGAAACAAGATACATGCACAAGGCCGTAATGTGCACACACTGATTAGAACCTATAATGAACACCGATATTGTATGTGTTATTTACTAAAACCCGGTCACAGGGGATGTAGTTCAAAACAGTCAAGTCTCTGCATTTTCTCGGGTGAAAGTTTATAAGCACTAGGTGTAAGGGTCAGACCCGGAAGGTTCCTTACGCTGAACTACAATATTTTGTTTTGAAAGATAATATATTTTGTTTTATTTTATTTTTAAATTATGTGGGGGATTGTTGGAAATATTTTATTATAATTTAAAAAATAAATAATTAAAATAAAAAAACTTACTGTTACTCATGTTTTTATAGACCTTTAATTTATGGGTTAATGTTTTTTATGGCTAACGGCTATATTCTTAATACTATTTACTCCTATGTCTCCTTTTGCTACCTATAAATACCACCTAGGTGCATTTCATGGGAAAAGACAGACCAACAAAGAGAATAAACACTAGAGTTCTCTAAAAAGTGTTTTTCTTTTCTTTTCTATATTATCTTTAAGACAGTGGTGTTCATAAGGTTTGGAGATCCTTCGCTGCACTCAATCGATCTGACGGGTTGTTGTATCTTGGGAGAGAAACGCATATGATAAGAAACACATATGATTGTGTATTGATATATTTGTTTAGCCCTATGCAGTAGGGACGTTTTCTCTCTAAGGATAGCGTTATGCGTGCCTCAACCCAGGATATTTCTATTCCTTACCTTTTATCTTTTATTTATTATTGTTATTATAATTGTTGATATTTGATTAATATTCATTGTGTTATATACATGTCTTAGTATTATTATTGATTTAATGATTATTATTATATTATTTCATATTTATATTATTATTAGTATTATTTGAGTAATCATTTTTCTAACACAAGCAACAGGGTAAGTTGGTGCAATTATAATAAGACAAATATATATACATATAATGAAAAGGATTAATAATGAAAGCATAAATGATTACTTGAACAAGTTTAGACAAACCAAATCTCGATGTATAACTCAGACGCCTAAGCATGAATTGGTTAGAATGGCATCAACGGGTTTAGAGTTTTCAATACGAAAAAAACTAGTACATATAAGTCATGATTACGACAAAAGTGTGGAAGAGTTTATAAAGTTCGCTCAACATAATTTTGTTAGTGTAGAAAACAGAGTAAGGATAAAGTGTCCTTGTGTGAATTGTTTGAATGAGAGAAGATTGAATGTTGTCGAAATTAGAGAACATCTTTTGTGTGATGGATTTTTGAAGAATTATACAACATGGACGTGGCATGGTGAATTGTTAGACATGCTAAGTTTGTCTGAAACACATGAGTATATTCATTGGACAATGGGCGATAAATTAGAGGACATGATCCATGACGTTGGAGTACAGTCCAATGCTGAAGCAGTGTATGAAAATATGTCTACCGATATAGATACTTTGTTATGTCCTGGTTCAACTAAATTCACATGATTATCAATATTGTTAAGGTTGAAGAATTTGAAGGCATTAAATGGGTTGATTCATAAAAGCTTCACAAATTTGATTTAGTTGTTGAAGGAAATGCTTCCTGAAAGGAATATACTATCTAATCAAAATTATGAGGAAAAGAATGTACTTTGTAACACTTCGTCAAGGATGTCACCAACTTTTCTCAAAATTTCATTTGAAGAACGCTAACATTCTTATGCTTTTATTTTAACGATACCTCGCCACGCATTTTTCTTTTTATCATATACCCACTACAATAACCATCGTTATCTCACCATAATCATAAACTCAATGAAGCCATTATAAAGCCTAGTTATTTCTGAACAATATTAAAATCATTATCATTACCCAAAAAAAAAAATTGGTTAACTTTCCATAACATACATCACCTCACAATAAAAGTTTAAAAACCAAATAGCTCCCCTTCCCCTTTTTACTGAAAAGAAAAAATGAGTTATTCCACAACATTGTTCTACTCTCTCTCTCCTTCCAAAAGAGTAGCCCTCTTCTTTCACTCTCACTCATGGTTTTATCTCTCAGCTCAAAGATGTTGCACGACTATTCTCTTTCCTTCCTAAGTTATAAGAATTTTTATAAGATTCCCTTAAATTCACTTAACTCGTACTATTAAACAAAAATAATGCAGCATCATCTCCCTCTTAAAATCTACATTTCCCATTTAGTTAATAGCCCCTAGACTCTTCAAGTTTCATACCACCTAGAAAACCCCTAAAAAAACTTCCATTAACATTCTCTCTAATCTAGGAAGCCCACACTCCCTTACTCTCATTCCTCCTCTATCATCCTTTTTGCTATTTTTTAAGTGGACCCTACCTTTATTCCTCAATAAAGGCTATTCCATCATTCTCTTTGCAATTTATCACGTGGGCCCCACCTTTATTCCTTCAAAAAGGAAAATGGACCTACCACCATTTAGCTTCTTTCAGTCAAATTATACTTAGGGTTGCATATGGGTATTGAATCCATGCTCCAAACTTCAACGCCAACTTTTTAAATCAAAAGGACTACCAATTTATTTTATCAAAATCCTGCATTATATGCATAATAACTAATTACAGAATTAAAATCATCCAAAATATGCAACAAAAACCCAAGGTGGGAGTTTAACCCAAGTCCTACTAATCATATCAGCAAACTCTAACAACCTATAATATGTTATTATTTAGTAATCATTCTTATTTAGTAATTTAAATATTATTTAAGAGAAAAACTATTTTTTACAAAAAATTATCTATTTTTTTGAATCTTACACATTAGAGGACATGATTTGTGATGAAAATATGTCTACCAATGCAAATACTTTGTTATATTCTGGTTCAACTAACTCCACACGATTATCAACAATGTTAAGGTTCATGAATTTGAAGGCATTGAATTGGTGAACTGATAAAAGCTTCATAAAATTGCTTTAGTTGCTGAAGGAAATGCTTCTAGAAATAATACACTACCTGATCAAAGTTATGAGGCAAAGAAGATACTTTGTCCAATGGTTATGAAATATCAAAAGATTCATTCTTGTTTTAGTGATTCTATTTTATGTAGATAAGAGTTTGCAGAGTTAAGAAGTTGCCCCAAGTGTGGTTTTTCACGTTATAAGGTCAAAGATGGTGATCATGAGAATACTGATGAGTTCGCAAAGCACGACCCTCCTTCGGAGGCAGTTTGGTATCTACCAAGAATTCCAAGATTTAAACATACAAATCTCACTAACGTTAAAAACCTTAGATGGCATGTTAATGAACGGAAATGTGATGGACTACTTTGTCATCATGCAAATTCTATCCAATGGAAGAACATAGATAAAGAATTCCCTGCATTTAGAAATTGACAAGTTTATGACTCGCCATGAAGTAATGAAGGACCTTCAAGAGTTACTAGAAGCATGACTAGAAACGAGGCCTCTAACCCTTATTCTCTTTTCTTATTTTCTATTGCTTTATGTTGACTTTTCCCTAACTTGAATTTTGTTGACTTGACTTTGATTGCTTGTTGACCATAGTTGACTTGACTTAAGTTAACATGTTGACTCTTTTCTAGTTTGTTTTGTAGGATAAGCTTATGCTAAATAGGAGGAAGATTGCACTACTTGTAGTGGAGGAAAACCTTGGCCTTGTACACAAGCATTACATGCATATATTAGGAAAGTGTAAGGGCCATGTCCTTCTAGAAAGGAGTCAAGGTCGCACCTTTTGAAGAAGACTTGGTGACCAAGCTAGGTCACCCTCCCCACCAAAGTTGTCACCTTTTGACCTAGTTCAACAAGCCTTCTTTATCTTTTTGTAGGAACACCCTTATGCTTTGTATTTTTTATAAGAGTCACCTCACCATCAACTATTTAAAGGGTTCTTCAAGACTTGTAAAAGGTTTGAACCTTTTGGAAGTAAAGTTAGTCTCTTAGTTTGCCTTTGTGAGGTGCTCTCCTTGGAGTGTCTTCTTCACTAGCCTTATCTTGAGTAGCAACTCAAGTCTGACAACATACATTCATATTGGGTTGATTGCCTTTGTGTTATACTAGTGGTGTGTAATCACTTTAAATTTCGCCTCCCCTTTCATGTCTTCCATGCTTTACTTCATCTTTCTTCTTTTAGTGCACTTTCAATTTGGCAGTGATGATACTCTTGTTTTTTTGTTTTGTTTTCTCGGATAATTGAATCCTCTCCTTCTTTAGAGCACTTGAAAGTGAACCTTCACATCTAGATAACTTGGTTATCTTAATGTCTAGTAGGGGTATTCCTAGAGCTTTCTTAATCACCAAAACACCTTATTTACTAATCTCTAAAATAGGTCAATATCATTTGGTATCTAGAGCCTAGGTTATCCTAATATATGGTGTTTTATTGTGCTAACTTCACTTGTCTTGTGTTTTTCTCTTTGGTGGATCTCTTGACCATTCTTGAAACAAGTTAGTGTTGCACAAATTTTCCACTTGGCATTGAGGTTAGAGTATCAAAAAAACCTAGCCTCTATATGTTTGATGTGTTGCCAAGCTATAAGCATGGTCTTTTGTTGTTGTTTTATTCTTGGTCATGAGTTATATACGGTGTTACCATGGCAAAATTTTCTTTCCATGTGCTAAAATAGTCTTTAAATCTGCTTAACCTTGTTTTGAAGTCATATGTCATATGCTAAATTGAATTTTTCTATTTTTTGTTTTCCAAGTGTTTGAAATTGCATGATCAATATGACTAGTTCTTGTGTATATGCCTTGGAATTGATTAGTTGACCTAAAACTAGGAGCTAAGTGTTAAAATACATCTATAAACCCTTCATTAACTTGTGCTAAGCTTGAATCTAAAAGGATAGAAAAATTTCAAACTCATTATGTCAAAAACCGGGAGCAAAAATGCTTCGTAGTAAACTCAAAATTGAACAAATTTGGTGCATTATGATTCTAGCTTGCTTGATTTGAGTGGTTGATGCGTATGGAAAGTTAGTTCCATCATCTTGTGGCTCCAATTTTCTTTGGTATATGCATGATTACTTGGTCCTTGTGATTTCATGCTCAAATTACTTTCCATAGAGTCTTATTTCCATGCTTTGCTTGATTTAGCCTTATTTCTAGTTTTGTCACATAATTTTCTTTCCCTGGAGTTTAGCTTTCTTTGTTTTGTCCTTTTCTTGCTTATTATTAGGGTCATACAAGTTTATTCATTGAAGTTGTCATTTCTTGCCTTCCTTGGTGTGTTTGTCGAAACATCAATCCATTTGTGTTGCTTATTCTTGAGTTTTTAAGGCTTAGAGGAGCTTACACTATTTCAGAAGAGCTTGAGTGCTAGCCTAACCTTGCTTGCTTATGTGAGAGAATCAAACACTTTTGGGGCTACCATTTTGGACATAACTTGGTCTCGATTTTAAGATTTTCTAAACATTTTCATATTTTCTTGTTTCGATTTGATAGTTTTGTACGAAATCATGAATTTGAATGACAACATTGTGGAAGAAAATGAAGAAGAGTCACCCTTGAACTACTCCACTTGTCGTGGTGAAGCTTTAGTGGAATAACACAACAAGAGTCGACTTTTGTGAAGTTGATTAAGCATTTCGAGTTATCTAGGTGGGAATCCTTCAACCAAATGCGAGAAGACAAGAGACAAATTGAGCTACTCCTCCAAGAACGCATTCAAAGGCTTGAAGCTAGAGAGCTAGAAAAGCCACCACCAAGGAGAAGGGCAAAGGAGGCGTTATCATGAAGGAGGTAGAAGGCACAATTCACCTCCAAGGAGGCCACCACCAATCAAGATTCTCAAGTTCAAAGGAGACAAATAGTCCCAACATTTACTTGGAATGGGAGCAAAAAGTTGATCAAATTTTCCATGTACATTTAGTAGGGGGTCAAAAGCAAATTGATTTAGTGGTCTTAGAATTTGAGGATTATGCCACGACATGATGGCATCAAATTTGTATGAACACTCGTGACTTCTTGGATGGAAATTAAGAGAGTTATATGCACTAAATTTATCCCCTCCTACTATAGGAGGGACACTTTTTTGAAGCTCCAAAGGCTTCAACAAGGGTCTACGTGTGTGAATGACTATGCTAAAATGATGGAGTCTCTACTCCTTAAAGTATGACTTCAATTTGAAAGTGAAGAAGAAAAGGTAGCCAGGTTTGTAACTGGATTTTGGAGAGAAAAACCATATGTGATAGAATTGTATGAGTACTCCTCCCTTGAAAAAGTTTTACAATTAACCATCAAAGTTGAAACTCAATTGAAAAAGAAAAATAAGGCTAAGAGGAGTAGTTCATACAATGACTACTACACTAATAGTTGGAAGGGAAAAGAAAGAAAGCATGATAAGAATCCTTCCAAGAGTCCCCAAGACCCACCTACTAGGTCCAACATGTCTAAGAATTCATAAGATACTCCTAACTCTTCTCAATGTTCCGGGACAAGTTCTATAAAAGGTTTTAAGTGCTTACGATATGGACACATAGTTTCCAATTGTCCTAAGAGAACCATGACCTTGAACCTCAAAGGAGAACTAGAGAATGAACATTCTTCTCCCTCTTTGTTGAGAATAAAGAAAATAGGGATTGAGATTAATCTCCCTTGTGTATAAACCACACATAGGGTAATCTATTTATAATAGAGAGAGGTACAATTAAAAAGAGTAACTGAAAATAAATAGAGTAAATAGAAGATATTGTTTGATATTGTGATTAACAATATCTAACAATATCTTAATAATATCAAACAATATCTAAACAATATCTAACAAATCTTAAATGCAGTACTGAAAGTTGTTTGTTGGATATTAAATGCAGTATTGAAAGTTGTTGGTAGGATATTAAATTACTAGAAGTTGTTAGAAGAGACATTTGCTCCTGTGGCAAAGATGAATACAGCTAGAGTCATTCTCTCATTGATAGCTTATTTTGGTCAGGAATTGTAGCAATTTGATGTGAAAAATGATTTCTTGCATGAACAATTAGAGGAACAAGTCTATATGGAAATTCCCCCAGATTTTAGGCCTACTGAAGAAGGGAATAATGTATGTAGGTTGAAGAAAATATTGTATGGACTCAAGCAGTCATCCCGTGCTTAGTTTGGTCTACTCACTCATGTTTTGATCTCCATGAGGTATCGACAGAGTCAAGATGATCATACTTTGTTCACCAAGCATTCCCCAAAAGGTAAACTTGTACTACTCTTAGTCTATGTTGATGATATGATTGTTGTAGGAGATGATGAACAAGAGAAACAAATCTTGAGAGAAAAACTTGTCGCTCAATTTGAAATGAAGGATCCAGGAAAGTTGTAGTACTTCCTTGGGGTGTGTGAATTATTATGAATGAGAATTATTCTAAATGATCTCAAGGTGGCATGTGAAAAAACCTATGATCCTTGATTGTGTCAGCTATTAGCATTGCTCACAATACAGTTCAACATAATTGCACTAAACACAAATAGATTGACACTTTATTAAAGATAAATTGGATAATGGCCTTATCACTACTTCCTATGTCTCATTTAGGCTTCAGTTAGTTGGATAGTGGCCTTATCACTACTTCCTACAACTAACTTTAGGGGAGTGTTGTTAGTTGGATATTAAATGCAATACTGAAAGTTGTTGGTAGGATATTAAATTTCTAGAAGTTGTTAGAAGATTCTAGAGATGTCTTGTAATTATTACTTTAGGATTTGAGTTTTCTATACATAGAAGTGAATGTACTATTTTGAATCAATTGAATAAAAATCTTCTTTCTTTTATATTAGTTCTTTCTAGTATATCTCTAGTAATATCTCTTTGTTCTCTTCTATCTCTCCTATTCTATAACACCTAATTTCATAACCCTAGCTAATGGATCTAAAGTAGCTTCTCAAGGAACCGGTCAAGTTTCTCCCTCTTTAAGCCAAAAATTTGGTCTTTTTGTTCATGCTCATCCCTTTAGTCTAATTTCTTTAAGTCAATTAACCAAATCATTAAATTGTTTAGTAACCTACCCCTTGATGCCAACTCTTTTAATAAGGGACAAAATATATTTTTGAGGGCTTGAAACACCTCTCTTATAATCTCATTTATAACGATAGAAATTTGATACAATGAGAAGATGAAAGATCAAAAGGCTGAACTAGAAATCTATGTATAGAACTAGGTACAATAGTAGTAGTTCCCAAAACAACTACTTTCTATGATGTTTTAATACTTATTGTAACACTTCGCCTCAAGGTAAAGCATACAAATTGTATGTACCAGCTTGGAACAAATAAACTCAATTTGAGGTTTCCTTAAGGATTGGTTAACACTTCTGCAAATTAATCATTTGAGCCGATGAGATCACTGTGGGAAAGGAACATATCTCTCCTTTGTAAGCTTTCCATTTTCTTCTATTGCATATTGTAGTTCACCTACCATTGAGTTGGCGTGTTTTATGTATTTTCTTCTCTTTTCTCTAGTTTTCAAGAAAGGAACCTATCAATAACCTTCAATCATATTAATACGCATAGTACCGCACTCTAAGTATGGTGTTATTGGCTACGGAGGAGCAGTTGGGGTACATTTACAGATCTGTGTGGGGAAAATAAGACTTCAAAGCCGGTGCTAATTTTGCTGATTTTGTATGAAAGCTTTATCCAACTATGGCCATATGGATTTAACCTATCATTCCTCTTATTTTTAACAATGTATAAATCCTGCAACTTTTGCCGTCCTCTCTGACAATTGTACTTTTCATAAACCAAAATACATTTTTGTGTAGACATATTACACATCTCATCCTCATTGAATGATCTCTACCCACTTCACCCACACACTTGTGACTTTTACTCCCATATGATGTGTAATGTTAGTACATCCTGTTGTCACAATGCGTAGGCTAGAAAGCAGTAAGCCTGAAATTATAATGCTTAATTATTTACTTTACAGTGTCAATCAATTTAATTGATTTAATGCTTGTTCACAGGTTGCTGCAAAAGTGATAGGAGAAGTTCAAGCACTCATTATTTTCCCACTCATACCATACAGTATCCTTGTTGTGTTTTACATGTTCTGGATATCAGCTTCTCTTCATATGTTCAGCTCTGGCCAGGTGGTTCAGAATAATTGCAATTCTAACTGCTGCACATATGATCTTATTGCAAAACGGGTAAACTGTGATCGTTGTTGTGGTTATAGCATTCATTACACACCAAATATTGGAGTTGCCATCCTTTTCCACTTATTTGGGTGTTATTGGGCTACACAATTTTTCATAGCTTGCTCCTCGACAGTGATTGCTGGGTCTGTTGCCGCTTATTACTGGGCCCATGGTGAAACATCTGTAAGTTGTATGCCTCGTCCATAATGCATAATGCAATTTAGAGAATTCAGTGAATTTTTTTTTTTTTCATGCAGTCAATAGAACTATTTAATTATATTGAATGAATTGTGGTCTTGGCCTAAGTATTTTCCACAATTAATTGTTTTTCAGAATTGGTTCCTGATCAGTATAAGTTTTAGCGTGATGAGTTATTCAGACATGACTCATTTTATCAAATAAAACAATAATATGGTGCAGGATTGTGTTTAACTATTTGTATCAAATGTGAAGAACTCAAGGTGGATTCACAGCTTTTTAAAGCATAATTCAGACCTAACTTGCAAACGTTTGTGGTTTCTTGGTTTATGTATATGAATGAGATAATCTATTAAGTATTTTGGTTTTTGCATACAAAGTTCTTTTATCTACGCTGCTTAATATGATTCACATTTCCTAATGCAGTCAGAAATTCCTTTTCTTTCTGTCTTTTCCTCCATGAAGCGGCTTATGCGATATAATCTTGGGTCTATGGCTCTTGGATCTCTGATTGTATCATTTGTAGAATTTATACGCTTTCTGCTTGAAGCTATTCGTCGCAAGCTAAAAGGTGCAAGTGATGGCAATGACAGTTGCATAGGCAAGGCTGCATACCGATCTTCACAATGTTTTCTCAAGTGTATTGAGTGGACCATCAAATCAGTAAATCGAAATGCTTACATCATGGTAAATTTTGTCAATCTACGGTAAAGAAGATTTTTTATTAATTCAATGTGATGGCATTTGTTTTGTTATTGTGGTGCAATACATTAATTGAGAATGGGGATATAGTATAGTAATGGCAAATTGATGAAGTTGATTCAAGGAGTGTTGCTTCAATACGTTGAAGATTGTAAGAATGATGGTGGAAGACTGATGGAAGAGATGATTGAAAAAAGCGAAGTTAAGGAGGATGAGTGTTCTTGAGAGAGGTTCAACCGACTCTCAAGGAAGAGGCTAGGAGAGTTGGATTTAGGAGACTATCCTAAAGAACTCAGGAACAAATTTGAGATGCAATTTTGGAATCAATTCAATAGTCATTCCAAGTTGATTTTACAAAGACAGGAGGTCCTATTTATAGATGCTAGGTTCGGCTTTGTGAGAGAAAAAAAGGGGGAAAATTCAAATTTGATTTCCTTCATATGATCCTAAAACTCCAGCACCATGAGTGGATCAAGTGACAATTGTCTACTCATACTTTCCACACTTGCTTACATGTGCAAAATGTGTAAGCTAGGTGTGTCTCTCCATGTGTGACTGGCCTAGGGTTTCTATTGGACTTGGACAAGTGCAATTGAAACCCTAGCAAGACGAGCCTGTGTATTCCTACTCCATAGAATTTATTACACTATGGTTGGCCCATGATGAGAGTAATTTGGGCCTATTGAGACCCGTGGAGGCCTAGTCTTACTGTATCCTTCGGGCCTTAGTTCTAGTTGTTGATCGCTTGGCCTGGGGTCTTCCATGAAAAATGCAAGTGGAAGGTGATTCGCTTGTACTTGTTGTATTGTGATCGAAGCGTTCTGATAGAACTATGACCACAAAAACAAATCAAAAAAGCACAGCAAATGATAGTGTATGGAAACTGTATTATTGAATGTGTGAAAATGAGCAAAACGGTGGTATGACAATATACAATATCTCCAGAGTCTATGACTCCTCCAGAGAGATCACTCTCCTTACCCTATTTCATAACAAACTTCCCGTCTCTCCCCTCTCTCTTTCCTCCCTTCTCAAATACTAGTCTCCTTTTGCCACGTCATTACCCTCCTAACTAATTAATATTCCCTGGGCCTGTTTTCTTCCTCCTAGAGTAAACCTTCCATATCTTGGGTCTTCCACTAACATGGCCTTCTTCACCATCTTTCTCATGTTGTATCAGTCCCTCCTCAAGTGTTCTATCATTATTCCCTCCTCCAAAAATCGCCTTGTCCTCAAGGCGAAGATGAGGAAATTGGCTCTGTAGCAACACTGTATCTGATGAAGGATTATCTTGTTCCTTTTTAAGATTATTGAATATGGTATGAGTTGATTAAGAAAGCTAAGTGAAATCCCCACTGGACATTAAGATATCAAGCTATCTAGATGTGAAGGAAATGGAAAACACATAAACCATAGAAAACCAAGAATAATTAAAGGAAGAAGAAAATATAAAATGGAAAGGAAAGAAATGGTAAAAAAATGTGAGAAGCATGCCACTACAAAGCTAGGCTAGAAGCCATGGCAACCTTGAAGATGAGTGGATGTGTGCCGCCACTTGCTATGCAAGATAAGGCTTAAAAGTATTCACTCCCTAGGGAGGAAACTCTCACAAATGGTTGAGACACAAGAGTGTTTTTACTTCAAAATGTTCAACCCTTTTACATGTCTAGGAGCACCCCTTATATAGAAGAGTTTAGGGGTCTCTAAGAAAATAAAAGATACCTAAGGATGTCTCTACAAAAACCTAACCCTAGCTTCTAGAAACTAGGTCAAATAAGGTTACAAAAATGAGAGACAAAAGAGCTAACTATGGTGTGTGCAAGGCTAATTTCGTT
>Ga0209589_1002003_pt1 | contig 34730 bp, 17 predicted proteins | sample CowpeawhiteBW_FD_187525 | JGI IMG/M metagenome (GOLD analysis project Ga0209589, IMG submission 187525) | Root nodule microbial communities of legume samples collected from California USA - Cow pea white BW (SPAdes) (version 2) | ecosystem: Host-associated > Plants > Roots > Nodule | place: USA...
CGTTGATCAAGACAAGTACCCGCACATGGTATCCCATTTCTCTCTCTCGTTCTAGGGTTTATACTCTTCATCTATTTCTATCATGAGTTTCCTTTGATGGTGATTAGTTTTTGACTTGTGAATTTTTAGGCGTTTGATGTAGGGTTTATTTGGGTTTAAAATATAATTTGGGATTACGATTAAATGGATTTCCGTGTTGTCGAGTAGCCACTGATAACCTCTGTTCGTAGGGTTTCTTTCTTTCCTTTTGGAATAAAATCTTGATTTTTGAGTCGTAACATTCTCTTATGCTCGATGTAGATATTGGAGTTTTGAACTTTGAACTCAGACCTGGTCTGTCCCCTTTCCTCTATTTCGATCATAACAACTCCAGTTCAACCAAGTACTAAAAAAATAAATTAGATTTTTTAGTACTCTTTAATTTAAAGTTTGTTTCAATTAATGGTATGTTTAATAAGCATTGGACCCATGTTAAATAATGGGATTTTCTGTATCTGGGATTTGAATTGAGTATTGATGTGCCTTGGTTATTGGTTAATTTTGAATCGTTGTTGTTGATTACGATTTTGAATTGTACATCAGTATATGTGAATTGGTAGTTGTGGTTGAAAACTTTTCATTTGTAAGCAACAAGTAAAAGGGAACCTGTCTTTTATATTTAGCATTTAGCGTACATTCTCCATTTGTTTTATGTTTATATGCGATTGAGAGTGGGTTCAAGTTTCTTCTTAAATCCATCAGAGGTCTCCCTCCTCCAGTAGTTTTTTTCTTTTTTCAGAAAACTTCATCTGTTCTGGTGTGGATGGTAGGCAGGCCTATATTTTTTGGTTTAGATAGGAATCCTTAAGAGTGTTGTTTCTATCTATTATTATCTAAAATAGTAGTTATCGGTGACTGGAGGAGTGGTGCTTACACTCTGCAAGGATTTAAAATAAAAAGATAAAGAGAAAAAGTTATGCCCTTGATATTTTGATTAGTGGTCTTATAAATTGATTCGGGGTGTCGTGGTTTTGTATCTGTGACTGTAATTTGTGTTTTAGACAGTACTAATATGACCTGAAGGATGTTGGAAATTTTATTGGTTTCTTCATAGGAACATGGAATATGAGATTATATATATTGTCCTCCAGTTTCTTGGTTCTGCTTTTGGGCCAATATCGGGGTGTTATCATTTGCATGGTTAATCTTTCTTTTTTACACTCTTCTGTATGCCTGTAAATGTGTTTCTGTGAAATGAACTTTCATTGAAAGTGTTTGCCTATGTTTGCATATGATAAGTTGCTTTTGATTTGACACATCAAATCTAAATGTCAAGTTCATCTACATATTAGAAGAGTAGGACAATCAATTAATTGGTATTCTTCTAGCAATAGTGGGAAAAAAGATTAAGGATCCGACTGGGGCTGTTAATGCTCAACTTTCCTACTTCCAATTTTCTCTCATGATTTATGAATATGGAGAGATTGAAGTTGATTGTTGGAAATTGGAAAGTATGTTGGATTGAGATTTGGAACTTATGTATGTTTGGTACTTGCTGTTTTAAAGTGGATGCTCGACTGAATTAAAGTTATGTTGGTATGCCATTAAGAAAATATGAGTATAGAGAGTTTGATGGTACAAGATATAATACGAAGGTATGCTGCCATAATAGAATAAGATACTCACTTTTAGGAATACTGATTGCTGAATACTGATTTGCATAGGAGGAAACCTTAGAATCAAGGAAGATTTATACTGAATTGGTCAAAAAGCTCCTCTTGAATTAAAAAGAAAAAAGAAATATATGTCGGCAAGTTTTTTCTCCGGTTAATTATTTTATTTAGCTCCCTTAATTTGGCATATCTGAAGACCTATAACGATGATTAGATTTTTGATTCTTTTGGTATTCTAGTTGGTGGGTGTTTGATGTTAGCTTTCAGTAAGAAACTGCTTCATCAGAGGTTCGGTTGTGAGATACGTGCAATTACCTCCAGAAGGGGTGGACATTGAATTGTTGCACGATGCCACTAGGAGAGAGGCTAGGGGCGGTTAGCGTCGTGACCTTGTGATGTATCTCTTAAATGAAAATTCTATATGGTTAATCCTACCACAGAAGGAAACTCCTTTAAGATGTTAATGCTATGTAACTGTATTGCCTTTTCATTTTATTTCTTTTGGAAGCTTTGTCCAATTTTAATGTGACAAAATGAAACTAGTGTAACTGCATTGCTTTTTTCCTTCCCTAAGCTCTTCTCAGTTCCGACAAATCGATGCCTTTAAAAATGAGTTTAATGCTGTGTTTGCATCCTGAATTGGTGACTCTGGTTTGTTTGTGTTTATTCTCGTTAAAATTGTGTCTTAATAATGTAAATATTTTTGTTCTTATTTTTATTTAATTTGCATGTTTCTGAAAAAGAAAGTAGTTTTTCATTTTTCTTAATACAAAAATTTTATGTGCTTCTCAAATAAATGGTATTTTAAAATGTTATTTGCATAAAAATATTTATTTTAAATTTAAATAGCCTAATATATGGTTATTATAGTTTTAACTTTTATGCTATGCTAAGTATAATTATTTATATTATTTGATAACTTTTTTAGCGTTATATGTTAGTTGACAATTTTATCTTTTAATAAATAAAAAATATTTTATTTATTTATTTAGTAAGATAAATAATTGATTAATTTCTTATTATTATTTTAAGATAACTCAATGACTTTTCACCTTTTTAACATAATTCATTTAATATTATTTTTATAAAATCATGCATATATATATATATATATATATATATATATATATATATATATATATATATATATTAATGTAATGAAAATGCGAATACATATAGGTGTGTTTTTGCTAGTATTGATCTTCAAAATAAAGATTTTTTGTTTATATTTTTTTTTAAATATTTCGAATTTCTGTTTAGAGACCAGGTAAACAATTATTTCAGTTTTCCAAATTTAGTGTTTTAAGTAATTATTACACTTTTTTTTTTAAATTATGGGACAAATGTTTTACAAAATATATAAAAAAACAAAATTATATCAACTTTGGATTTATGGAAAAATTATTTATTTATTATTTATCAATTTATATTTTAAGCTTTCAAAAATCTAATGCATGTATTTTTATTTAACATTTTTACTAAAAAAATGTTATTTGAGTTAGCAAGAGTTACTCATGTAATTAGAGTGTCTTTGACCAAACATGTTGGTGATCTGTTGTGCTTTTTGTTGGATTCGTCAATAATTTGTAAGCTAATAAAGGTTTTCCATTTATTATATATTCAATATATTATTTAAACTAGTGTTTGGGCTACATTAATAACAATACATAATGAATGTAATTTTTTTTACCCATTTTAAGTTTTTATTTTGTTTTTATTTTTTTTAATTATGTTTTAAATTTATTATTATGTTAAATATATAACAAGGAAAAATAAAAGAAAAATAGGAGACAAAAACTATTCATCCACTCAAAATAAGTGCATACATTATTAATTTACAATATAATTAAGTTCTGTTTTTCTTCCTCTTTCTTGAAATTATGTAACTATATTATTTCTCTTACATTTTTTTTCATTCAAATTATAGACCACACATTAAATATATAAAAAATATTACATATTTTTAAAATAGACATATAAAATTAGAAGATAATATAAATATTAATTGCATGAAGTTAAGCTACTCAAATCTGAAGTCGAGTTGTGGAGATGAGATGAAGATACAGAAAGTGTGAGATAAATTAAAGATGTTCGAAACACAAGTTTGATTCAAAGATTAGATGTTTGCCATATAGATGCCCACAAGGGTGTGAAAGGAACATTGGAAGTGAAAATTACATCAGAGTTTCACATAGAAGTGTGGTTCAACTCACGTGGTTGTATGAAGTGTGCTTATATATAAATTACTTCAAAGATTTGACCACTATTACATTCACGTTCAACATTTTTATTATATGCTTAATCAAAGTATAAAACATAATTTGTTGCATACCAGATCATGTCTAACACAAATTGTATGGTTGAATAGATGCAAGCTATGTTTATTATATGCATCATTTGGTAAGTTGATACTTAATCAGACATAAACAAGTATACTTAGTCAAATAGGCTTTTACTTAAAGAAGACGATAAATATATTCTGCCTAACAAACACAAAGCTTAAACTTTTCATAATTCATATAAAAAATTAGCATATGTTTGTTTTATGCTTGTAAGAATTAAAAACTTCTTCACTATTTCAAGAATATCACAATGTTTTGTCAACATCAAATCTATCTCTCTCAAAGAATGTGTTGAAAGTTATCCATAATCACACCACCAATCATCTATTTTTTTCCTTCTTTCTTTCATTTTTTAATAATACGTCTTCCATTATTTATTTTATGTTATATTAATACAATTTATTAAGTATAAAATTAAATTTATTATTTTAACTAAAAAATAAAAAAATAGAAAACATTGAATTTGTAGATTTCATTCTAAAGAAGTCGTACACCACAATCACAATTTATATAAGAAGTCGTCAATAAAAATTACAACTTTCTGTATGAAGGCATCCAACTCACATACGACTTCGTTTATTTAATAAAAAAAAACATATTTCGTTCTATTAATATTAATATCACACTGAAGTTGTACTTGTCGTGTATGCAGTGGCGGAACTTGAAAAAAAAAATTAGGGGTGCTAAATTAGATTTTTTCAAATTCATTATATGTAACTCTGAGAATTTTAGATAGTTTTTTTTCGTAGTCTTTAATTTTTAAATTCTCATAAAATTTTTCAAGTTTAATCGATGTACACGCATCATAAGTCTTCTTTTTGGAAAAAAAAAATCAATTATTTTACTTTTAATCATAATTTTTATAATATAAATTTACCATCTCTCACCTATTTAGAAAAATATGAATTTGTCACCACCTAGCAGTACTCATTTACTCTTTATCATAATTTTTCTAATATAAATCTACCACCTCTTCCCTATTTAGAAAAATATGAATTTATCACTACCTAACGATACACTAGACAAATTTATCACATGTAAGAGAAAAACATATGCTTCAAAATGTTTTTTAAAAGGTACAAAAGAAATCAAATCAAAAGAATAAATTAATTAATCTAAAATATTATTTAACTCATCAATTTTACTATGGTGCAATTTTATTTTGAAAAAAAAGTGATGTTGAAAGTGAAAATTGAGATAGAAAAAGAATAGATGAAAAAGAGATGAAGATACAAAATAGAAAAATAAAAAAAAAATAAAAAAAAGACAAGAAAGTATGTATAAAATTAAAAAAAAACTTAAAAAAATTAATATAATATATATAAATAAATAATTTAAATATATATAAAAAATTAAACAAAAAAAAATGGAGGAACCATGGTTCCCCTATATCATTGAAAATGTCCACTAGTGCGTATACGACTTATAAAATCGTACTCGCAACATACGACTTGTTCTTTTGGAATCTTACAAGTCTAATACGACTTATCCATATTAATTTTTTTTTTAAAATTGTTCAATTCAATAATTATCAAATATAAATTACACCGTAATGATAAAAGAACCGCAAAAATTGGTGTAGAAAATGTCCTACTTAAGAAAAGACCGTATAAAGTTTAACTTTCGGGGTAACATGAGTGTAAAAGCAACACTAATATAAAAATAGTTTTCAAATCATTAAATTTAGTATTTTAATTTATTTATATTGAATTCATAGAATAACTTGTAATTTAATGATGACTCTCTAATACAAAAAAATATTAATTGTGTATATTCATTTAAAATTTTATGAAATTACGTTATATCAAACTTTACTTTTGTATGCTCAATATTAAAATTTTCTTTAAATGTTGTAAATAAATTAAGGAAAAAAAAGTTAAAACTTTATAAATGATTTAAAATAAAATAATGATGTAAAGGGAATAATTCACCTAGAGACAAACAAAATCAACGAGACCTAAGTCGACATAAGAAATTGACATCACTTCCAACTTAAAACCTTAAAATAATGAGTTGATGAATCCTTATACTCAGAGATTCGGTACCAACGAGTTATGGAGTAGTCATATAAGAGACCAAAACACTCATTTTAACAAAAAAACCTTAAGGTAGTGTGTTTATGAGTAATTTTACTTATATATTGTCAATTTTTATGTGATATGGGACTTCAAATTATGGATGGTAAAAATATACGTGTTTGCAGGTATCTGTAGATAAAATCCACCATAAATAGTTGGTACCCGCGAGTATTTATTACTCTTGCATAACCGGAAGCAAGTATCCGTTTATAAACGAAGATCATATGTGGGTATTATATTATCTGTATCTATAGATATTCATTACCTGTAAAAAATTAAAATTAAAATTTAATTTATGTTTTATTAAGTTAAATTTAATTAAAATTAAAATTTAATTTATATTTCATTAGATTAAATTTAACTACAATTAAAATTTAATTTATATTTGATTTAATTTATACATATTTTTATATTGTTTTGTATTTTGATTTTAAAATATCATAAAACATTTTTTAAAAAATATTTTTGGATAATCACGGGTATTAGCAGATTTAAAAAACATGCAAGTATTGCTTAAACTGATAAACGGCCAGGTAAAAGTTAAATTCTTTTTTGTTGTGAATCGAATTATGAATAGACACCACCCATGTCATCTACTTCAAACTGACATTGTATTCTTAACAAATATGATTAAATATGTTTTTGGTCAATTAATTTTTAATGAAAATTGGAATTAGTTTCTCTTCGAAACTTTAGATCAATTTAGTCTCTCATCTTTAATAAATGGGTAAATTTAGTCCTTTTAACAAAATCTTGTTAAGTTTATTTGACGTTTTAAATGCGTTTTTAAGTAAACATTGAAGCAAAAATGAGTTAAACGATGTAAACAACTCAAATACTATCACAAAATGCATCTAAGACGTCAAATAAACTTTAAAAAAATTGGTTAAAATGACTAAATACACATATTTCCAAAGTTGAGGACTAAATTAGTTTAAAGTTTCGAGGATGAACTATTTCCAATTTTCAGCGAAAGTTAAGGGACCAAAACATATTTAACCCTAACAAATAAAATTGTTTTTGTTAAAAAAGATATAGGTGTAAAATTTCCTAATTCTAGTTTTAGTTTACTTCAATTAAACATTATGAATATGAATATATTTTATTGAACGATAATGAAAAAAATATAAAATTCAATGGTAATAAACATAACATAATATGTTAAAGGCTTAAATACCTTTTTGGTCATTATTTTTGTAGTGTTTGTTGCGGATGGTCCTCATTTTGACAGAAGGTTTAAAATGGTCCTCATTTTCGCAATTCGTGTTTTATTTGGTCTTTTATGTAACGTCGTTTAAATCATTAACGGAGCATTGTACAAGTGACACGATTTGTATTAGGGTGTGTTAAGTGTACTATACAGGTGTGGTACAATGCTCCGTTAATGATTTAAACGACATTACAAAAAAGAAAATGATCAAATAAAACATGAATTGCGAAAATGATGAACATTTTAAACATTCGGTACAAATGAGGACCATTTTAAACATTCTGTCAAAATGAGGACCATCCGCAACAAACACTACGAAAATGAGGACTAAAAAGGTATTTAAGCCTATATTAAAAAATAAATAAAATGAACTTAATTAATAATTTTTATTAGGTTAAATTATTTAAGAGGTTCCATTTTTGTAATGAAATCTCAAGTAGGTCTCCTCATTTTTATTTGATTCAATTGAGTTCCTATTTTGGAAAATTTATTTGCAAACAGTTCCTTTTATAAATTTTAAAATTTTACAATTCAATTTATAAATTTGTTATTTTTAAACCAATTATAACATTTGTCTATAAATTATCGATATATAAATATTTGAAGCAATATTTAAATAAAATTAAATGCAAAATATACATTTAAATAAACTTCATTTTGTTAAAAATATCAATTATAATAAAAATATCATTGTAAAATTTATATAAAAATTAAATTTGATATAGGGATGAAATTGATTAATTTTAAAAAAATTAGGACAAAATTGAAACAAAATAACAGACATAAGAACTACGTTTAAAATTCAAAATAGGGACTAAGTTGAGTAAAATAAAAATGGAACAACTACTTAAAATCTCATTACAAGAATGGATACCTCACAAATAATTTAACCTTTTTATTAGTGCGTAGGAATTGTATTAGACTTATACTAAAAGGAACTATTTTTTTTTTACAATCCAGATATGCAATTCTTTGGTATAATGCATAATAATTTTTTTTTTCAGATTTATGTTAAAAATAAGGTTTAAATATACATTTGGTCCCTATTTTTTTTGGTTTTATTCAATTTGGTCCCTATTTTCGTCTGGTGTTCAATTAGGTCCTCATTTTCGTCAAATTATGGTTAATTTGGTCATTTTGGTCATTTTCACTAACGGTGTTTAAATAGTTAACGTTTTTGAACAGTACATGCCACGTGTCAACTCCTGTTTTTTATTTATTTATTTATTTACTTTTTAATTTTTTTAATTTCAAAAAAATTGTCCATATGTCAGGTCACAATTATGCCACGTGTCAATGCTAGTGCCACGTGTTAGTTTGTGGTTGTATTATTATTTTTTGTTCAATTTAGTCCCGATATTTGTTATTTTTGTTCAATTCAGTCCCTATATTCGTTATTTTTGTTTAATTTAGTCCTAAATTTTGTTAAAATAGAATCATTTAATTTTTAAAAATGATATTATTATTAGTTATTTTTTAAATTCAACTATAAATTATAATATTTAATTATAAACTGAATATAATACTTAGATTCAATTGTTAGATAGAATATAATTATTTAAATATTATTAAAATATAATTATTAAAATTATAAAAATATATATTAACATTTGTAAAATTCACATTTAAATTTATAATATTTAATATTTTTATTGCATTTTAGATATTAAAATCTAAAATATTTTATATTTAAATATTAATTTACAAATATTAGTTTACTTTTCTAAAATATTTTAAATATTTTAAATATTTTTATATATCAATTTTAAAATATTTTAGAATATAAATATTAGAAAAAAATTAATAATTATATTCTTATAATATTTTAAATAATTATATTTTATTTAGCAATTAAGTTTAAGAATTTTATTCTATTTATAATTGAATTTAAAAAACAATAAATTTAAATATAAATTTTAGAAAAAATATTAATATAATTTGTATAAAAAATATTAAATTTAGTGTCAAATTGAAAGAGACAAAATTGATTTATTTTAACAAAAATTGGAACTAAATTAAACAAAAGTAACGAATATAGAGACTAAATTGAACAAAAATAATAATACTACCACAATTGAAAAGTGACACAATTGTGACTTGACACGTGGATGATTTTTTTGAAATTAAAAAAAATTAAAAAAAATTAAAAAAACCAAGAGCTAACACATGACATGTACTGTTCAAAAGCGTTTATTTAAATACAGTTAATAAAAAAGGATCAAATTGACAATAATTTGACAAAAATGAAAATCTAATTAAACATAAAAAAAATAAGGACTAAATTAAATAATAAAAACAAAAATAGAGATCATATATATATATATATTTAAATTTAAGCCTAAAAATAATAATACAATATTCATATTCATAGTTCAATTTACGAAAATGGGAGATGGGAATGAATGTTACATTTCCCGGAGTGAAACTGTAATGGGGTTTGTTTTCCATGCATAACTCTTGTCGCATCTCTTCTCAACTCGCATTCTCTTCTCTCTTCCCTGTTTCAAAATTCTATTTCTCTCAATTCCCTAACTATGGCAGTTCCCGCGCAAACCAGCGAGGCTGATGCGTGGGACGCGGTCCTACGCCAAACGAAGTTGGCCGTTGAGAGCAACACCGATCCTTACGCGTGGGCCTTCGATATCAGGTCGACGCTTCACTCCTCCGCCATTGCCATCCCTTCCACCGAACTCGCTCATCGCTTGGTCTCTCACTTCTTTTGGGACAACTATTCCGCCGCCGCATGGAAGCTTCTACACACCTCCCTATCCCTCAACATCATCCCTCCCACCCTCCTCGTCGCACTTCTATCCGCCGCGTAACGCACCTCTTTCCTTTCCCTTTTATGTTTTCTCTTTTCCACTACTTCTTCTTATACGCTTACGTTCTAATTAATTTTACTATTTTTTTATCTCGAATTACTTTCTGGAACGTGCATTTTCATAGGCCTGCTTAATGTTCCATTTACATAATATGTATCCGAAGATGTAGAATCACTAAATCAAGGAATTCGTACTGTAACGTTGGTTTTGCTCCGTTCGTTATCGGAATAGTTTTTCTGCGTGCTTTGATGGTTATGATAGAGAGAAAGGGAACTATTTTTGGTTTACTAGAAAATGAGAGTTTGACGCTACTAACCAACCTCTGTTTTTTATTTTATTTTTTTTTTTTTGTGGAACATTGCACGGAATTGCAACCGCAACACTGATTTATTTTGTTTCTTCACTGGTTATTACTGCAGGGTTGTACCAAGCAGAAAAGTCTACCCCACTGCTTACAGACTTTACATGGAACTCCTTAAGCAACTTCGAGATATGCTTGAACATGATGTCAGTTCTCCATACTATGAAAAGTGAGGTCCAACTCCAACTGAACTAGCTTGATAAGAATTGTTTGTGTTAGCTTCTGAATATGTTTAGCATCTTGGATATTCTATTACTATGTCGGTTTGAATGTGAGCTTATCATTGCTCCTGTTCAATTCAAACTGAATAAATCCTGTCTGATACAACTAAAGCCAAATCTAGCCAGCCAGTGTTATTGGGTTTTCGTGTGTATTTGGTTGTGTTTTTCTTTGATTTGATGTGAAAATTTGAGAATATGTGTGATACAGACGTCAATGCAAACCACACTGCTCATATCGTGGTAAATCTATTATTGTAGAAATTTGCGTTGGTAGGAGGTTGGTGTGTGTATGTTAATGTCTAATGGTGATCTTATTGGCTAAAGACTCACCTTAGTAGCCTAACTTACAAAAGACCACTATAATAGCTAAAACGTAATTTTTAAAAATTTGTAGTTCGAATATTGTTGAAAGGTTTTTGAATAGCATGCTAATGTGCTAAAAATATTTAAAATTTCATGCAAAGGAATTGGGATGTATGATTGAAAATTTCCCTTGATAATGATGAATCATGTTTAGAAAATAGAGATAACTGGGCAAAAGTATCTGCTATCTAGTTTGGTATTTGAAGTTTTAACATATTATTTACACTTAATGACTATGTTAGGTCCTGACCATTATTTCAATCCACAAAGTAAAATTCTTCTTTGTTGTCAATAATTTTTTATTTATGGTGCTAGAGAAAACTACTTGGGAAAAAAAAAAAACAGAAGTGAATCTCCTTAGCTTTTTGTGGTGTACTTGAAAGTCTTACTATTAGGCTTTATGCTGTCAACCTGAAGATACTTGTTTTAACATATCTGTCCCTCAAAGGCTCAAACGATTGATCACAGAAATTGGGATGATATTTTAGAGCTTGATATATATTTGAAGGATATGTATGTGAAAAGAAAGAAAAGTTGCATCTAGTGCATTGCTCGCAGAAGCAGATTTGACCTCTCTTCAAATTTCAATGTTATCTCCTAAGGCCACATTTCATCATATGCAAGTAGATAATTATATTATCTTTTAGATAAAGGAAACATAAATCTGCTTAAGTAGTTTTTTGTGTGTTTTTCTCTTTCTCTTTTCAGGGTATGGGAAGGTTCGTTGTTTATTTCTGAATACTAATAATGACATTTCAAACCAATGGTTCTTTAGGATTATGAAATCAATTGATGATGTTCTTCAGCTTTCTCAAGTATACAGTCAAAAGTTGTGGGAGCCTGGAGTTGTTCTAGTTGAATTTGTCTTTTCAATCGTATGGCAGTTACTTGAAGCATCATTACATGATGAAGGGTTACTAGATCACACTACAGAGAATAAGCCTATATGGCTATGCAGGTCACATGACATGGATATTGATGAACATGACAGCTTAGGTGAAAAGAAAACTGAGGATGTTGAGGGGTTTCAGAAGAAAAATACAGCAATGGCTATAGAGATTATCGCAGAATTTTTGCAACACAAAATGACTTCAAGGATCCTTTCCTTAGTTCATTGGAACATGTAAGAACTTAATTATGATATGCATTGCATTAGGTAAACCAGCTAAATACTCATTTGAGTGAATCTCAATTAAGGCTTTAGAACCTTTTATTGAAGGGAAGTTATCTCTGTAGGCCATCATATTGGAAATCTTTCGTTCACCAAACACAGCTGCTTGTGTCAAACTCTCCAACTTTAAGGAATTTAGGAAATAATAACGCAGAGACCCTTATGAGTTTGTCGCAAAATATCCATGCGGTTATTTCTCATGAGTTCAAAATAAAATCTAAGGTGAGGACTAAAGAAGTCATATGTGCTGGTTCGCCCATGTCTTTTGCTGCGCAGTCTTATGGGGATAGTTGGTCTTCACTCTGGCTTCCTATTGATCTTATTCTGGAAGATGCTTTGGATGGAGGACAAGTGGCAGCATCTAGTGCTATTGAGATTATTACAGGTATTATTTTTTTTAAGTGAAAATGTTGGGAATAATAACTATACAAGGAAGAAAAGGAACTCGTTGAAAGAGTCTAATTAACTGCTTTGGGTTCATAGTTATTATGGTTCCTTTTCTTCTGTCCCTACGCGCAGATATTTTGAGTCTTTCCAGGTTCGTCTTTTTGGTTTCCTTCAGAAATTAATATGGTTCATATAATTTCAAGGACCACATTGTGGTTTTACCCAACAGAATTAAAATAAATCTTACTACACCTTCTGATTCAAGTCAAAGAGAGAGGAGAAACTGGAAAATGTTATACGCCCCAGCCTATGAAACATTGACACCTTCTATCTTCATCTTGTTGGAAAGTTGTCTTAATTGTGCCCTATTTTGGGCCTTAATTGAAACCTCGAGGAGTGTGTTTAGCCTCAAATTACCTAGAAATATGACTTATGTAGAACTTATAAAACTTTGACAATCCTCACATTACAAGCTAATTTTATCTGTTTGGGTTAGGCTCTAAGCCCAAATTCTAAGACATGCCAGAATCATGCCAAAATACACCACAAGTGACAGTCTCTCTTTTTGGCAGACAGAAAGGATTAGAAAGCAGCCAGAAAAGGATCTATAGAAATTGCAAAATGCTGGGTGAGGAAGTGGATATTACAATAAAATCTGCCTTGTAACAATTAGAACTGCTGCTATACTATAAAAAAAAGTTGTTAAAAGATGATGGGAAAGGAAACGTGAATAGTGATCTTAAGTTTTTCCATGAGAGGATTGTGACATGGAAAAAAAATCCAAATGGCATCTTTTGGGTGGGAGTTGAACTGAATACTTGATTTAAATGACAAATTTCTTGTATTTTTATTTCCAAATCAGTGTCATATTATTTATTTAATCTTGTAACTGCAGGTTTGGTGAAGACTTTACACGTAGTTAATGGCACTATGTGGCACAGAACATTTTTGGGGCTATGGGTTGCAGCACTGCGTTTGGTTCAAAGGGTTGGAACTGTTCCAACAAAAAGGGTATGGTGCCGATGATACTCCCGGAAATATTGCTTGATAAATTTCTTCCTGTGTATGATCATTAAAAGCGAAAGACCGTACTGCATGTCATTTCCATTTTACTTTTTCTGTGTTGGCACATGGCTCCTTTGCGTTTAATTGATTCATTGGTCCTTCATAAAAGATCTAGAGACACTGAAAATTTGCATGCAATTGTACTTTACATAATATTCACAACAACAAATCTAATATTATATTATTCACCCTGTTATTTTAGGAGAGAGATTCAAAAGAAGGTCCTATACCTCGTCTTAATACCTGCATGTGTATGCTACTGAGCATTACAACCCTCGTGGTAACTTATATTATTGAAGAAGAGGAAGGTCAATTGATTGAAGAAGCTGAACATAGCCCTACAACAAGCAAAGGAACAGAAAAACCAGCTCTGGGAAAGTGTCGTGGGGAACTAATTACCAGTTTACAGCTATTGGGTGATTATGAGTCCTTACTCACTCCACCTCAGCCTGTTCTTGTGGAAGCCAATCAAGCTGCTGCCAAAGCTATTTTGTTCTTATCAGGAAATCCTGTTGGTAGTGGATACATGGAATATACAAATGGCTTGCCGATAAAATATTGTGAGTAATTTCTTTTATTGTGGTAATGGGGAATCTGTAAAGATTTCTTTTTGGCGGTAGACTTTGTACTTCTAACTGATATGTATCCTTCTATGATTTTGTTGCTTCCCCAAACAAGAAAACACGGGTCTCCCTGTGAACATACAGTCAACATTGCTTATCAATTTAATTTTTTCTCCCTCACTCTATCTCACACATATAACAATTATAGTTGTCCATAGTTTTATTGGTGGCGCTGGCACCTTTACCTGTGATATTTAATCACATTTTGGTAATCTGGTCATCTGGCAGTGCTCTTTTTGCCTCTGTAATTTTCTTTTTCGTATAACGCTATTTCATAAAAGTCTGTTCATATTTTGTTCTGGATCCCTTATTTTTTATGCCTTTGGTGTATAGGTGACGCTGTTTTTCTTGTATGTTTTTCCATGCAGCTGGCAACTTACGGCATCTAATTGTTGAGGCATGTATTGCCAAGAACCTACTTGATGCATCAGCTTATCTATGGCCTGGCTATGTGAGTGCATGCAGCAATCAAATTCCTTGTAGCATTTCTAATCATGTCCCTGGCTGGTCTGCTTTGATGGAGGGGTCACAGCTAACTCCTGAATTGGTTAATGTCTTAGTTGCAACTCCAGCTTCCAGGTAAGCTGCATCATTCATAGTTCATATGTTCTGTGTCCCTTTCAATCCCCTCTTAAATTTGGTTTCAGAACGGAAAAATTTGAGGAAGTGGTTGACTTATGTAAATTAGATGGAGGGGTTTTTCTAGAATTTTAATCTTTCCAAAATGCTGCTTTGGCAACTTTTTTTTAGTCTCCTGGTGGTGGTTTAGGGGTAGAAATATTGTTCGTACTTTGAATTGTTGACGTTGTGTTCATTCATTCGATCAGAAAATTCATGAAAAGTCTTGGCTCTTATCATTCATGCTACTGACGTGGAGTACTGTTCATACTTCAGTAGTGGGTGCATTTTATGCTTTAATGTAATTTAAATATGTTGATATTATTGTAATGCGTGAAGGAATCTTCAAAACTTTAATATATTAAAATATTGACGTCGTATGCAAATCGCATAATATACAACAGATATGGAATAACGGAAACAACATATATATGCTATACAGTATTAAGGGTTGCTATAGAATACATTTCTTTAGTATAGGCTTTATTGCTCCCATAGCTCCTCGATAAAGGGATTTATTGATCTGGAAAAAACATCGAGATTCTTGTCTTTTAGATCAAATATAGATTTATAATTCAAAGACACTAAATACGCAATACACATTTACGGAGTCTTCGTGTGTAAGTGAAAGTGGTGGCTATCTGATCAAGGATAGTATTGCATAATAGCTCCTCTACATTACAGCATGTCGTGCATCCTTCTTTTCATGAAGCCAATATTAGATGCCCTCTTTTGAAAATTTAAAGGCAACTGAATTTCATGGATTTTGATGTAAGCTTAGCAGAGATTGAGAAAATATATGAAATTGCAATCAAGGGTTCAGATGAAGACAAAATATCTGCTGCTACCATTCTGTGTGGGGCATCTCTGGTACGTGGGTGGAATGTACAGGTACTGTTTTTAGCATTCCAATTTGACCAGACTTCCACTTTTTTCTTAGTTTTTAGCTTGTTTGGTGTGTCTTCTGTCCCTTTAATTTTTTCAGTTATTTGTTCATCATTATCTTTGTTTGCAGGAGCTTACCCTTCTTTTTATCACAAAATTGCTTTCGCCTATAGATCCTCCTAATTACTCTGGGGCTGACAGCCATTTGACCAGCCAAGCTGCCTTTTTAAATGTTTTACTTGTGGGAATCTCATCTGTAGACTCTGTTCATATATTCTCCCTACATGGTTTGGTATGCTCTGTTTTTTATCCTTGTAGTTTAACAGACGTTTAATTGCCAACTAACCTTTTTTATTTTAAGTGAAATTTTTATCAAGTCTTTTTGTAGTATAGGAAGGCTCTATCATAAATTAAGTTCAGTTTTCATAAAAGCTAAAGGAGGATGGAAGGCTATAGAGAACTAGTATATGTTGCATGTACAGTCTTCGTTCATATGCTGTGTTTTGCCATTTACTACAGGTTCCATTACTTGCGGCAGGACTAATGCTAATAACTGAGGTTTTTGGATCACGTGTTCCAGAAGCCTCGGGGACTCTTGCAACTGGAGAAAAACTCACTCATTGGGAGGTATTTTCTAATGCATTTACTCTTTTGCTGAGGTTTTGGCGGTTTGATCGTCTACCTGTTGAACAAGTGAGAAGCAATGCAACAGCTCCACCATTTGGATCACTACTTAGTCCTGAATGCCTTTTATTAGTTCGAAACAGTAAATTGGCATCGCTTGGAAGAACAACAAAGGATCAGAAAATGCTCAAAAGATGGTCAAACATTTTAAGCTTTCCTGCAGACCCTGTATTTATGGATTTCTTCCCAAAATTAAACTTTTGGTACCGGAAACATCAAGAAGGCATTGCTTCTACCCGCCCTGGTCTTGTGCCTGGAGGGCCTGTTCATTGGATTGTCGATGCCCTACTAAGCATGATGTTTTCGAAGGTAAGTAATGGAGCCGAACCTTCGACACCTACGACTTCAGGAAACAACAGTTCATCTGGACTTGCATTGGATGATGCTTTAAAAGTGCCTGCCTGGGATATCCTCGAAGCTATTCCCTTTGTTCTGGATGCTTCGTTGACATCCTGCGGTTATGGGAAACTCTCTACCCGTGACCTTGCTACAGGTATGCCTTCTTCTCTATCTGTGTCCATAATTTTTAACTTGAACTTAGAAGGTATCATATATATTGAGTCAGGACAAGATTATAACGAGGACTTAGGCTACATAATCTAAGAATGTCACACCCTGGAGATTATGTCTAAACTTAATAAGTCCTAAAATAACTTAAATAAGCAAAAGAAATAAATAAATAACCGAACACAATCCTAAAGCTTCAATTTGATTTGAGAGCCAACCACCTTTTTTGAAAAAACAACCATTTGATAAACTATTATATATATATATATATATATATATATGATAATAATAAATATAAATGAAATTTTAAAATAAAATAATATATTATATAAGGTTATCGAAGAATTATATAAAATATATAGAACATCAACCTATCCTTATCAGTCTGTTTTCGAAAAATTAAATAACCATCTTACTTTATTATTCCTTAAAGTATTACCCTTTCTAGAAAATAATCATAAAATATGTTTACTTATTCGATTTTTATGAGAAACAATGTATTTAGAGACAATTATATTAGAAAACGTTAACAAGAAGAAAATTTTACTGTCATTTATGATAGTGAGAGTGAGTTTTATTCTCACTTGTTCATAAATTGTATCTTTATTCCAAGGAATTTTTTTAATTTTCTTCCCCTGAATATGAGAAATGTTAAAGCATTTCTTGTATCAAACCTTCACCTAATTTCTTTCTTTTGTACAGATATAGAAAATGTGTTTTTTCATTAGAAACTTGAAACAAATATCCAAGCTTGTTGAATACAATTTAAGGTAGATTAATTTTTACAATTGAGTAAATAAATAAGTAGCTTTACCTTAAGAAAATGATTTTAAAAATCTACACATGATGGCACCAGCTAGCTCTTTGAAGTGCAGCCACCACTTGAAAATGCTCAATTCGGCATTGGGCAATATGAAAATTACATACTATTGTGCTAATATTGTTTAATATATCTTATGATGGTAATAAGGATGATATAATAATAATAATAATAATAATAATAATAATCATAATAATAATAATGGTATTATGATAATATATAGTGGAGACAGCGGCACAAGTGGAGGAGGTGAGAGTAGTAATGAAGGTAACAAAACTGATTGTGTTCTGATAGTCACATAAACAATAAAAATGACGCATGCAATGGTGATGGTGATGGTGATTAGCACATGAGATCAAGACTGTAACATCGATGTGTATGGATATAAAATAAAGTCTATAAATTATTCATAAACTAAAAATATTATAATTTCTTCCTAAATGTTTGTAGATATAGACAAAAATTTAATTTATTCATGAATAATAAATATTTTAGATTTTAAAATTTAGAAAGACATTTTGTTATGTGTAATTCAAAATTCAGAAATACATGGTAAATTATATAATTTAGAATTATGTGTTATATAATTCAGAATTTAAAATATATGTTAAATTATATTAAAATATATAATTTAAACTATATTTTTAATTTTGGAAAAAAAAAATTGAATGATTAAAATATATTTTGATTAATCTGAAATACTTATATTTTTTTAATGAAAAAGTATATTTTAAATTATATAATCTTGTCATTCGAAGAGGTATTATTATAAAATATATTTTTAAATTACAGCATCCGAAATAATTATTTTGGATAATTAGTTAGAAAATCTGACTAAATGACAAGTTGGTCTGTCCTAACATCCATGGCATGGAGAAACCATGGAGGTGGATGAAGAAAGATCCCTTTTAAGGATTTTGCATATCTTAAAGTAGCGGATGCTTCTTTAAGGTAGTGGAAAAAAATCTTATCGAACTTGAATACCATATTCGAGAAATTTGCACCGGATTGTATTGCAATGCTGATTTTTGAGACTTTTATTTTGTTTACTATGTAATTTGATTTTCACACGTTTTTTTCTCAGGTCTCAAAGATCTAGCCGATTTCCTTCCGGCTTCTTTGGTTACTATTGCAAGCTATTTTTCAGCTGAAGTTACAAGGGGCGTATGGAAGCCAGCTTTAATGAATGGAACTGACTGGCCCAGCCCTGCCTCAAATTTATCCCATGTTCAACAAGAAATAAAGAACATCTTAGCAGATTTCAATGTCCCAAGCCTTGATATAGGTAAAGTTCTCTATGATTTGTTTAGATCGAGTTGCAAGTATAAAAAAAAATTGAAAAGTGAGATTTTTTCAGGTGGGAGGAAGAAAGTAAAAATTGTATGAAAATTTGTAGTTGATATGATTGATGTGATAGAATAAATTTTTAAAATATAAGTTAAAGGTAAAATAAATTTTAAATTAAAATATATTATCAAATCATACTAAATAAAAGAAATATGTTTAAAATAATAGTATATTAAAATAAATTATATAATAAAGTTCAAAATTTTAAATTAATTAATTTTGTTTTGATCATTAATTTAATATTTTTATTTCCGATATTATTTTATTACAATATGAAAGCATATATATTCAGTAAAATATTAAATTATTTTATTTTATTTATTATTTTAATTTTTTATTATGTATTGTTATAGTATAAAAACATTTATTAATAAACATTATTATTTTAATTAATCATTTAAATTCTTTTTTATTATAGTGTAAAAACTTATACAAATAAATATTAATGATATGACTATTAAAACAACAATAATATATTAAAGTTAAATAATAATAAAGCATTTATACACATGATTTCTAGATAATCATATATGTATATATTTTCTTTGCAAATAGACTCTGAATAGTGTCAAAAGTTAAAATTAAAAATTTACCTCGTTTTTTCACACTTTTTTATGAATTGATTTTCACACTTTCGTCTCTTTTCAGTCTGTATAAATAGTATTTGAATAGATCCAAACACAATGTTAATCTCCACTCTATATTTTTATTCTTTTGAGTTTTCTTTAAAACATCAAGGAGAAGAATTCGAACAGGTGGTCTTAAGGAACAAAAGTAAAAAGTAACTAATGTAAGAAAACATTTATCATATTACTTATTTGCAGCAGGAAATCCTGACATTATCTCAAAGATGCATATTCTTTCAAGAGCACAGGAGGAGTTATATTTATTTATTTATCAACTGACTGAATGGTTGACCAATGAATATCCACCTGTAACCTTTACCTGCATTTAGTATTCTTTGTGGAAAAAAAAAATGTCCATTATATTGACAGTATTTTTTTTTAATTCGCTGTAGATGGAAAGTCTCCACCCACACTTCCTTTGCCTTTGGCAGCTTTTGTAAGCCTGACGATAACATACAAACTTGACAAGGCCACTGAACGATTCCTTGCCCTGATTGCCCCTACTGTGACTGACCTTGCTTCTGCTTGCCCCTGGCCCTCCTTGCCCATTGTGACGTCTTTGTGGGTCCAGAAGGTGAAGCGTTGGAGTAACTACTTTGTGCTCTCTGCTTCCAGCACTGTTTTCCACCACAACAGGGATGCTGTAGTTCAACTACTTAAAAGTTGTTTCACATCCACCCTTGGCCTTGGCTCTGTCTGCATTTATAATAATGGCGGTGTCAGTGCCCTCCTTGGTCATGGCTTAGTTCCTCAAATATCCGATGGGATCTCTCCAGTTGCTCCAGGAATTCTTTACCTAAGAGTGTATCGGTCTATTGGAGATATCGCGTTATTGATTGAAGAAATTGTGCCTATTCTAATGCTTTCGGTTAGAGACATAGCGAGTGATTTGCCCAAGGGGGTTATATGGAAATCAAAGAAAACCCATTTTGGGATCAAATATGGCCAAGTATCTCTGGCCAGATCCTTGGCACGTGTGGAACATGCCGCTCTACTCGGGGCTTCATTGATTTGGATATCAGGTGGACCAAAGTTGGTTCAATATTTGATAAGTGAGACTCTGCCTTCCTGGTTTTTATCAGCTTCCATGTTGGAGCAGGGTGGTGGAGAATCTGGAGTTATGGTTCCCATGGTCAAAGGTTATGCACTGGCATTTTTTGTCTTTCTTAGCATAGCATTTGCCTGGGGTATTGACAAGTCGCATGCACCCAAAAGACTGGCGAAGGTTATTGGATTGCACATGGAATTTCTTGAGAGTGCCCTGAACAGGACTACATCAATGCATTGTGATTGTGCTACTTGGGAGGCCTATGTTTCATGGTTTGTGAGCTTGATGGTGAGCCGAGCTCCGTCGTGGATTGGGGAAGTTGATGAGGATTTGCTGAAGAGACTGAGCAGGGGACTAAGTCGTATGGATCAACACGAGTTGGCTCTTCGCCTGTTGGAAATTGGAGGGATACGTGTGATGGGTGCAGCAGCTGAAATGATAATTCAATTTAAACGTATCTGAACTGGTAAATACTATACTCATTCATTCTTTGATTCCTTAGATAAGGGCTTTTTCTTCAGTATAAACGGTATTTATTGATATACTATTTATTTATTCTTCAGATAGAAATTGGGTAAAAGTTACTTCCACCAAATAAACTAAAAAATTTGTCAAACTATTCAGTAGCCACACTACAAAGATTTGACACATTGGTTTTATATCTATCCAATAGAAAAATGAAAACAGATCTTCTTTGCAATGATTTCGGCCAAGTGGCTTTTGCACTATTGCATAGTTACTTTTGCTATTCTGGTAAAAGTGGCTTTAATATCAGTTGTGGCATGAACCGTTTTTTTCTTCAAGCTGTCCCTACGTTATTTTTCTTAGAGTGCAGTTCTTTTTTTCGTGGATGATATATGTAACAAAACCTGTACATGCGAATGTCGTTAGCACCAAAAGCATGCAACTTCATCATAATCCACTATTTATCTGTCTTCGATCTTATGTAATGTAATTCTCATACAGTAAATTTCTTCAATCATTGCAAGCAACCCTGAAGCTGATGGCAATCTATCTATTAAGGATGAAATACATTTCTGCAAGAAATTCATTTCGAATATGCTGGATTGATCCATAGTAGTTTTTACCATATTATAAAGTTTTATAAAATAAAACATTAAATGATGAGAGCAAAATTCTGAAGTGACTGTCTTTAGTTAGTTTTATTCTGAAAATATATACACGCTAAAAAGTAATTAGGCTGCTAGCTTCGTGAAGTCACAAGGAAGGGTATTGTATGTATATTTTTCTTGTATATAAAAAAAATACTGTTTTACATTAGAGCCTTAACCAACCAGTTTGGATATTGAATCTAACGATTCAAAAATAAATAACTACTAGTTATTTGTTTAAAAATAAAGACAATAAAAAATCACTTCCATGAACCTACTTTTTACACAGTTTTGGAAAATTAATTTAATCATTTTTGGAACAAATGATGTAACAAATAAGGCACATCATATTGTCACACTATTCTACCAACCCCACAACAATTAATATATTGATGCAAATTAGTAGAGAGATCAATTTTGAAATATATAAAAAAAAGACGAAATTAATGAAATTGAAACAAATAAGTTTAACTAATTATATTTAATATTTTCTTTTACAAAAACATTCTGCGAAATTTTCTGGGAGAAAATAATTATGCATAACGGAGAAGATCTGAAGATTACTATTATATTGTTAGAACTTTTAAAATTTTAATTATTTAAGAGACGTTTCGTAAATGATTTTCAGGTAATTATTCTCATTATTTTAAGATTTTATATTTTGATTCGAATAAGATTTCAATCGTTAAAAATATATTTAATTAAAATTAATCCATTTTTTTTATTTTAGCAGAGGAAGACATTCCACAGTGGCAAAAGGCAATCACATGTTGAACTTGCAATAAAAAAATAAAGAATATAAATTTTAGGCTATTATTCTGACGAGATGCGTGGTGTGCACACTTTGTGGGATAACCTATGCCAAAGTGGCATTGTAACAACATTCAGTGTAATGTTCTGCTTAAATCCTTGCGAATAATGCCAGAATATTGAATTGGACAAATATTGTATCTCTCCAAAAGCAAGAACAGAAGTCACAGATAACAGTACTGCTACAAACGGATGAAAATTTTTGTCAAGGAGGTAAATTGGAAGAATTTGATAATTAAATTTTAATATTTTCTCTTATAACTTGAGGTAATATTTTTAAACTGATTTTAGAACATAAAAAAATAAAAAAAAATGAAAAACTAGAAAATCACATAAAAGACGTCATCTCATTGCAAAATTGAAACAGCACGAGAGGAAACACGAAAATGAAGGATCCACCAATAATCATTCGTTGTTATAACCCAGCTATTATACACTGGCATTTTTAGCTGTTTTCTCTTTCGGGATCATCATTGTTGTTGAACAAGGGGAAATAAAGGTGCCATCAGTTTCAACTTGACTACACTATAAACTTGTTCAATGTATTGACCACATATTTATAATTCTTTGAGAAGATCAAGCTTCGTCAGGATTTATACAAATTAGTTATAGGTTTATTCTAAAACTGATCCAAAAACTCAACAGAGATTTCTCTCAATTTCTTCACCCTAAGTTCTCACTTCATTAGCATTGTATTTTTGTAAGAGTTGTACAGAAAAAAAAATGATAACTTTGACTTACTTAAACAAGAAATGATTTTGAATAAAAGTTCCCATCTTCTTTAAATAATTACCCTTATATAATTTACAAGCAGTGTGGGTGTAACACTTTGAACACCAAACTGATGTGAAAAATGACATACCTAGAATTCTCCAGTGAGGATACAAGCCAGCAAAACATGTCGATTCCTAAATTTAAGGTACCGTACTATATGTATGCAGCATTTTTCTTGCATATAGAAAGATAATGTTTTCGATTAGAGTCTCAACCAACCGGTTTGGATATTGATTAACAATTCTAAAGTAAATACTCCTTTATTCATCAAAAAATAAAGACAATGTGAAATCAATACCATGAAACTACTTTTTACACAGTTTTCAAGCATACATTGCTCAGTATGCGTTCTCACCAACTCATTATTACCTCAATCTACAAACCTATAACTGAATGACAAAATTTTCAAAGTTCGAGGGAATGTAGTCCTTTTAAATGGTATAATTACTCGCCTCAAACAAAACACAGCTATGAGACTTCATTTTATATTTCATCTCAGGGACAATTTCACCACTGCTTGAGAAAAAACCTGGAAATGGAAGTGTTGTGTCAACTAAGCGGAACCATGACATCCCTTGTGGAGGCAGAGGTAAAACTGTAGTTTCTGGTTGATCAGCTGCATTGAAAGCAATAAATAGATCCCCAGATATATCAGAAGATACAGAGCTATCTGGGAACTTTGCTGCTTCAGTCTTCAAATTCATGGCCAGGAACTTGCATGATGGATCTTCCCATCTTGGTGGAGCCCCATCACTTCCATACCATTCTATGTTTTCTTCTTTTAAGAAGCTCCTTCTCTGAAGAACATCACTTCTCCTCTTTCTCAGTGAACTCATAAAGAAAATGAATTGTGAGATTTGTTTACCAAACCCTGTTGTCACAGCACTCCAAGTGATGGGCTTTATATCATCATGTGCAAGAGAAGCAGCAGAGGAGTGGGCACATTCATCTCCCATGTTCAGAACAGGTACTCCTAATGACACAAACAAGACAAAGAGGAAATTACGGATTTGTTTGAGCCGTGTTTCAAGGACACTGGTGTTGTTTGTGGCTCCTTCTTCCCCACAATTCCAACTTAATTCATCATCACTGTTGAAGCTAACCAAGTCTACAAGAGAAAATCCCAAATTCTTGGCAATGTAGTTAAAAGAGAATGCTGGGCCTCGTCCGCCAGAAAACATGTCTCCACTCCCACAAAGTCTTGTTGCAAGGTCGCTAAGAAGACTTTCACCCCTTAAAAAGTTCCTCACATCATTACAAAATCTTGCATTCATTTCGGCCCATCTCATCCAATGAGGAAAGTGAATCTCATTGGCTACCATGGCATGAGGATCCCAACAATCTGCAATGATTTTGGTCTTGGAGAGTACTGGATCAAAAGCAATTGCTTCAACTAATGGTGGTCTGGACAAGCACTCCCCATGAAATCCCCTCAGCAGGTGTGAAGCATTTATGAAAGAGAAGCCATCAATGTGAAACTCAGTCACCCAATGCCGCAGACTATCCAGAATCAAATTGTGCACTATAGGATAGTTACAGTTCAAAGCACTATGTATCTTCAAATCACCAACTCCATTTGGTAAATAGTAGGATGAGTCATCGATTCCCTGTAGAGCACCAACCTCAGCAGTGTTGGAGAAAACTACTTCCATAAGAACTTCTATCCCATTGGCATGCATAATTTTAACCATCTCTTTCATAGAGGCCATAGTAGATTCAGGATCACCAGATGGTCCATAAATGTGCATCAGGGAGAAAAAATGGCAGGGAAAATATGGTCCTTTTTTTCCATCAAATGTGAAAACCGGCTCCAGCAGAACAGCATTCACACCTAGATCTTTAAAATGCTGAACCTTCTCAGCCAAACCAGTAAAGGTTCCAGCTGAACCACTTGGGAGTTGGCTTGACTCATGCTGTGTAAAGCGTTTGACATTCAACCTGTAAACCACTAGTTCCTCCATGGCCAAATCTGGGTGAAAGTCACCACCCCAGTCAAAACCAGGTTCCTTTCTCAACCATCCCAGATTCTGCACTAGTCCAAGACCACCAGGACAAGAATTAGCGACAATCTTAGCATACGGGTCCAAAACAACGTGCTCAACAGAACTATCACCTCTGTTCTGCTTATGAACACCCCCTCTGAAGCGAAAACCATAGCTCACAAAACTCTTGACACTCTCAAACGAGACATGCCACATGTCACCTGACCTATTCACATAGGGATCCAAATCAACCTCCAAAGCAGGCTTCTCCACACCCTTCTCATCATACAAGCACAAAACCACACTCTCAGCATGTCTCGAGAAAATAGCAAAATTCACAGAGCCATCAGGAGAATAAGAGAGCCCCAAAGGACCCGGGTAACCCGGAAGCAACCCAATCGGCACGCAAAAATTCGTTCTCCTGTGGCTTCTAATCTCCAACCCTGCATCCAAAGACGACATCAAGAAAAATGACAAGTACAAAGGAACGTATTTGGCATCGAATTCCAACTCAACTCCAAACTTGCCAACAGATGTTTGCACCAAAGGACTAACATTCATCCGCTTTGCCGCAATCTCACTCAAACCAGTCGAATCCATATCCACAAAACAAGATGAATCACCTCGATACACACCCCAACACAACACCAATGTTTCACTTTCACCATAATGATTCGCATCCAACGAAGAAATCTCAATGTAAACAAAATACCTATCTTTTTTCTTTGTGACATAAACTTTCACCAAACCTCCACCAGTTTCCGTCCTAAACAAATAAGCCAACGCCCCTTTCAGGTCTTCGGGCCGGGCCAAGGTTCCGACTTGCTGCTCCGTCTCATCAATGGACAATCGTGAAGTGGCACATAATTTCGAAGATGGGTTTCGGAAAAAGGGGGGAAAGAGGTTTTCCGATCCAAGTTGGTGGTGCTTCCTTTGGATCAAGGGTCTGTAAAAACAAAAACTTTTGGCTTGGAATTTGTGTTGATTGAAAGGAATCAGTGAGAATGAGAAGAGTGATACAACACTTGCCATAGTTGAATCTGAGGAAGGAAATTCAGTTGTTGTTAATTAGAGCATTGCATGAGGTTTGACTGAGAGAGATTACAGTGAGGTTGTTATGCATGTGTGAGTGAAGATATATGTTAGCTCACTCATTTTCGTAGAATATGTGACTTACTAAATTTAGTGGAGTTTTCCTTTCTGACTTTTTTTTTTCTTTTATTTAATTAACCATTGTTTAACCAGTGAGGAATATGAATGGAAAAAGATTACAATATTAGAAATAATCGATATAAAATTTTAAAGTAGATATATTTGAAAAGCAATGGGATTCACCAATATTTTTTATTTATTTCTTTATTTTCATATTATTTTTTTTCAATCAAATACCTTTAACTTTTATTTTCATTCATCATTTCTATTTTCATTCACTTTTTATTTCTCCAACCAAATAAACCATTAAAAATAGGTACTTATTTTTACTGGTAAACTAAACTATTGTTCATCGATTTTATCTGGACTTCACCAAACCTTACCGAACCAATATTCGGAGAGGATTTGATGAATAATGAGATAAGAGAATAAGAGATTGTGTGTTGTGTCAAATAATCCTTCAAGGGACCGCATTACTTCTGATGTTTGCGTTTTTTGAAGAAAGAAAGGACAATTCTATGCTGTCTTCTCTCAACTCTCTCACTCACTCCTCACCGTTGCCTTCCTTTTCAAAAATGACTTTTTCGTTGTAACTATCATCACAAACAAACATCTCTTAATCATTTTTCAGTGCATAATTCATTCTTTCCATTGAAGAGTTTTGTCGTTCTTGGGCTTCTCCATCTACAAGACTGTATAAACACCGTCGAATGAACCAATCACCATGCAATAAATGTATATAAAAAGTGGTGAAAATTTTGAGAAAAAACGTAGTGTAAAATTCTTCTGTAAAGATACTTATTTTCATCCCAGGGGTTTGTTTCTGTTATTGTACATATTGAACACAGTCTTTTCTACATTAATTATACAACAGCGTAGAACGTACTGATATTTACACAACAAATAACATTTTTGGAAGGCAATGGATAGCAACAGGATGTTATGCAATTGGTTCTGGGAATCCTGCTTGATGCATCTCAAATTTCAACTAAAAATAGCTGATTCTCATTCACTTAATCACTTCAATCCATAAACTTTTCTTGAAATCTCAAATGGCAATTGTACCTTAGCAACCGCCGGTTTCACTTTCAGATTTGCCAACCCTACGAGTAGGTCTCGTTGTCTTAATTAGTGGATTATCCTCTTCATCATCAACCACTGCTGGTTTTTCAAAATCATTGTCCTGAAAAACTGGGTGTTGGTAAGCATTCTGAAGGTAAACTCTCAGGTTTAAGTTTGGCTCAACGGCCCGTTCAAGTGTATCCTTCACCATTGCTTCCTGCCAAATCTCAAATATGTCAGCTAATACAGACACTTAAAGAACAATCAAGTAAAATGCATTGAACTTTTCTTTAAAATAAATTTTGTTTATATGTCTTTGTATTTGTAAAAATTTAGTGAATAGGAAGATAACTTTAATTTATGAAAAGTGTTTTATTCTTCTATATAGACTTGTGAATAACCATTTTCAAACAAATTGATCAGCAGATATCTCTGCCAAACCACATAGCATAACTTGTTTACTTAAAATATAGGTATATGAGTTTTCATTCTTGTATGATACTTAATTTTTTTATTTTTACTCGATGTAAAACTTAAACTCAAACTTGAATTTCAAACAATTTTCTCCTCACTTGTGAATTCCTTCACAATGACCCTTCCTCGAGTTTTTCACATTTCACAAACTACAAGTACCCCTTACTTGTACACTGCATTCACATTTCACAAACTTCGCATTAGCACAAAAAGTAACATTATTTCATTGTAAATTTACTCAACTGGTTCATTTTTACTCAATCTGAGACCTAGACTCGTACATGGATTAATCCAACCCTCTGAAACATACAAAATAAAACTCTAACATGTATGCATACTTATAATTGCTTAACCAACCTGTAGTGGAAATTTTACAAATGCAGATTCGAAGAGGCCTTTACAATATCTGTGAAACCAGAATGTCAAGATAGGTTGTGCAATAAGCGCTAGCGTCGACGTCTCTGTACCTCTTGTACTTAACAATCCCATCAGAAGAATTTGAGATATAATCAAGCCCATAACTACTCGGCCATGGACGTCTGGCCAAAACGATCCTCCACTCTCGTATTGCTGGTTATACACATTGATAATCTTTGCACAAGAAAAAAAAGTGCTGATTAAGCATTACTATAAACGTGATCATTTTACTCAAACATTTAATGTTAGAAAAGAATTTTGTTTAGATAATGCATAAACTACAACAATAAAATATTGCTGAAAAGTGTATGCAGACTCACCTGGTGCCGAAAGATCAAGTAGGCAAAACCAAAGAAGATTACAATAAAGGGGAGAAGAAAAGGTGTGACTGGAGCGTAGACTTGCCCCAGCATGAAATATAACTGGATGCGAGGTTCAGACGTGGCAAAATCCAAGCTTCCAGGATCCATTGCCATCTCTCTGTCTTGTTCCGTCTTCACCAAGAATGCGTTTTTCAGGTGGAAAGTAATTAACGGAACTAACCTGAGAACCTCTGCAGCTATTCCAGCCCAACCATCGACCATTATGTATGTGATGAAAAATGTGGCTTTCATGGGGATTGTACTGCCAACTGTTTTTGTGAAACTGCAAATTAATATCCATGTCAGACATTGCCGAGTTCAGTTTTACTCCTGACATTTTTTTGTGTTGTTTTCTATTAATTATTATAAATATATTATTTTGATACTTTAAAAATGTTTTCTAATATATTTTAAAATTTTAAAATTAATGTTCACAAATATATATTATAAAGACACAGTAGAGAAATAATAAAAAAAAATCACTAGAAAATCTAAATTTTAGTTGATCTCGATGTCCAAATAAAAGAAATCTAAACTAAAAAAACTCAGAGCGTACTCTGCAGAGGTCTGATTAAGAAACTGCTGAAGTTGCTGAAATGCTGTTCCTGTTATTACACTCCCAAGGAATACGTTGATGAGAATAAACAAGTAATATTTGGAAGCTGACCTCCGATCCAAACTTGAAAGGGAAGTAAAACCTTCAATTTTAGACATCGCCATGAGAATTTTCGGAAGCACCGCGAGAAATATCTTCAATGCTATCCCTGGAAGAAATCCTTGAACGAGAGACTTGATAGATGGCCTGCAACGAGTAACTCAGTGCATGAAGCCACACACCCATTACAGAAAGGAATGCCGCTTTTGCAGACAATAAATATTCCATAGTAAGCCACTTAAATATTTTACTAATTCACTCAATAAAAGCTTTCAACATCAACTTAATTGAAGGCACATCTCTTATTAGGAAACCATACTAAAAACCTTTGCGAAGCTGCATTTAATCTTATCTGAAAAAAAATAGTAAGCACATATTTAATACCTCTAAATGTATAAACAAATGTTTAATTCTATGTACTTTATATAGTATAAAAAAAATACACTTTGAAAAAGAAATTAATGTTAGTGTTACTTTTAAAATAGTTATCAAATTTATAATACATTGCTTATAACAGAATGGTTTGTAAAAAAACCTTTTTGAGCGCATAGATATGCTTATAAAAAAGTTTACACCAAATTAGTATTCAATTTACTAACCATAATTGATTAATTTAATATTTGAATCGTATAAGAAATAACATTTTTTTAGTATTTAAAGTAAATACCGAAGTTCCTGACATTTTATTATTTCAAAATTAAAATGATGTTTTTGTAATCTGTAAACTGGACTGATTTATATTCTAAATTTTAGAAAATAATTTGGTGTGTATTTAGAAACTAAGGCTTTAAACATCTTGGAAGAAGATTAATAATTTCTAATCTTGTATTATAAATTAAAATTATAAACTTGAAGGGTTCTCAAAGTCCTTATAATCTCGAATATGTATTTCTAATAGGCTCTTTCTTTAGATGTTATTTTCAAATTATCCTAGTTTTTTTTTAAAATATATACAAATAAACATTTTTAAACTTTATTTACATATAGATTCATTTATGTTATGATTCACAAGTCATAATTCAAGGAGTCAAAGTTAGAATTCAGCTTCCATAAAGGGGGGGTGAAGGAGGATCTAAGTAGTTTACACGGTATCTTATGTTTAAACTTAATTTTGGGAAAAAAAGAAAGAAAAATCAAGTAGGAATTTATTAGCAATTTAGCATTCAAAAATAGCATAATAAAATTAGTAACTGGTATGAGATTGTGAGGACTTACTCTTGGATTACTGGCTTCAAGAAAGGAAAGACCTTCATAATTGACTCAATGTTGGCCAAAGATTGGACAAATGCTATTGGAACCATAAAGCAAAATGTGAGGAAAAATAAAGCGACGGTCATGACCAATCTTCTCATGTTCAGCTCAAAATATGGAATTGCTAGATTTTCCCAAAAGACATCCCGAGGCTCTGGAGCCCATTCTGTGAGCCAAATAGTTGGATCACTGGTTTGCTGAGTTTGAGAGCACACAACAGCTCCCCATCGTGTTTTGAATGAAACAAAGGCTGCAGGCATAATAGCATCCGGATTGTTTACAACGCTTTCTCTTTCTGCCGCTTCCTGTTTTAAATTATCGAACACCAAGAAATCAATAACAATTTTCTTAAAATTTTATTTTTAGCTTATGCATAAACTAATTAATAAAAATATTAATTTCATTGTCTTTTCTGAAAATACTTGTAATAAAATTTTTCCAAAAATGTCTACTGACTAAATTTCCATTTTTTCTTATTCTCTTTTTTCCCCTCCCCTTACAGATACAGGCGCAAGATGAATCTTTGCAATTAAATTTACATCATGCATGGAAACTACAAGTTCAAGTAGCAGTCATTCCTGAGATTTTAATTTTAAAATAAACTAATTATTGACAAGCCATATGTTAGTGTATGAGTAACTGCAAGGAAAAACTAAAACCATGCATGCCATTTACAACTTATGCACGTACCACTTGAAATTTGCCGACATAAACATGAGGATAATAATCAAAAGCGAGAACAACCAAATTCGCAAGTGAAATAAGAGCAGGAAATGAAATGAAATGTCCAAGATGTTTTGAATTCCTTCAATATAACAATGATATATGTGGTGATAAGCTCATTATAGTGATGGTTATGATGGGTTTGTAACTTTTTGGTACAAGATATAAAAGTTAAGGGTCATGTGGTGATAGGCTCATTACCAATGGTTAAGATTGGTTTGAAGTTTTCTAGTACAAGATACTAAAAGTTAAGGGACTATGTAGTAATAGGTTCATTATCATGATGTCAACAGGACAGGTAGGATACGGGTAGTACCTTCCCCCATATTCTACTGGATAAAGATCAGCTTTGTATCCGTTTCCATATATGTGTGGATATAAGTTATATAGGTATCTGCATATTTTTTTAAATACCCACATATATCCGCAAGTATCCGCAAAAAGAATTAAAATATTTAACAACATATTTTAACCATAAATTCAAATAAAATACAATACATAACCTTTATAAATTTTAAACAAAGTCCAAATAAACTATTTAAATATTGTTGAATGATAATTTACAAGAAAAAGAGAAATTGTATTTTAAAACCAATTGTTTAAAAACAACTCATTCAAAATCACTATGTTAATATTTTAATAATTTTTAATTTTAATTTTTTTAATTTAAATTAGAGTATAGCAGGTATGTGTATCCACAAATACAAATACTATGAAACATATATTCGCCCGGATAACAAACAGGTATAAAAATTACCCATACCCATTACTTGTGAATATCCATTTACAATAATAGTTTTCTAACCGTTACGGGTTTTATCCATGACTACGGATTTTCTTGAAATCCCTGCCCATTACCCATGGTTATGATTGGTTTGTAGCTTTTTAGTACATGATATTAAAAGCTAAAGGGCTATCTGGTGATAGATCCATTATCGATGATTATGATTGCTTTGTAGCTTTTTAGTACAAGATACTAAAAGCTAAGAGGGTTATGTGCTGATAAGCCCGTTACTTATGATTGGTTTGTAGCTTTTTAGTATAAGATACTAAAAGCTAAGGGGCTATGTGATGATTGGCTCCTGATGAGTACGATTAGTTTTGGCTTAGGCCAAATACCTAGGAGTGTGATAGGATGTTGCCTCATTAGTTAAATAAGTCATGTTAAGAGTCTAGTAAAAGGTGAGGAAGACAAAAGGGCAACATTATGAAAAGAGAGTTAAATGACTTTAAAGAGGATTTAAAGGAGAAAGAACGTTGGGAAAAGGATGAAGACAAAGAGGTCTGAGTAAAGAATATAAAGGGAGAACTACAAAAGGGAAAAGGGACGAACAATAGTGTTTTGGCCAATAGATCTACTTTGATGTTGGCTAGAATGATATCCAATTTCTAAAAGCACAGTAGCTCATCATCTTCAAATTATTTATAGAAGTCGAAAGAGTTGGCAAGATGACCTGATAAAAAAATCTGTGAAAAAAAACTATAATTGTAAAAAGGGATAAGAAGGGTGACGTTGACGTATACATTGTGTAATTTGATCAGTACTCACTTCTTTGCTCAGTGTATCAATTGATTCAGTATAATGATCAATAGCATCGACTTTAGTCCCCAAGAGACCCATGAAACCTGTCTATAGATAAGAAATCAAATCGTGAAAGAAGAGGTTATTAGTGGATGCCACTTTAATTATGGCTATTCTCTTGAAAAAGAAAATGCAAAAAGGAGGTCTCTTCTGCTGAAATTAGAAAAAGTAATTTAATAGAAAATCGTGAAAAGAAAGCTACCCGAGTAGTTGGCCTCCTGGAAGGATTTCTTTCGTATTTGTTTTGGTAATAAATAAACCAGTTCTGTAATGCCTTCTTCTGTGCAACTATTGCAGCAAGCTTGTTCGCATTATAAACAACCTATCAATAATTCATAATAAAATATATTTTTGTTACACGAGAGAAAATCGCATAAGTAATACAAATTTAAGATTCATAATAGAAGATCCTGAATAAGTTGAAGTAAATCTCAGTAAATTACAAATCATAATTCCTAAGAGGAAGGTCGATGTATTAAAATGTTGGGCTTGACCCAAATCCTTAGCTGTAAGTTATATATCAAGATAAGTGAGATATACAGTTCGTATCATGATACAGACTTTTTGTTTGTCTATCAAATATATTATTGTAAGTTACCGTGAGAGTGCAAGTGTTTAAGTGCAATCCTGTACTTCGTATAACAAGGATGTGAGTTGAGTAACACATAAGTAAAAAAAACCTATAAATGTAATGCTTTTTAGTTTTGAATTGAGTGTAGTATTAAATTCATCTGATTAGACTCGTAGCTCATTGAAGAAAATCTCTCCATGTTTCTCTTTTGATTTCTCAACAATTGTAAAATATGTATACTAGTATGGATTGGTAGGTTAAGATTGTGAGAACAAGAGAGAATATATTGTGAGTAATGTTGGAGGAAGGTTGCAACCTCGTCCGTAGAAGTTGCATAGACATAAGGTTTATACCTTTGTCTATATAATTAAAATAGCAATGTGCATGAGGATTTGCAACTTATAAAAAGTTGTAATAGTGGTGGGTGAGTATGGACATGTTGAATCACTTTAAAGTTTAAGCTTGATGTGTTTGCGGTATATTTTGTATTACTACGTGTTTATGTTGCGTTTTTGCATATATACATCTATTTTTCCCATGTTCGGGTCACCCTTTCTGTGAGGGTTTATGTAAGCACACAAAGAGGAAGTGGTAATTCCCAAACAAAAACAACTAAAAAAAATTACATTTTTGACAAATTATTTCTATTTGCAATTAAGTAACATACCTGATGCATTAGATAGTGATTTGGATGGTTGACGCAAAAAAAATGTTCGATGTGCTCAGTGACTGATTCATCGGGATCTGGAGGAACATTCCTCACCAAGACCTGTAAAAAAATGAGTGGTTATTACAAAACAATATTCAGCTTCCTAAAGGACAGCTGGAAATCGGCTGCAATTATTAGCTCAATCCTTCCAATAATGGGAAACAAAAACAAAAACAAAACATGCATATATATATATATATATATATATATATATATATATATATATATATATATATATATATATATATATATATATAAAATATA
>Ga0209589_1002005_pt1 | contig 34694 bp, 12 predicted proteins | sample CowpeawhiteBW_FD_187525 | JGI IMG/M metagenome (GOLD analysis project Ga0209589, IMG submission 187525) | Root nodule microbial communities of legume samples collected from California USA - Cow pea white BW (SPAdes) (version 2) | ecosystem: Host-associated > Plants > Roots > Nodule | place: USA...
TATGTGTGTGTGTGTGTGTGTGTGTGTGCGCGCGCGCACGCGCTTTTATCAATGTGTGGGTATTGAAAAAGTAAAATGACAAATAAAGGGTGTGTTTCGATAAGACAATTTAAGAGAGTAATTTATTTATTTGAAAATTTTGAAATTTACTCAAAAACGAAGAAAATTGAAATTTCAAGTTGTGGAATTGTTCGTTGCTTAGAAATAAAAAAGTCTACAGGTCCAAAAAATCGAGTTGACTTTGACAGAAGGTCGAGATGCCTTAGTTCAAGCTGAAGGTCTAGTCGAGCTCATTCGAGCCAAAGGGCAAGCCGAGCTCACCCGAGCCTAAGGATAAGCCGAATTAGCCATAGGTCGAACATCGATCAGAGTCAGACCGAAGGTCAAGTCTAGTCAACTCGGGTCAAAGTTCGAACCGAGTTGATTAGGGCTAAGGTCTAGACAAGATGGTTCTAAGCTAACTCGGCCCCGACCAATGTTGAAGTCGGGCCAACTCAGACTAAAGGTCGAGTTAGGATGGCGTAAACACAACATTTAACCAATCTACCCTTGTTGAAGGTTGAGTTGAGTTAACTTGGGCTTAATTGATTCAAATCGGTTGAGGTCGAATTGATTCAAATTATGTCGAGTGACTAGTTGAGTCAACAGTGACCAACTTTGATACCAATTCACAAAGTAAAGAAATTATTAGTTACTAAAATAGTCACTATTATGAATAAAAAATTATAATTGGTCACTAAATTGGCCTTTAAAATTTGCTATCATGATTTTGGCTACCAAAGGAAATTGGTCACTAAAAATTAGGGATGTCAAAAAAATCCGTACCTGTGGATATCCTCGGATAAAACTTGCAACGAGTAGGAGATGGATATTGTAAATGGACACTCATACTCGCTATACTCTAATTTAAATTAAAAAGTATATAAAAAAATTGATTAAAATATTAACATATTTATTTTGAATGAGGTTTTTTTATCAATTAGTTTAAAAAAAATCATTTATTTGTAAACTGTCATTCAACACTATTTCAATGGGTTATTTGGACTTTGTTTAAAATTTATGAATGTTATGTATTATATTTTATTTGAATTTGCGATTAAAATATGTTGTTAAATATTTATTTTTATTTGCTTGTAAATGCCTGCGGTACCCATGGATATTTATGGATATTAAAAAAATATGCAAGTATCCGCATAATGAATACCAGATGGATATGAGCACAGATACGGGACAAATAAATATTTATCCAGTAGGTAAGATATGAAGGAGCTACTACTTGTACCCTACTCGCCTCGTTGACATCCCTACTAAAAATTCGTTTTCTATGTTTTAACTACCAAAATGACTTAATTTCTAAATTGGTTTCTAATTAATTACCGATGAATTTAGTGACTAATTATAATTTTTTATTTATAATAGTGACTATTTTAGTAACTATTATTTTTTTATTTTTAAATTAATATATAAATTGGTCACTATAATGACTAACAACTTTTGATCACTAAACTTGATTACTAATGAAACATTTTCTTGTAACATAAAGATAAAAATTATAGTTAAAAGATATAAAGATAAAGAAAATTAAATTAAATTAAATTTTAAATTGAAGCAGTTGTTTAAATCATTTGAAAGGTTGAGTTTCAAAGAACCACACCTCAAATAAACTGCTTACAACAAATTTATTTACATAAATCTCAATCATAGCATCAACTTATTAAATTACGTAAATCCTATTTTTTTAAGCAATTGAACCTCAATTAGTTGGTTATAATCTTCAACGTAGACCTACAGTGATTCAAGTCTTTAACAGCCTTGACGTGATTTAATTTTCTATTTTCAAAATAAAAAATATAATCTATTCTAAATCTAATTCAAACTCAATTAAGTAGATTAAGTAGATATAAATAAAAATATAAATATAAATTTTAAATAAATCCATTTAAAAGAATAAAAAACTATAAATTTGAATTATTATATATATTGAATCTCAAAATTTCAATTTTTCTTTACTTCCTTAATTCTAACAATTTCGGATCCATTTTGTTTCTCAAAAGTTTATGTAACCCTCGTTCTGTCCTCATTTACAAAACTTATATTAGACTCAGATAAAAAATATTAATGGATTTTTTTTTTTTATCTTGTAGTCTCCTTACCTAATTTACCTACTTTATTTCACACTTCCAACAACCCATCAAAATTAATTTTATTTATTTATAATAATAAAATAAAATATAAAAACTATAAAATAAAAATATTTTAAACAATAAAGTTTAAACCTAGAATGTATGCTGATTTATCATGTTAAAAATTAATTATTTAATTATATTCATTATTATTTAAGCAAAGTTCTCCTGTAAACTTTGTCGATAGTCAAAGTGTCATTGAATCTTTGCCCATGTTCTTTACCTGTTAATAGAAGATAATTGCTATTTGATTTAATAATTTTGGCACAAAGTGAAGCCTCTCATTTATGTTCAATCACCTTACAACATTTAGTATGTAATTAGAAAAATTAGGAATCATGTTTATACCATAAATCTATTTCCAAAATCACCCTTTTATAACATTCTTTCATTTTTGTCTAAAAAAAACTCGTGCTTAATAAAACCTCTGTGAACTACACAATATAAGCATTTTCATCATTGCCTATTGATATTTGTGTAGCATCAAGAACCTTAGTTAATTAGTAATTTTTCTTAAAAATTTCAACAAAAAAAAAAACTTAGTTAATTTGTGAGTTGAAAGATAATTGGAATTTTTGAAAGGGTTAACAAAATTTCAAGTGGATACTAATTACAAATCATAAAGTATAATATTAACAAATGTTGTTCGATAATTAATAAACAAATCGCAAGAGACAAGATACACATTCAATACGTTCATGTTGGTCTGATTGTTGCTTTGCTACTATACCTGTTTTAGGGATCAAAGTATTTAGTGAAGTGTTAAATAGATATTGGCACATTCCTCTTTATCCTTTCCAGAATTCTCAATTTTGTTTTTATGCTTCGTGGAAGAACGCCAATACAATGATTCTACAGAATCAGAGACTTTATCAAATATGTCAAATTTCACACAACATTAATGTTCAATATTTAGTGATATAAGCCTGATTTCTTCAGTATGCTATATTTTTATTTTTATCCATGTATTTGTGTTTTTGAAGGTCTTAAATAATACATATAACCTTCATATTTAACTGATGAAACATAAAACTATTTGAAAAATATTCGACCTAATTTAAATAAATTTGAAGACATAATAAATACCTATTTTACTGAAACGAAAGGTTCATGATTTGTTGTGGTATCGGAGCAGCAACGTAGCATATTAGGTGAGGAAGCACCCAGTCACAGTAAGCTAACGTGTGCCAAAAGTGATGGAACTTCCTCTGATGCGTGTCGAGTGTTCAACACAACCCTCAAAGTGCCCAATTTTATGTATATCCACACAAACAAACAAAAGGTTATTACCACTTTTTTTTTTTTCTTTGAGGCCTCAGACCAAGAAAATGTGATAGAGAAAGATGGAAGGGTAAAATGAAACCAACTTGTACTTTCACTCGCAAAGCTTGAAAAAATGAATAAAAGTGAAGAAGAAGAAGAAGAAGTAGCATGGGACAGTGGGTCCCAAGAATTAGAATAGATTAATAATTTTGGTGGTAATTGGATTCTGAATTGAAGTCCACAGTTTTGTGCTTTGTCTAAAGTTGGTAGGGATTGAGTGAAACCCTTATGATTAAGGAATAAGAAATGTCTGGAGATATTAAAGATCCTACTTAATCATACCTAAAGTAGTCAATTAAAGTGTGACAACTTAATGATTAAGTTCATAGAAACTCATCAAAAAAACATCTATACGTCCATATTACCATCATTGCTAACAAGTTGCCACCAACTACTAATCACTTCTAAAACCTTTCTTCATTCTTATACTATCATCGGTCACTGTCATACGATTTTCAGACTCAAGATTTTTTGTCTATTCTCAAAACCCTTCTTAACTCATCTTTATTATGTTATACCACAACTTTAGAGCTCACATGTGGGTGACCCATTTTTAATAGTAAAATATTGAACTGCTTTTTTGCCCAAATCCCTTGAGATTTATTCGCTTGTGCCTGTCATAATCAATCCCTAAGAAATTAAAGAAAATCTTGCAGAGGCCAACATGGATGCTATTCTGCAGGAGAAATCATAATTACCTGAATTAATATGCTTCCTCTTTTATTTTATTTTTTATTTCTCTGTTTGATATTTTCTGCAGCCATAAGTAGAGTAATAATATAGTATGATAAAATCTACTCTGACTGTGCATGGGTTAGATTAAAATAAGAGTGTGGTGTTGCAGAGGTTGAATGACAGAGGGTTGATTTATTAAAGAGTTGGTGAGTGAGTAAATGAGAGAAGAAAGTGCAGAGAGCAGTGTTTGGTCGGAAATATGAGTAGCTGAGGTATTCAATACAATGTCTGCCCAATAAGAGCACCTCTCTCTCCACGTTAAATAATTGCCTCACTTCAAAAACTGTTGTGTCTGGTATATTTCTTTTCTGCGTAAAAATCTGAGATACGAAAAAATAGAAACAAAATTCAAAATTTAAAAACCAGAAATATGAAAAGCTATTATTTTTTTAACACAATTAACTAATAATATAGTAAATGAATATTTTATGCTATATAATTTAGTTATATAATTTCTCTCCACACACTATACACTTTTTATTTATTTGGCTTATTATAAAATTTATTGACATTTTTTAAATATTTTTTTTCTCTTATTATAATATCTGTTTAATTATTTTCAAATTATATGTGAATTAAATATTTTTTATTTCTCATATTTATATATTTTTATTTTTTTAATATTTTTATTTATAACATTAACTTTTCATCTACTAAGTAATATAAAAAGTTTTCTTCTTTATTCTATTATTATTAATTTTTAGGTTCAACAAAGTTAATATTGAATAGTTTGTTTACAGTCTTTTTCATCTTATTATATCCTTAACTATACATATATTTATTTTTTGTGTCCTTCCATTCAACCATCTTTCACATTGTTTGCATTTGATTATTTTTTAAATATTTTTATTTATTATTTATTTTTATTATGTAAAAGATTGCTTTGATATTTTTTATATAATTATTTTCTAAATCATTATCATACATGTAATTTTAACACTATAATTATATAAATAAATTTTATTTACTATAATATAATAATTTAATGTAATTGCCATTAATCTTTTTATCACTATCCAACATATTTTGAAATTTAAAAGAAGAAAAATTTATGTTAAATTTTAATCATTATTAGTTTAATTTTTGTTTTATGTGTGATTTTGATCAAGTGATGTATTATAATTTCTATTAGTGTACAAAGGAAGAAAGTTCATTAGAATTTTAAAAATTGAAGTAAACACACATTTAAAGTATTTTGTAATTTAAATATTTGTTTTCCTTTTATATTTTCATAAAAATATTTTTAAAATTTATAAACTAGTTAATATTAACGTTTGCAAATTTAATAAATATTTTATCTCTCATGAAATTTTATTTAATATTTTAATTTGAAATGTAAATAATTATAAAGTTAAATTACTCTTTTGGTTCCTTTATTTGTCAAGAAATTTCAGTTTGGTCCTCAAGTTTTTCGTTATCTCAATTTGATTCTCATTTTCTTAAAAATGATTCAATTTGGTTTTTGTGTTAATTTTGACCAGACGATGTTAAAGTCAACGCTATGTGTCAATTTCTAGTTTTTTTTTATTTTATTATTATTTTTTTTAAATTTTTATTTTTTACAAGTATCATTCCACAGTTGTGCCACGCGTCAAAATGACTCAATTTAGTTCCTATATTTGTTTTTAATTTCAATTTAGTCTCAATTTTTGTAAAAATGAAGCAATATTGTCCCTCCTTAAATTGACACTCAATTTAATTTTTATATACAACTTATGATAATATTCTTAATAAAATTGATGTTTTTATTAAATATTTGTAGAAATATTTTTAATAATTTAGTTTATTTAAAATTATATATAATGGTAAGGAGATGATTTCTGAATTTTCAAGTTTTCTAGTTATAAAATTTTTAGGTTGTAATTAATTGTTGAAGGGGACTTGCTGCGAGATAATTCTATTAGTTGTAACATATAAGTTATACCAAAATATAATGTTTATATATATTGTACCATAAATCTAGTAAGTACAATCTCGGTTAATTATGTATATAAAAGGAAAGGTGTTAATATATAAATATTAGTTATTGTTTGTGGAAAGTATAAAATACTTCTAGTTTATATGTTACGTACGAAATAGCTTAAATTGTATGAGTAGCATTATAAATAGGGTGAAAATTATTATTATATTTGAAAAACAAATACATATGCTATAAAGGTAATTATGTGCGATGCAATTTCAGAAATTCGTATATAATTAATTTATTATACATAACGTAGATTATAATATTTTATTAAATGTTTAGGATATTATATTTCATAGGGATTTTATAATTTATACCATACGGGTGTTTGTAAGAATAATATATGATATATATTAATACGTACTTTAGATGTATAAAAATAAATTAAAGTCATTGAATTATTTAATGAAAGTGTAATAAAAGGTCAATATGTTTATGAAGATGTATATAATAATAATATACTTTTTAGTAATTGGGATAGCAAAAATGGGTTCTATAGTGATTTACTTAGTAAACATATGTTATTGGTGTAGTGCCTGGTGGTACGGATTGGACCGCTAGCTAGGCAATAGCTACTAACAGGAGGATTCTGAAGTGTGTGGCGCCTAGCAGTGTATAGAAACTGCTTGGCGGTCTGCGTTGTAACTTCACCTGGCAATGCTTAAGCTGCGCCAAGCGATAGTGCAAGTGGTAGGGTGCGTTTATGATGCGTTTTGCATGGCTTATTGTGTTGGTTTTGGTCTGGGATATGATAGATCGTATCATGAGTGGGTAGGTTTGATTGGTGATGGAACACGTGGTTAATATGAGCGGGGAGATTCATATTAGTGATATTCTCGTGTGAGGATATGAGCGGGGAGGTTCGTATGTTCCGTGCTCACACTTGAGAGTTGTTACGAGCGGGGAGGTTCATAACTGGATGAATCACGTATTGGACTACGGACGAGGAGGTCCGTAGAGTTGGACTACGAGCAGGGAGGTTCGTAGAGTTGGACCACGAGCGGGCAAGTTCGTGGAAGCATTAGAATCCCTAAGACCAGTTTGGGTATGTACATTGTATAGTACAATGTGCTTTTCTTAATTTCGTTTTGATGTGTTAAAATGTGGACTTGGACCAGGAGATGCTTGATAATGTCATGAGCGGGTAGGTTCATGACTGGTGATGAACACGTGATAATATGAATGGGGAGGTTCATATTATAATGCTCTCGTGTGAGGATACGAGTGGTGAGGTTCGTAGTTGTTGGATCACGTGTGTTGGACTACGGGAAGGGAAGTCCGTAGAGTTGGACCACAAGCGGGCAGGTTCGTGGAAACATGATATATCCTGGGTCCAAGGCCAAGTAATTGTATGGGTAAATGGATTAGTAGTTTCATTTGTATAATGAGACGATGATCTGAAATCCTTGGATATCAAGTGTTCAGAATAAGCAATTTAGATGAAATAAAGTAGTTTGGGGTGAATCTCTATTTTGATTAATTGTATATTTGTATTGTTATGAGCTCACCCTTTTTGTGTGTTTGGCGATGATCATGTGACCTGTCACATGGGAGCAGATGATGTTCCAGGTGATGCTGGTAAGGCATAGAGCTGGAGAGGGACTAGTGTGAGAAAGCTTTTTATGGAAGTTTACTATCATTTTATTTTCAGATTTTTGTAAACTGTATTTTTACTGGAATATGAACTAGTATGGATTATTGGAACACTGTGGTTTAATTGGATGAGTTTAATAAATGTTTTAAATTTCCCGTATTTTTTGGGAAAGACAATAATAATAAATTCGAGTTTGTATTTATTTCTATTTTATTTTATTTAAATTAGTAATATCCGGTTGGGATGTTACATTCGACCTAGGTCGACCCTTCTCTACTTTAAGCCCAAACTTGCCTAAGTCAACCTATATTAGTCTTAGGCACTAACTTGCACATTTCAACCTTCGACCTATGTTGGCCTTTCTCAACCTTCGATCAGGGTTGGCTCATCTCAACCTTCGACTAGGGTTGGCCCATTTCATCCTTCGATCTTGTACGATACATCTTGACTTGCAGCTTGTGTCAGACCGTCTCGACCTTCGGTTCAGGTTGGACAATCTCGATCTTTTGTCTGAACCAGCCCATCTTAAACGTCAACCTAGGCCGATTCAATAGAGTTTGACTCGATCTTTAACTCAAACTCAAAATATTATTTTTAAGAGGTAATTAAAGTATTTTTAGTAACCTTAACGTTTATCCTAACACACTTGAGAGTAAACTTTTGGGATTTTTTTTTTTTTGGCTCCCTCGTTTAGAAGCCCTTGAATGGAAAGTTTAATAAAGGATAGACTAAGGTTAGTCCATGGACTATTAGTCAAATTTACACCTCCAAAGCAAAATGTTTTGGTGAAAATCATCACCAAACCCAAGCTCAATGTCTCGGTCTTTTAGTTCTCGTCAAACCAAATTTGACATGCAAAGCAAACCCTTTTCCCACCTCAGATTTGCAAACTCGTTTCCTATGATATATCTGTAAATTCAAATCTGCACAAAAACCATGTCTACCAAACCACAACAATTATCGACAACGACGACTATGACCTTTTGCTAAACCTCAAAGTCGTTGTTCACACCATTGTAACCAAAAACATATTCACGTTTTTATATCTACTTATCATGGATCTATAGTGGGTCTATATAATATTATTCTTTGCTTTGATAATTTAATTTTAATTTTTTTGCTTGCATGTCTTTTCTTCATGATGATAAGGATGAGAGATCAATTTTAATTTGGTTTAATCAATAGGTCAACAATTTTTTGTTGAGAATTTATGTGTTACTTCTATTATCAGAGAAAATTTGCTATATATGGATACAACCTTTTGCTTTGCTTTTGTAAAGGTTGTATTCTGCAGTTGGATCCTCTATAGTTAAATCTATCTACAACCAGTGCTGCAAAATCAGGACTGTTGTTGTGGCATAGCTTTTCTTTAAAATAATATAAATGACCATTTTTATCTTTCAAGTATTAACTAATTTCTGAGTAAAAAAATATTTAAATGATATCTAAAGTATTTCATATTTATCACTTATTTTTTAGATTGACATATTTCCGTTGATTTTTATTTATTTCAAGACAAGTTAATGACCAATTTCAAAATATTTAACATTTGGAAAATTTAGTAAGTCTGATATATAATATTTCTGTTAACTAAAGCCGTTTGTTATCGTATTTTAGGAACGATTTTCAGGACAAAAGCTCATTGCAACATTTTTTTGTATTTTACACTAAAACCAATACATAAGATACCAAACAAAAAGTGAGTTGTAAAAAAAAAAACTCGTATCATAAATAGTAAAACATGAGAAAAAGGTGGGGAACACTTCTTCCACCTGCTTCAAACCTTTGTTACAAACAAATCCTCACTTAGAAACCGATTTCAAAAACAAAAAATAGTTAATCAGTATAGTGATCATTTTAAATATCAATTTACAAAGTTAAAAATTATTAGTTACTAAAATAGTCACTATTATAAATAAAAAATTATAATTGATCACTAATTAAGTAAAAACTAATTTAGAAACTAATTCATTTTGGTAGCTAATTTTTAGTGACCAATTTTCTTTGATAGCAAAAACCATGGTAGCTAAATTTAGAGACCAATTTAGTGACCAATTATAATTTTTTATTCATAATAGTGATTATTTGAGTCACCAATAATTTTTACTTTTGAAAATTGATATCTAAATTAGTCACTATAGTTACTAATAATTAATTATTGATCACTAAAATTGGACAATATTTAGAAGTTTTATTATAGTGTTGAACACGAAGGTATATATATTGAAGACTTGTGAAATTTTGGCATTTCTACTGCTCACAACACATGCATTATCATGCACACAAAGCATTAATTATCCTTTGCAGTGTTGAGACACAATCCTAACATCCACCGTGGCAGTGCAACGGTATTTTCAGGGATTGCATCGTTGTGGTAATGATGACTTCCAAGACTGTTGTATAATCGGATTGAAACGTCATTACTGTTGGATGAATTCGTTAATAAACACTGGTAGAATCTTTCATATTACATGGGATTTTTCATACAAATTTATTAAAAAAATTATAAGAAAAGACTTTGTTTTGCCCTTTTTTCTAAGAATTTTAATTGGTAGATAATTCCTTCATGGATAATTATTTCTTACAAAATTATAAAATTTGCAAATATTTCTAACAAATTTTTTTGCAAAAAGTGTTTTATACAAAATATTTTCCTAAAAGTTAGTAGGAATTTCTTGCAAATTATTTTTTCATAACAAAATTTGAAAGTATTTCCTACGAAAAAAAATCAAAGCAAAATTAACAGGAAATATGAATTATTTTAGTAGATTGGATTTTTAAGGTTAACACTAATGGATATTCTTCGTATCAGGGATTATATCTCCTTATAAAATTATCCTCTCCTTAGTCAATGATGTGCTCATTGTAATGCTAAGATGGTGTCTTCTAATCTGTGAAGGTATTCCAACGTCCAAGTCCGTAATTATCAAATATAGTAATTATACTTGATAATAATTGAATAAACCTTCTTATCTCATAAACAATGTCTCTTTTTATATTTTTTACATGAGGCAATAATACTAAATATAATTTAGTCATCGAAATATACTCGGTCTCTAATCTTTTAATTTAGTATGAAATGGACTTCAATTTAGCCCCCAAAACATATTCAACCGCTATTTAGTCACCGAAACAAATTCAGTCGCTAATAAATCATTTTATTTGGTGGCTAATTTGGTGGCCAAAATAAATAATTAATTTTACTTTTCATAGCCACCGATTTAGCGACTAGATTTTTGTCACTAATACTATCGGTTGTTAGTTCAGTCTTTATTTGAACTAATATCGCTAATAAGTCATTCGATAGCTAATTCGGTGGCTAATTTGCAACTGATGTAAATCAGTGGCTATTTCAGTCACAAATTGCGACCATATTTTTTGGTGGCTAAATGACTTTTTTCTAGTAGTGTTAGCATCATTTGTATAATTAATAGAATGAGTAATACCCATAACACAATTTAAAATATGGAGAGTGAACTCAAAATAAAAAGAAAAAAATTAAAATATGAAGAGTTAATTGAAAATGAATATATATATATATATATATATATATATATATATATATATATATATATATATGTTTATAAGCTGAGGATATGTCTTTTCAGTATTGTTATGTATGAGAAGGAGTATATGTTGGCATATTAGGCAAAGAAATTGTATCGTCCGGGGAATGATCAACCTCAACATGTTCATTCTGATTCTGACCAAAAAAATATTTATCATAAAATGACGAGTTTCAGTCATGGGCAGAGGTGACGAGCAAGGAACCCGAACAGGATTTAAGCCGAGCAGGATTTTAGCCAAGCAAGATTTGGGTCAAGCAGGATTTTGGCCAAGCAGGATTTGAGCCAAGCAGGATTTGGGCCGAGCAGGATTTGGATCAAGCAGGATTTGGGTTAAGTAGGATTTTGGCCAAGCAAGATTTGAGCCAAACAGGATTTGGGCCAAGCAGGATTTGGACCAAGGTGGTTAGTTCGTTCCTAAAAGGAAGGGATTTAATATCCAGTGGAAAAATAGTAATCAGTTGCTGATATTTTGTCATACTAACACGTCTTCCTACGAACCAGGTAGGTAGGAGGCCTATATAAAGTATAAGAGAGGAAGAGATAGGCAGAACTTTTTTGGAACCAGAACTACTGAACTCCAGAAAATAAAAATGCATATTTATTAGTGTAAGAGCCAGAAGGGTAGTTTGATCTTGGTTTTCATCCCAACCACAATAACATGAATAAATCACGATGATAAAGTAGTCCACGATGAAAGCGTCAATGGCGGAGTTGGGAAGGGAGAAGAGATGACAAAGGTCTTTTGACGCTCAATGACGAGGGCTCATGATGACCTCTGATGAGGTTTCAGCGGTGGAAATTTTGACGAAGCTGCACGGAGAGGTGAGCTCTAGGCCGACCTCGAAGCAAGAAGGGGTCCGACGATGGTCAACTCTAAGTCTCCTCCACAAGCACAATGCTGGGTGGAGAGGTAGGCTCTAGGCCGACCTCGAATCAAGAAGTAGGTCGACGTCAGTCAGTCCAAAATCTCTCGCACAAGCACAAAGCTAGATGGAGATGTAGGCTTTTGGCCTATCTCCATTGTATCCTCTTTATAAACTTTTCATTTGTATTATTTTTCCTTATCATTAAGAGCTCATGAATTACCAATTTTATAAGGTAACTAAAGAAACTCAAACTTGACTGAAAAGCAAGTCGGCCCTTGCCAAACCAATAATCCGTAAAGCAGGTCGACCCTTGCCAAACCAATAACCTCATTACACTGAGGAATTCATCGGTCCGACCTCCTTACGAGCTTGGTCATAACCTCAGTATGTTGAAAGCTTCATCGGACCGACCTCGCTACGAGCTTGGTCATAACCTTAGTACGTTGAGGGCTTCATGGAAATGACCTTACTACGAGCTTGGTCATTACCTCAGTACATTGAGGGCTTCATCAGTCTGACCTTGCTACGAGCTTTTTCATTACCTCAGTATGTTGAGAGTTGAATTTGTTCAACCTAGCTACAAGCTTGGTTATAACCTCAGTATGTTGAAGGCTTCATTAATCCGACCTCGCTACGAGCTTGGTCAAAACCTCTGTACGCTAAGAGCTAAATCGGTCTGATCTCGCTACGAGCTTGGTCATAACCTCAGTACGCTGAGGGCTTCATTGAAATGACCTCACTACGAGCTTGGTTATAACCTCAGTATGTTGAGAGCTTCATGGAGCCGATCCCAACTTGATCTTTTTTTCTTACTTGTCTTATGTTGAGGTCTCCCTCAGGCGGACCTCAGCTAGATCATTTTATATATTACTTATCTTATGTTGAAGTCTCCCCGGGCTGACCTCATCTTGATCATTTATCTTACTTGTCTTATGCTAAGGTCTCCCTCGGGGTGACCTCAACTTGATCATCTTACTTGTCTTATGTTGAGGTCTCCCTCAAGCCGACCTCAGCTAGATCATTTTTTATATTACTTATCTTATGCTGAAGTCTCTCTTGGGCCAACCTCAGCTTGATCATTTTACTTGTCTTATGTTGAGGTCTCCCTCAGGCCGAACTCGGCTAGATAATTTTTCATATTACTTATCTTATGTTGAAGTCTCCCTCGGGCAACCTCAGCTTGATCATCTTACTTGTCTTATGTGGAGGTCTCCCTCAAGCCGACCTCAGCTAGATCATTTTTTATATTACTTATCTTATGCTGAAGTCTCCCTCAGGTTGACCTTAGCTTGATTATTTTACATGTCTTATGTTGAGGTCTCCCTCGGACCGACCTCAAATTTATCATTTTATATATTTACTTATCTTATGATGAGGTCTCCCTTGGGTCGACCTCAACTTTATCATTGTATATATTTACTTATATTATTTTGAGGTCTCCCTCGAGCCGACCTCAACTTTATCAATTTATATATTTACTTATCTTATGTTGAGGTCTCCTCGAATCGACCTCAGTTTTATCATTTTATATATTACTTCTTATCTTTGGGTCTCCCTCGGGTCGTCCTCAACTTTATCAATTTATATATTTACTTGTCTTATTTTGAGGTCTCCCTCGGGCCGACCTCAGCTTTATCAATTTATATATTTACTTGTTTTATTTTGAGGTCTCCCTCGAGTCGACCTCAACTTTATCATTTTATATATTTACTTATCTTATGTTGAGGTCTCCCTCGGGCTGACCTCTACTTTATCAATTTATATTTATATTTATTTGTCTTATGTTGAGGGCTCCCTCCTTCGGGCCGACCTCAACCTAATCATTTACAGGCCGAGTAACCAGAGGACGATCTTTAGCACATGACTTAAAAATACTTATTTAAAAAAGCTCCTACATTTCGAAAACAAGTTGTTTATTTTGCAGGTACAATAAGGCACACCATAACTTATTATGTAGCTAGAGATGAACGTGCCAAATTTATCAAAAGGGACAAAACTTACATAAAGATGATGTGAAAGAAAATGAAGACCCAACCTGATACTAGAAGACGTAGATGGTTTATGAAAACCTTTCATCCTAGCAAGCTGAGGACTCAAGGTTGGAGGGTTATGTACCGTTCGGGGAATGACCGACCACAACATGTTCATTTTGATTTTGAACCAATAAGTATTTATGATAAAACGAGTTTCAATCATGGGTCGAGGTGACAAGCAAGAAATCTGAGCAGGATTTGGGCCGAGCAAGATTTGGGCTGAGCAAGATTTGGGCCAAGTAGGATTTGGACCGAGCAAGATTTGGGTCAAGCAGGATTTGGACTAAGCAGGATTTGGGCGGAGGTGGTTAGTTCATTCCTAAAAGGAAGAGATTTAATATCCAGCGGAAACATAGGAATCAGTTGCTGATATTTTGCCACACTAACACGTTTTCCTACGAATCAGGTAAGTAGGAGGCCTATATAAAGGAGAAGAGAGGAAGAGATAGGCATACCTTTTTTGAAACCAGAACTACTGAACTCCAGAAAAGAAAAATGCATATCTACTAGTGTAAGAATCAGAAAGGTAATTTGTTCTTGATTTTCGTCTCCCTAATATTCAAGATCGGAACAAAATTGTATATGTATTATTTATGAAATATAGTTGCACAAATATATTAGGAAGGATAATATATCAGTCTCTTGGAACATAAGCAGGAAATTGACAATATAATTTTTTTTGTTAACTATTACAAGAATTAGTGATTGGCGTTTTGTTGTTCCGATAGATGTTGTTTTGCATATGCAATTAAGAAATGTATGTGAAACTGTGTGTATTGGAAAGGACAATAACATGTTAACATCTAAAAAATGAGTCAATTATGTCGACATTATTTGAGTATGAGTAAAAAGATGAAGATTTGTCTCTATTTTCTTTGTGAATTATATAGTAGATGGTATGAGCGGATGAAAGGTTTTAGAATAAGGAAAAATATATTAGCTTTTACCTATTTAGTTGTATGTTTAATCTTGAGATTGATTACCTGTAAAAAGAGAAAAAACGCATTTTGGGAAAGATGCATGAAAACATTATTTTCATGCACTTCGTATTTAAATATTAGTATAAAAAGGTACGTAGCATAATTGTTTGACTTCACACTAAAATACAAAAAATTGATGTTATATATTAGTGTGGGTCAAATTTACATAAAAAATATGGTGCAATAATTCACTATTAATTTTTTTTTAAATTATAAATAATTTTTTGAAATGAGTCAAACTGAAAATAATAATATTATTTCAAATTTATATATCAAATTGTTATATTTAAATATTTAGTTTAATTTAATATAATTCAAGTGACTTAAATTTAAATTATTTTTTTAAAATTTTCTTGTTATCTATAAAAATTAATAATAAAATTTGGATTTTATAACTTTTTCTTTTATGTATTTTCCACCCCTTTTATCCTTGGTATCCTTATATTTGTTAACAAACTTTTTAAGTTCTATAAATACGACAAACTAATAAAAGTAAAAATATGTTGTAACTATTTTTTATATTGTTTTTATAATTTTACTTCTTATTTTTATGGAAAATTATAAACACTCCTATTATATAATTTGACATTATTAAAAATTAATACAAAATTACTATGCAAGTTTTTATGATTTTAATATAAATTTTGAAAATATTTTTAATTAATTTTAATGTAGTGTATAACACTTTCTACATCAATTTATTAAATTTTTTATAATATATAGTGTAAAATATTTTCTACAAGAACTACAAATAATCTAAAAAGTCTTACATATCATATTAATGTAGTATGTTTTATTCTTCTAACTTTATGGGGTTTGTTTCCCCCACTTATAATTATAATAGAATTTCACATTTTAAAACTATATATATATATATATATATATATATATATATATATATATATATATATATATATATATATATATAAACATATAATTAAAATAGTAAATATAGTTATATTATCCCAGTCGTTCTAGATCCGATTCGATAATTAAAAATGGATACTAGACATTCAAAAGTTGACCTAAAATTTATATCTAAAAATTGAGCCTAAATTCTTTTAAATTTTATTAATAAGAAGAGAGATCTTATAGATGATATATGAGATACTAAATAATTCATTATTATTTTTGTAATCTTTATCTCTTGTTATTAGTTTTATAACTGCAATATTCTCCTATTAGGTGGGAATAAAAACAATTTGTAACTTATTTGAATATAAATAAAATATTAATTCCCTCAATTCATGAACATTCTAAATTTGTATTATATTTAGTTTAAATTTTATTAATAAAAGAGAGATCTATAGGTAATTATTATCTTTGTAATACATGATATTAGATAACTCGTTATTATCTTTATAATTTTTACTCTTGATATTATCTTTATAATTGTAATATTCTCCTATTAGATGGAAATAAAAACAATTTATAATTTATTGGAATATAAACAAAATGTTAATTCCCGCAATTCATGAAGATTCCTATTTTGACTTTAATGCTCTCTACTTCACTTGAAGTTAAGAGAATACTTATTTTTATTTTTTTTGGTAAAAGATACTTGGTTTCTTTCCAAAACAACAGTGTTTGTAATTAATATAAAAGTATATTAATGTGAGACAATAAAATTCAAGCATTCAACTACTAAAGTTAAATATACTAACTATTATTAATAAGTGACTTAATAAAGCTTTTTTTATATTTAAACGAGATCCTTAAAATTTTAATAATAAGAAAAATATATAAATATAGTTAAATATTTTAAGTAAAAGATTAAATTGTTTGTTAGTAATAATTTAAAGGATTTATTTTATTTTAAAATATTTTTTAAAAATAATATTTGATGAATAATTATTTAATTAGAAAACTTTAGGCGTTACATTTTTGTATCAAAGTCATGATTAGTTAGGTCCAAGGTGATTTATGAGAAAAATGAGTTTATTGTGATTTTGTGAGAGGAGTTTATTATGCCTCTGCATGTACACAATCATAGTGGATTAGAATATGAATGTGTTGTTGTATTTGTTTAACTGCATTATTTAATATTTTTTTAAAGTCTTATCAAAGGACGAAATAAGAAGAAGATATCATTATCTTTTTATTTATAAATATATTAACGAGCAATGACGGATCTCTTTGGGGCAAGGAGGGGCCTAGCCTCCCAAAATTTCGAGTTTTTTTTGAATTATATATATATATATATATATATATATATATATATATATATATATATAATATAAAAATATATTTAAAATTTATTAAATTTTTAAATTTTTTTAAATTGTAGGTAATATATATTTGAAATTAATAAAAATTAAATTTTTTATTTTTTATTTATTTTATTTAATCATAATATTTAATGTAAATACATAATAAAATATGAAATTAAATATAATAAAAAATGAAAATATTCAGGTTTAATTTTTCTTTTAATCTCTGTTTTTATTTAAAAATTGATACTAGGATTAAGTTAATTATACCAACAAAGTCAATCATTCATATTATGAGTCTCAATTTTAATAAAAAGATCATTAATCTGTTTCGGGGAATTTAACGAAATAGACCGAATTACATCAGTTTTTCAAAAATCGAGACCAAATTGAGATTAAAAAAAAATGGGAGGACCAACTTAACATTGTTAAACGAAAACATGAATCGAAGGAGTAACTAAACCAAATATTTATTAACATAATTTTTATTTTCCTTTTCATTATTCTTTTAGTTTTTCACAAATTATAATAATCTCTCACTCTCATGTCTTCTTTTTTTTTTAAAGAAAAAATAAAGTTAGACATAAACTCTTTATATTTCTCATTTATCCTCTTCCTTTCCTGTTTCTTGTCTTAATTGATAACAAAAACATTTTTTTTTATCTCATGAGCTTTTTGTATATTCATTTTTTTATGAATATAGAAAAAAATAATAATGTATTATGTATTAATAATAATGAATATATTTTTCTTTTAATAATTACGTGTCTTAATTTTTTTTAGATTATGATCAATTATTTTTTAGTATTATTTACAAAAAAGTATATTGATAAAGAATGAAAGAATAAATTAATCGTTTAAGAGTGGTGAAAAGGAAATTATTGACTAAAACAAGATAGATTCTACCTCTTCACATATTATATTTTGAAACATTATACTAATGATAAAAAATGTTCAGAGAAGCCATTTTTTGAAGCATTATACTAATGATCTCAAAATTATATTAATTTGGCCCCTCCAACACTTTTGGTCAAGATCCGTCACTGTTTACGAGAATGTTTTTTTATGTGTGTGGAGGAAAGTGAGATTCTAGAAATTTTAATACTTAGAAAAATATATAAATATATAGTTAAATATTTTAAGTAAAATATGAAACTGTTTGTTAGTTATAATTTAAAAAATTTGTTTTATTTTAAAATATTTTCTAAGAAATAAAATTTTGGTGAATAATTATTCAATTAAAAAATTTGGGATGTTACATAAGTAAATCTTTATTTATAAATATATTTAAAATAACATGCATTCATATATTTTAAACTGTAGTAAATGATAAATTTAAAACATTAAAAATAAATTAAAAAAAATTACATAAGTATTTACTGCTTGTTCTTGAATTGACCTACTTGTGTAGGTGAGTTTTGATTGTAGCTTTTTATAGGTACAATTGAATCTTACAAGATTCGTTTGTTAAGAAGTGTTTCCATATTAACAATTGTGTATTCCAATAAATTAATAACTGCATTGCATTCTCAGAAAACATATTAATTTTACGAAAAATGAAAATATATTTAAATCCAATATTTTAAAAAGAATTCACACTATGATAAAACCTAGGAAGTATTTTATTAGCACCCTATGATACTAAAATCCAAAAGTCAATATGTAATTGTGAGTTACAGCCGGATTAATGCTCGGAAGCTATAAAGTTGAAAAGAAAGGTCACCTATATGATTGGAGAGTGGGTAAACGTTTTTATTTATTAAAATTTCTAATGCTCCAGGTTAATGTTTTAGTATTTCTTCTGTGATTATATTATTCAGAATTGTTCCTTGAATAAAAGTGATGAAAATTAATGAATAAGAGGAATGATGATATCCTGAAAGCATGTGCTGCTGAATTTGACCCATAAAATGTGAAACCATGCGATATTTTTAAGCACATGGCGACAGATCGTAGCATTGTTATAGTTTATTTATCACGTCAATGATCGTCACAGGTTGAAATGGAAGACCTCAAAATCCAATACATGTCTTCTAATCTGTAACACTTGCCTAATTTAAAACAAACAACTCACTCCCACGTTAAACAAACCCATGTCGATCATATTATTTAAAGAAAAAATAAAATAGAAAACCAACCAATCAAACACTGTCTCTAAAGAGTGTCATTTACGGTTGTGAACGAGTTTCGCAGCAACTATGCGAGTTAGATAAAAGGGTTTTGATAGTCAACAAAATAGCTCAAAAGGATTTCCACACATGGAAATTTTAATGATGTTTCATTAAGAAATATATATATTTTCAAAGTCAAATCCATCCTACTTACCCCAGCTGTAGAAGGACAGTGTTTCACACTATCCGTTGGAATTTAATATTGTAATAAATCTGCCCCATGTGTACACAACATAAATACATAATCACAGGATTTATGGATTTAATTTGAATGAAAGAGATGTTATATTGCAGTAGTAATTAGTTTAAAATATGGGTTTCGAAGTAATTAGTATGGTGTGAAAGGTGGAAGGAGAAAATATATAATAAGTGTGATGGGTTGGTGTTATGATGAGAGTATATTAGAGATCCCTGGTGATTGGAATCTATCCTTTGGAAAAACAAATGAAAGCTTGCCACAGCTCTGTTTCTGTTGAGCTATGCTCTGCCTCTCTCAAACAAGAGCCAACCAAATTCTATATCAAACCTTGATATGCAAATATCCTAATCCATTTCCAAACCCTATATAAACCTCAAACAACACTCGTCCACGATAAAACCCAATGGAAATGGAGGCGCAGAGGCCCCCACTTCCACAACACAACGCTCACACCAACCCTCTCTCGCGCCTAAACCAATACGTAGCCAAAACCAGATTAGGAAAATGGTTCAAGATCTCCCAACGCAACTCCACCTTCACCACCGAGCTCCGCGCCGGCACAGCCACTTTCCTCACCATGGCCTACATCCTCGCCGTCAACGCCTCCATCCTCGCTGACTCCGGCGGCACCTGTTCTGTCTCCGACTGCCTACCCCTCTGCTCCGACCCCTCCGTCCCTCTCTCGGCCTGCAACACCTCTTCCCTCCGCGTCCTCCACCCCGACCACTCATGCAAGTTCGACCCGGTTAACCCGGGTTACGCTGCGTGCCTCGAAAACACGCGCAAGGACTTGATCGTCGCCACTATAGCCTCTTCTCTCATTGGCTGCTTCATCATGGGCACCTTCGCCAACCTCCCTCTCGGCCTCGCCCCCGGCATGGGCTCCAACGCCTACTTCGCCTACACCGTCGTCGGCTTCCACGGCTCCGGCAACGTCTCCTACCAGAGCGCTCTGGCCGCAGTCTTCATCGAAGGAATCATCTTCCTCCTCATCTCCGCAATCGGTCTTCGCGCCAAACTCGCCAAACTCGTCCCCAAGCCCGTCAGAATCAGCTCCTCCGCTGGAATCGGGCTTTTCCTCGCCTTCATCGGGCTTCAAAACAACCAAGGAATCGGGCTCATCGGGTACAGCCCATCCACACTGCTCACCCTCGGCGCCTGCCCATCCTCCTCACGGGCCTCCCTCGCACCCGTTATAACGGTCGCTAACGGCACGGTCAGTTTGCTACCCGGCGGAACAGTCTCGGGCGATATCCTCTGCCTGCGCGACAGAATGGAAAGCCCTACGCTCTGGCTTGGCCTGGTGGGTTTCGTCATCATCGCCTACTGTCTCGTGAAGAACGTCAAAGGCGCCATGATATACGGCATCGTTTTCGTCACAGTCGTGTCGTGGTTCCGCAACACCAAAGTCACGGCTTTTCCCAACACCGACGCGGGTAACTCCGCCCACCAGTACTTCAAGAAGGTGGTGGATGTTCACCTCATAAAGAGCACGGCGGGGGCTCTTAGCTTCAAGAGCATAGGCAAAGGGTATTTCTGGGAGGCCGTGGTGACGTTCTTGTACGTCGACATTCTCGACACCACCGGAACGCTGTACTCGATGGCGCGATTCGCGGGCTTCACCGACGACAAGGGGGGTTTCGAGGGACAGTACTTCGCGTTCATGTCCGACGCCACTTCCATCGTGGTGGGGTCCTTGCTCGGGACCTCCCCCGTCACGGCGTTCATCGAGTCGTCGACGGGGATCCGGGAGGGTGGGAGGACGGGGATTACGGCGCTGACGGTGGCGGCGTATTTCTTCCTGGCGTTCTTCTTCACGCCGCTGCTGGCGTCGATTCCCGCGTGGGCGGTGGGGCCGCCGCTGATTCTGGTGGGGGTGTTGATGATGAGATCGGTGGTGGAGATTGATTGGGAGGACATGAGGGAGGCTATACCGGCGTTCGTGACGCTCATTCTGATGCCGTTGACGTATTCGATCGCGTATGGGCTGATCGGTGGGATTGGAACTTACGTTGTGTTGAACCTTTGGGATTGGGGCAGAGAGATTTTGGGTCACTTTGGGGTTACCAAAAGAAGAAGTGTGCCCCCAGATGAGGATTCCCATCGTCAACATCATCATCCTGAGAGGGTGAATGGGGTACTACAAAATCAACATTCTCCACAAAATCCAACTTCCAAAGCACTTCAACTAGACCCTTAGTTTTAGGGTATGTGGTTCTCTAATAATGTCTCCTTTTTCTTATTCATACATCAATTTCACAGACTTCAATTCTTTCTGTACTACCAATTTTATTATTATGCCAATATGTGAATACGTTACTTTATTATTCCATCTCCTGTTTTACACATCTCTTTCTTCGCGCGATTTTTATTTCGGTTCAAACTACAAAATAAATCCAAAACTTTGATGGATATCATGAACTTGCCTTTCAAACATGTCCCAGTCATATTCTTTCGTGCTTTGCCAATGTTTGGACTTATTGTTTCCAAGTTTTGTGCCTCAGATTCTGCCAAAGTGCATCTTAGGTTTGGATCACATATTCTGTTATCTACTTCCTTATTACTTTATTTATGGATTTAAATAACTTTTTCTCTTTGCCTAGTTTCCCAATTTCATTTTTTTTAAATCTTTTTATCTGTTTTTGTGCTGGATAAAAGTTTTCATTTATATTTTGTGCTCTGCTGTTTTGTACAAGATGTTTTTAGAACTCTTATTTCCTTAAAGTTTTCCCGCTAAATAAGAAATAATTAAGGGAAAATAAAACTCTCGATATCACATTATTTTATTATTTATTATGTTTTTAAGAAAAACAACATACTTTGGCAAAACAAATGTGTGTAAGTTCTACTTAATTGCTAACATTGTTAATTAACTCATTACTTAAAGGATGTAAATAAAAAATATGATCAAAACATAAATAAAACTTTTATGAAGGAACAAAATAGGTAAAAATTATGAAGGATCAAATAAAAAAAATATTAGTATTACTGACATATCATTAAACAACTAATTCATCACTTAAAGGATGTCAATAAAGTGTAAGAATTAAAACAAAAGAAAAATTATTGAGAACCTAATTATGAGAAAAACTTATTAAGGACTATATGCAAAATTTGCAAAATATAGAAAATACAACAAAATATTTAAAACTTATTTATAAGAAAGACTTATTTAAAATTAGACTTAATTATGCTAAAATTCTCGCAACACACATGTTCCTGTTGTGGTTTATAAAAAAAGATTTAGTGCTTTTATCTCTGAAATTTTAATTTTTATGGTTTTAGTTCCTTTTTATACCTTCGTCAATAATTTTACTATTGTGATTAAAATTTTCCACATGACTCAATGTGGCAGACGGCTTGACCTTTCCAGTCATCACAACTGAAATTGACATAAGTTTACCCTGAGAGATTAAAACAAAAAAAAATTGAAACTTTAGGAACCAAAACAATATACTAGGTATATTATAGAAATGTCAAACATATTTAAGTCAAAAGATATATACTTTAAATTATATTTTATTTCGAAGGAAAATTAAGATAAAAGTTATTGAAAAAAATTATAAAAAAAGAAACATTGATCCCATAAACTATTTTTTTATGTATTATTTTTGTCAACTTGCCAATTTTTATATTACTTTATTTTTATTTTGTTCCAACATTATTGATAACAGTGATGTAACTTAACCCAAATATAAAAGAGAATCAACGTAATTAAATTTACAATTTTATATTTATATACGATTTAAATTTCATGTAAACATATAAATTATTGGATATAAAAAAAAAAAACATAATTTCATCGCACAATTTGTATGATAAACAACATTTAATCATTCTAATTTTTATTAATATTTTATTATAAAGAAAGTATAGGTATATAAGTGGTTTTGAAAAGTCTAGGGAGCCATTTTCTGTTCATGACTTTTGTTTAAGTGACACTATTTTTTTTAAGTAGTTAGTTTGGTCCATTTCTTAACCAATAGTTATTAATTAGAATGTTAATTTATGAAAGTTGGACCATCTTGTCATGAGATTAAATGAGTTAATGATTTTTTTTCTCAATTACTTATACTACAATAGTTTAATTTTTATGGATAAAGATGGTCTAAATAATTCTTGTTTTTTTATTATAATAAATAATATTAAATTTTGATGAATTTTGTATTTGATGTTCAATTATATCAATAAATTTTGGTGGTATTTGTAATTCTTATTATCGACATATTTTTCCAACGATAAAATGAGCGATAATTTTTTCATTACGTATGATTAGATTTTTTATATATTAAAGAGAAATGGGTAAGAAGAAGGAGGAGAAAATATGACGGTGGTGGTGGTATAGCGACGCAACAACGACGATGGCTGGCTGTGACTTGAATATTATGGTCGAAGTTGGAGGAAGAACAAAAAGAAAATGAGAAAGAAGAAGAACCAAAAACAGGATGAGGAGGATAGAAAGAGAAAGAAGAATTAAAAAATAGAAAAATGAAGAGGAAGAAGAAGACCCAATGGTGACATTTTTTAACGACTAGAATTCGTTGGTAATCATAAATTATTGACTAATATTTCTATTATCGACGAATTGTACTTGTCAGTAATATGCAATTTTGTAATCAAAACTCTAATAAAAGATAAGAGAAAGTCTTTCCCACATGAGAAACTTGCTCCATGAACTAAAGGAATTAAAAATTGAAGCTAAGGCCAAAGCACAAGAAGCCATTGAAGTCATAATACAAGTAAAAGTTATTGTTAAAATAATAAGGTTCGTTGATATGAGAATTATATTCATTCATAAAAATATTTAAAATGTAAGATAGAAAAAAAATTAATAAAAATTAAAAAACTAAAAACATATTTAAACAAATAAAATGATTAATAATATTATAACATAATTATTACGGTAAAAATCTGAGTGTTCTTATCGAAACAAAAATGAGACATTCAAGTATTAAGGTCGAAAAATAGTCTCCTGACTCTGAAATTAATCTTTAATTTATAGACAAAGTAGTTATAAAAATAATAACCTATTGAGTGACCAAAATTATCTCTCCTATACAAAATATCTAATAAAATATCAATTAGTAACATGACAAACTTATATTCCATTCCTGGACCATAAACTTTAGGTCAGCTTTGAAATCTCTTATCAATCTTTATAAATCAAGTCAACCCACACTACCAAGACCGTAAAATAAAAATTACCAAAAACATTTAATTAGCATTGATTATTCCACACTCGATTTGTGAAGTTCAGCAAAAGAGACCAACCTTATGTTTTTCTTGCTTTAGAACTTGAAAAACGAAGAAGACAAAAATGAGAAGAGAAGTAGCCTGAAGATGGAATAACATAACTTTGTGAAAGACACAAGTAAAGTGAATGAGTTCACGTTTTGGTCTCTAGAGCAATGTTAGTGTCACTGGTTTATTGAGCACCAGATTCTCTGCAGCAACATACAGATTCTTGGCAGCAACTTACAGAAATCACAACAGTAACCCTACTCCTACTAGAAGGACATAAGAGGAAATCAACAGTGTCAGCTTGTCTTTTGAAAAGACCATGAAGTAGTGGGATCCACAAAAACCCTTCATTCACTTCCCTTTTCTTCAACAAAACTGAGAAAGATCATGCACCAAATTTTTTATCCATTATTTTTAAACAATTATTAAATTCATTATCAATCCTGTAAATATTTTATAGCACTAAGTATCAAATGTTTTTCATATTCCTAAAACGGTAATTGTATTTGTTTTTCATACAATGTTTTGTTTACAAAGTACTAGACAAAATTATAATGAAAAACTTGTTTCATTCGTAGTCCTGTCTACTAGGCCCTTGCGTGGAAGAATAAAAAATATATATAAATATGCTACATACAATGTGATAAAACAAAAGATCAAATTATATTTTTAGTTTTTTATTTAAATATAAGATAAACTCTAGTTTAGTCTTTAAATTAATAGTAATAAAATTTTAAAAAGTTGCGATTTTGACTCTTAAATTCATTGTTTAAGGATTAGAAATAATTTAAACAATATTTTAGTTTCTCTCGTTTCCCCGTTTAAAGACTTAATGCTTTTATTTCAGATTTTAGAAATTAAAATAAATTGTTAAAAGACTTGAGAAATCAACACTGGATTTGTTCTGAATTTTATCAATTAAAAATATAACTCAGCAAAAATAATTAAAAGAAATGTCATGATGTAATTTCATAGTATGTTTTGAGAGTATAAAATTTCACTCTAGGGAAAGCTCTTATGCATTATGTAAGAGGTTAAAGTCAAAATAAATAAGTAATTAAATCCATTAAATTTCTAATTTAATTAATATTAAGACGCGTTTTAACATCGGCGTTACATTATTGGAAAATAAATATCAATAATAGTAATTTATAAAATAGGAAAAGTATATAACAATTAATCTAATTAGTGTATTTAAAAATTAGTAGAATAACAACCTAATTATAAAAATGATTTCTTTATAATTAAACGTGTTTAAAAATATAAAAAACACATATTTTATAATTTACCTAACTCATTTACTAACATAAACTATTTCAAAACTATATAAAACAAATTGGAATACGTGTGATGAATGTTAATGAATGCAAATGTCTTGATTTTAAGTTAAGGTCACTAATATCTTTTGGTTATGTTTTTTCCACGCTTCCTTCCATATATAAGCAGATTTATTTTATTTTATTTTCTATTATCTTCAACATGCTTTAATGAGTGGTGAAACATACTAGTGTAAGTGAAATATATTGTATATACTTATTCTCTTTTAAAAGAAATATAAAAAATAAATAAATTTACATTTTCATTAACTTAAATATAAATTTTAAAAAATTGAAAAAAAAAAAAATATATATATATATATATATATATATATATTTTTTTTTTTTTTCTTTGGGATATGAAAACGTTAACCTAACTACAATTAAGAATTTAAACCCAATCCAATATCACTCATGCGTAGCCTGGTAAAAAATGCGTGAGCAGTAATTCCATTATTTTTTAAAATATTTTATATTTATCAATTATTTTAAAATTTAAATATAGTCTGGATTATTATTATTTTTTTCAATCATAAATTTATTTTTATACATATGAGTGGAAAGAAAAATACTATACAAAGTTAAAGTAAGTGATTAAAACAAATAATATAATTAAAAACTATTAAAGCATTAAATGAAAACAAATAAAAAAAATGAAAGCAGAAAAAGAAAATGAAAACAATAAACTCTTCCCAAAAATAAATATAAAAAAAACCTTAAACATTAAAAGGAAAAAAAACACGGGTCTGTGTTTTGTTGTCCGCGCAAGATTAGTAAAAATGGATTGCGATTTTAGATTTCTATTGTATAATTATTGTCTCTTTCCTTACTTAGTCATATCTGCAACTTGGTTTGGTTTTCTCTTCCTCCTTTGTTTCGTTCAAGAGGGGCTTCTCTCTCTTTCTCTCTCTGCAACGCTTCCTTTTTTTCTTCGTAGATCGAACGCGAATCTTCTTCTGTTCTTTTTCCATGGCCTCTAAGCGGATTCTGAAGGAGCTCAAGGACCTCCAGAAAGACCCTCCAACCTCTTGCAGTGCCGGTACAATTTCTTTCACCCAATTCCTTTTCTTTTTTGCCCCTTTTCTCGTTGTATCGACGTCAAACTTTAATTAAGCTTCCTATGTTGCTCGATCTATGAGTTTTGGAATTTACAAGTATCTGGGTCGTTGTTTTCTTTTTTTCTTTCCCTCTTTGTTTCATGGGTTTGTCTGGATTTTGTTATAGTTACTAGATGGTGGCTTACGTGTGTGAATGTAATAAATTTACAATTTTTTAGGTGGTAGGATGAAATATTTTTTACGAGCTTCTCATCCCTGGGCTTGACCTTTGAAGATTATTCTCAATACTGTATCTTGTGAGACTTTTCTGCTAGTCAGAAGCCTTTCTTGGTTAAGGGCCATAATTAATAACGAACGATTCATAAGTTTTTTGTTCCTTAATTTTTTTTATTAATAGGTCTCGATTTTAAATTAAATCCCCTTTGTGTTGTTCCTTCTACTAAGCTAATCCTGCATTTAAAGTGCAAACGCCGAGACTGTTAGAATCTCTATTGCTTTCTGTTAATTGAGATTCTCTCCAAAGTGTGAGACTCTCGAGTTATGGATTTGCAAGAACTATCATAGATTGTAGATGGTGATACTGTTATGATTATCTCTGCTTTGGTTGTTGAATGCATTGGAAGATAACTCTCATTTTATGATTATATATGACTGATATGTTATTATCTGAGGTGAAGAATGTATTTATCAAACAAGCGGAGGTAAGTTGCAAGTCTGTGTATATTTGAAAATTTTATTTAAGCTCCACTCTTTAGTCTGTTACACATTATACATCATTTTCTGATTCTATATTTGAAATTTAATGTTTTATTGTTTTCTAATGATTATTACCTTCCCAGGTCCCGTAGCAGAAGACATGTTTCATTGGCAAGCAACTATAATGGGACCCCCTGACAGTCCTTATGCTGGGGGTGTTTTTCTAGTCACTATTCATTTTCCTCCTGATTATCCATTCAAGCCACCCAAGGTATTAGCGTCCTGCTCAATACAATTTCAACAATTCTGCCTTTATTATATCTATGCTTGGAGAATAGTGGACTTTTTCCGTTTATGTGGTTACATTTTCTATTTGTCCTGAATTTTGGATTGTTCTACCATTTGTTGAATAGATTTTATGATTTTTTTTTAAAGATATTTGTGTTTTTCATTTCAAACATGCAAGCATACTTCCTTCGCTGTGCTGTTAAAATCTTGTCACAATGTAACTTTAGTGCCTTGACTGAGATGTTTATACTAGTGACATATTGAATTTTGGCAGTGACTGATGTATGTGCTAAATCACAGTCTGGTGGCATTTTTGGGATGTTGATGAGTCCTTCCCATTTACTAATGGAAATGCTGTTATTTTATATGTGATGGACTATTCTAGTTTTTCGGTTGTTGTGTTTTATTTTCTGCCTAGAAGTTTACAATATGCGCTTGCTTGCTTGGGCTAAAAACAAATATTAGTTTTCCTGATTGGGGAGCAGCTTATGTACTGTTTTCACATGTTGAAATTTCTAAAAGTTACCTGCAGAGATGGAGCTACCTCATTAAACCAAAACTTTCAGTGAGTAATAAAAAGTTTAAAAAACTAGCTAAATAATGAATTTTGTAATTATAAGCTGTAAAGTAGCCACTATTTGGAGAATGCTACTCGGAGTCGTGGATGTTGTTTTGGATAACATAGTGAGGGGACCAAAGGAGTTGACATATTAACTTTCAAGGACAAGATTTTGGGGTTAGAGCAGTTAGGGAGAGAGGTATTAGAAGATATGACCGTGGAAATCGTAGTTACTCAATATCTATACGACAGAAGAGCCTGTTTTTCTTGGTTCAGAGAACCCATTGGCCACCAGAGAGATCCAGATCCTTAATGTGATGGGGTGTACTTTAAAGAGTAAAGTGTAAATGGTAACTGTTTAAGAGAAAACGGAGAAAGTTTACCTTTTCATAATTGTCCATGTGCTTGTATTTTATAAAAATATCATCATTTTTATTTTTTTCATCAATAATCATAAAATTCATACTTTATTCATCCAATTCACCATGAGTGATGATGTGTGCAAATAAATTTAGTGTGGTTTCTGTCACTGAGGGCCGGTATCGTTACTCTAACTTTACCTTCAAATCATTTAAAGGAAGATTGTGTGGTTGCACCTTAAAGACAGAACAGAATAAATTCTCTAATTCAGTGATCTGGATTTACTCTTTCTATATGATATTTCAGAATTTAGATTTGAATTATTTGCTTAGAAAGTTAGTGTTAGAAACTCTTCTGTTTTTAGGAAAATCGATTGAGCTTTTCCAATGACTTACTTTTATGTTCACCGTCACTACTCTTTAGACGTGACCTCCAATTCACATAAAGCTCCTTTTTTTTCAATGCTTTAACCCTTCTTTTTCTGTATGTCTACTTTATTTCTTTGCAGGTTGCATTCAGGACAAAAGTTTTTCACCCAAATATCAACAGCAATGGCAGCATTTGTCTTGATATCTTAAAGGAGCAGTGGAGCCCTGCCTTGACAATATCTAAGGTTATGACTGCACTAAACTTCTTAATGCTAATCTTCTATGGCTTTACTTGTGAGGGAAAGGAAGTTTTGCAATACAGCAGCAATGCTTATAATCACAAATATTTCTGAGGCAAAGAATATACAAATAATTGGTAGAGAAATCCAACAGTTAATTTAGCATAGTGTTGTACAAGGTTGCAAACCTGTGGTCTGTGTGATATGAGAATCTCTTCCATAATCCAGAATATTGATGGATATGTATGGCATGGGGGAAGTGCAACCAACATATTCTTTCTAATGCATTTTATGCCATTGGTTAAAATTTATTGGAAATTGTAAAATCATGAATTGGAATCCATTAAATTTAATGATTTCTAATAAATTTCACCCAACAAGAGTAGGGTGGACTCTTTCGTTTCTCATCTTATGAAACATAAGCTGGGTCTATTTCACATTCTGGGGTCTGGACTGCCTGCAATTCTTGTAGTATACTATTTTATTGCATGCATCTGTTTCACCTTATAAAACCTAAGTTATGGCTTGTAATATTATATATCATACAAGGAACACTTCTTAATGTGGTCTTGTTGTGAAACTTTTTCTGGGAGAAACATTGGAAGGCCTCCCATTGCAATGTTTTATTTATGGTCGATGTTTCTGTTGGACTATTGCTGTTTTTTAAATGGGTGGGAAGGGTTTGTCTTTCCTTTTTCAGGTCCTGCTCTCCATCTGCTCCCTATTGACGGATCCAAACCCAGATGATCCTTTGGTGCCTGAAATTGCTCATATGTACAAGACAGACAGGTCCAAGTATGAGACAACTGCTAGGAGCTGGACTCAGAAGTATGCAATGGGCTAGTATGTTGGAATGAGACCTTATATTATAGGATAGGACATGTTCCTTCCATTTGTTAAAAGACATTAATGTATAATCTATCTTTCCATTCCCGCTGTTGACTTATGTCGTGGATAGGTCTCATGTTGCCCACATACATCTGTGAAGACAATAGGGAGGATTTTTAGTGTGTTTGTATGAAACTTCTTCTGTGAGTGCTGGGAAATATCAGTTCCTGATATTCTTCACTCTGCTCACAATTATTTATCTTTGCATACTATCATGATTCCTAGTTCCTGCAACTTGGATTCCTTACAAATTCTTCACTTCTTTATGACATGTAGTAATAGTTATATACTGAAACTATATTTATGTTATTCACTATGGAATCATCATCTTCTGTTCTGTTTCGTGAAAAGTTGTTTCATGGATACCCTTCTATAAAATTAACCTAGTTTTGTTTATTTTGTTTCGAACACCAACAACTATTTTTACTATTTTATATCAAGGTGTCAAAAGTTACAGGAATACATGAATTACTTTTAAACGCATCCGAACAAAAATCAGGGATCAAAGTATTTCGAGGGTCATTTCTATCATTGAGTTGACTATCGAGAAAGAGAACGCGTTATATCATCTTGTCTATTTATTTATCATCAGAAAGTGATTCTATTTATTTTTATTTTGTTGGGAAAGACTTGTTTATTTGATTATACGATACCATAGTCTGAAAATGTTATATTAATTTTACTTTTTTTTTTATATATAAAATTGTTCACTTTTAAACACATTAATTGTTTCTGAAGTGTTATCAACACTATTTATCATCAGAGAAAAAACACTATTCATAACTATTGTTATTGCTGAAAAAACAGTGTTTTGAAACTGAAATTACACAAATCTTTTAAGAAATTAATCATGAAAGAAAATAAATATATTAAAAATGAAATATTATAAACTATTAATTATAAAATTATTTTAAATACCTTTTTTCAATAAAATAAAAAATAAATTATTAAATTAAGATTTTAATGTAAATTTTGTTTTGTAATTTTAAATACGAATCCCTCACTATACGTACATACATAAAATTTATTTATTTTTCTCAGAAGAGAATAACCTAATGAAATTATTTATTTCTATATTGTCTATTTGAATATTCACTTTTGCATTGAGGATCCAAATTCGCTCATCTTTTGTCAATTAACTTATTTATTTTCTAAACATTATATATATATATATATATATATATATATATATATATATATATATATATATATATATATATATATATATTATCACATAGCAGATTAGTATCATCTACACAAACAACTTAGGAATTTGATATTAGTTTTTTTCTTAAGATTTTATAGTTCTTTTTAATTTAAATTATTGATATAATGAGCAAAACAAAGATCTAGCAAATTTAATCCTATATTATAGATTTAAATTTTGGGTATGAAATTGTCATTCCATTCTTTCTCATAAACAGTACTTTTTTTTACATATTTTTGTATCTTATTATGTACGTAGTAAATAAGATATTTATATATAACTTAGGAGATTGATATTATTTTTAAAATTTTTACAACTTTTTAAATATCTATAATTATATAAAGAGATTTCCTTTTTTTTGTCGACATTTTATAATTTTAATTTTAATTTTTATAATATAATTATTTTGTTAATTTTTTTAAAATTAACAGTTATTTTAAATGTTTTCTATAAAACTATTTATTTTGTCCATCAATAATTACTTTCTATTATTTTTTTTCATTCATCTCACTTTGTTTGTAATAAATATAAATTTATTTTTGTAAATTAACTTAATAACATTATATTATTCATCACCTACTAATATAATATCATGCATATTTAAAAAATAAGTACACAAATACTATTACATTTGTGTTTACGCTAATAATTTATAATTATAATATTAAGAATATTAGATTATAGTCCAAATATTTGAATGTTTTAAAGAAATCTATCATGTATAATGTATATACAAATAAAAGAATAATATATATACATATATATATATATATATATATATATATTATAGTGAATGCATAGGCATTCCATTTTTTATGATAAAAAAATATTATTACTAAAACTAGAAAAACAAATACATATAATTTTTAAAAATTTACTGTAGAGAGTTATTTTAGTTTAAAAAATATTAAATTAAAAAAATCACTTAAAAATAGGTAACATTGTTACCTAAAGGGTAAAAGGTAAAACTATTATTTTAATTTAAAAATGATTATTTAAAGGTTAAAAGTGGAAAAATGTATACACCGATCAAATAACTTGTTATATAACAACTAACACACGTGTTTTGTTTAATGATAATAAAAAATAACAAAATTTAAGATTAAAAAATATCCAAATAAAACAGAGAGGCTAAGTTTAAAGGAACAGAACAGTAACTTGAAAGATAAAATTTAAAATAACTATTTCAAAATAAAAAAACTTTTATATAAGTAAAAAAATTAAAAAAGAAATATGAGCATGTAAAGGAAATCTCCTTTATATATCATTATATATCAGTGAAAACATATTCCAGCATATGTGTTTACTTTATTTTTTTATGATAATAAAAAAATAAAAAAATGAGTATTCTTATTATTGTTATAATTAAAAAATTAAATATAAATGTTTTATAATTTTATTTTAAGTAGTTTTTTATTTATTTTAGAAATCATTTTTAATTAAAAAATAGTTAAATAAAAAAACGATCAAATTGAGAAAATAATTAAATTTAAACAAACCGTCCTTAAAAGGTAATATGTATAAAAAGAATCATTTTGTTCAAAAAAAATAATTAAAGGATAAAATTGAGAAACAAATGTGGATACAGACATTATCCTGTTATCCGTCTCTTTTAAATACTTAGAGTAAACTAATGAATATTAAGAAATAAATGAGTAATCCAGTGTTAATATTGGAATCTACAAATATAATAAAGAAATGAAAAAAAATGTGATAGTTTTATACAAAAGATTTAAAAATAGCTGTTACTTTTAAAAAATTAGTTAACAATTGTATTTAAAAAAAACAGTGAGAATAAAAATTGTATATACATATTGTCTCTATATACAAGTATCTATGTATTATAAGTTAATGATACATGTGAATTGATTAAGATAATATATAAGAGAAAAGTAGTAAGAAGTAACAAAATGTTAGTAATAAAAACTACAAATATTAGTGAAAATACATGTGCTATATGCATGTGTTTACTTTTTTTTTAATTTAAAAAAATATAAATAATATGTTTAATTTTACAATAAATATTTATTTATTCATTTTGCATATAATATTTTGACTAAAATACTTATTTTAGTTTAAAAATAATTATTTTAAAAGAAAATGAATGAAATAGTTAAATTTAACAAAACGATCACTTAGAAGATAAAGATGATAAAATGATTGTTTTAATTTTAAAAAAAGTTATTTATTAAAGGGTAAAATTGAAAATAGAAATCTGAATTCCAAAAAGAAATATCTTTATATATAGGTATAGATAATAAAAAAAATGAAAAAAGAAAACTTGTAACAGTTTTATATCTTATGGAAAAGCTTGGAAACAAAGTCACTTGTCAAAAATATTTAAAATATCGGTTATTTCTAAAAAAATCAATTAACAATTATTTATTTATATTTTAAAATCAGTTGATAATAATATTAATGAAAATGAATTATGTGTATTTTTATATATAAATATAAATATATAGATGTATTATAAGTTAACAATGTAAATTGATTAAGTTAATATAAAATAGAAAAATAATAGTAGTAATATGAAGTAACTAAATGTTAGTAGTAAAAATTATAAATATATAAAAAAAAGAAAAAAAAAAGAAATATATGATAATTTTATATAAAGTATTTTAAAATAACGGTTATTTTAATATATA
>Ga0209589_1002007_pt1 | contig 34680 bp, 12 predicted proteins | sample CowpeawhiteBW_FD_187525 | JGI IMG/M metagenome (GOLD analysis project Ga0209589, IMG submission 187525) | Root nodule microbial communities of legume samples collected from California USA - Cow pea white BW (SPAdes) (version 2) | ecosystem: Host-associated > Plants > Roots > Nodule | place: USA...
TTTTTTTTTTTTTTTTCTTGAGCCTATTTAGAATTCGCGGTCGTGATTTTGAAGTGAGATAAGAAATGATAAACTAATTTATCTTTTTTCTTTTATGATTAGATGACTATCGGCTCTTCTGTGGTGATCTTGGTAATGAAGTGAATGATGATGTTCTTTCAAAAGCTTTTTCCCGATTTCCTTCCTTTAACATGGCACGAGTAAGTAGATTTCCCCTCTAACTTGAATTCTCTTTATGTTTGGCTATGATTGTCGTGCTAGTGTGAGCATTTTTTATTTCCTGTTCAGATTTTTGTTTGAAGGGATGGAGTTGTTAATGATTTGTGTATCTTAAGGTAGGTCTTGTTTTATACTTCACATTTGATTAGACATTTTTTAATGATAAAATTGATGTGTTATTTTGTCATCTCAGGTTTCCCCTTCTTGTTGCTCGTTATTCACAATTCAAGGGCCATTGAAATTATATACCGGTGACCTAATGCACCTTAATTTTAACAATCAATTCATTTTAAAATCAGCGTTGTGATTATTATTTTGTAGTGTTGTGAGATCTCAATATCAGAAATAGATGAAGTCAGGTGTCCTATGAGTATTGGCTAACTAGTTTGAATTTGGTAGATTTGGCATCAGGTTGATTCTTACATGGAATCTTTCTACTAGATTTTGTTTGTTTTCCTGCCTGGTTCATCTCTGTTTAACCTTCATACACATAGCATTCTAACTATTCAGAATTATTTCGACCATTGCATTTTTGTGTAATGTTTCTAGTATGCAATTCTTTCAACATTATACGAAGTTAAGTTTGAGTGTGGATGAAAATAATGGACCATTAAAAGGACTTTGAAATTTCCTAGGGACGGTTCCTACCCTAGACGGAGGCTGTATAAAACTATTCTACTGTTACTGACAATAATATGGGTGGAAATTCTGTTATTGTGTTAGGATTTGATCAATAAATACAGAGAAGAGAACCCCAGTGCTGACCTTAGCCCTACAGGTGGCATGATCCCACAGGCTATCAGAAGCTTCTAAAATATTCACTGTACGTGGAATCGTTGACTAATGATTGAAATACTTGAGCCAAATGGGCTGGCATAACTGGCATTTGGGTCTGCTAGTAGTTGTAAATGGGCATCTTGGACCAATGGCCTATCAGAGGGCAGCTGAGACTAGCTCTTTTGCGTGTTGGCTGGAGACATAGGTGTCTTTTTAGTTCAATTGGAATGACAAAATTGCTAAAATTAGTAGTAGTTGTGTCTATTAAGTATCAACTAATTATTCATTATTCATTCTCTAGAAACCAGGTTCTTTGTGCATAATAAATAATGTGAATAATATATTGAGTTGGTGCAAATCGGAAGTTATAAAGGCATTTTTGCATGCATACAGTAGTTCTCATTTGAAACCGAGCAATTCGCTCGGTGTTATGTTGATGGAAGTATGAGGTCATGCTATTTAATGGTGATGACATAATTCCATCTAATGAACTTAAGTTTTATATACTCTTCTGTTTGTAATTTGTAATTTGCCTTGTTTTACTTGTCTGTAAGCAAACTAAACAATAAAATTATTTACACTGTTGTGGTGCATTGTAATGGGGGCTGATCAAGTTTTTTTTTTTTTTAATCTTTTTAGGTTGTCAGAGATAAGCGCACTGGTAAAACAAAGGGTTATGGATTTGTGAGCTTTGCCAATCCTTCTGACCTTGCTGCTGCACTTAAAGAAATGAATGGTTAGTAAGTTCAGATGGACCTCTTTAAGTAATACTCTTAATCTGTAATATCTGTTTCTCTGCTGACTTTTGCTTTGATTTAGTATAAGTATTCTAGTTAGTTAGTCGGATATATGATAGCTTGACAATCCAACACTTCATGATGGATTATTGTTTCTTTGAGTAAAGAATTTATCTAAGGCTTCCCATTTGTCACTAAATACTGTCAACATAAGGAGACAATATTTTACCAAATGCAACGAAATCTGTATTTATATTTTGATGTCTCCATTTCAGGAAAATATGTTGGAAATCGGCCAATAAAACTACGCAAGAGTAACTGGAAGGAGAGGACTGATTATGAAGCACTGGAGAAACAGAAGGTGCAATTTTCTTTGTCAATGATTTGAAATTGTTCCGTTAATGGATCCTCCTATATGTCCAGTTTAATTATTTTATTGTTTACATGACAGAATCACATTCAAAAGAAACCAAAGTTGTCCAGGAAAGGTGTGCTGCACAAGTAAAAGGGGCCAGAATCTATGTAAATCAGGTTACCAACTTGGCTAAGTAAAACGGTGTTTACAAAATGCTATTTGTCTTTTCATATGAAATGTAGCCTACTTAAGGGCCTCCCTCTCAGATATTTATTTCCAAGGAACTGCTTGCAAAATTCTGTACCTTAATTCTGATGTTTATATTTCAGGAATATGCAGTGGGATGAGGAATTAAACTCAAAATGTATAAAATTTGACTTCTGCATATTTGAATTAATGAAAAATCATAGATTATGTACTCATGTTCGCCCTTTGGGGAGAAGGGTAAATACAATTTGAAGATCCCATCTGCCACAAACTGGCTACTGAAAACTGTTATTTAATGGGAAAATTGTGACTATGTACCCATGCTTGGAAGAAGTGTCTTTTGGATTTCTTTGCTATACTATGTTCACATGTGATAGCGTGGTGCTTTTAGTTTGATTGATAACTATCTTCTCCAGCAGCTGTTTCAACAACTTCAAAATTTTAACAAAGAAACATTTGGTTAAGAATTAAAAACAAACTTTTAATAGAAAATTATGAGAAACGTTAAAATTTAGAGGGTGTTTTATTTTTAGTATCCCATGAAAAGTTTACTTTTAACTTAAGTAATATCTTGTCACCAATTAGTTAATATTTACAATTTTTTAAAGTCGACAAATTTTGAAATAAAATTTGTTTGACCTAATTTATTTTCACCTTTATTTCTCGTCAACAGTGAGTCAAATGAAAGTTGATAAATGATGTTATACTTTTTGTAGGCAACAGACGTTTGATATGCAGACTTTAAGCTCAATTTTGAATAGACGTATAAATGAAAAAAATGGGTTATTTGTATGTTCAAAAGTTGAAATAGGTATAAGTAGAAATTTTGTATAACCTTGATTAAAGGTGCAAATACTAATTTTCACATGTCACAATTTATTTAACTTTAGAAGTGGCAATTGTCTTACACTTGGTCGTAAAATGAGGGTCAAGTTGGCTCTTCTTGTTTGGAAAATGTGAGTTTAAAAAGTCTGATGCGGACTTGTGTATATATCTATTTTTTTAAAAATTTTTTATGATAAAACTTTTTATTGTTCAACTAATTGAAAAATAATCTAACATCTTCAAATCTTATTCAAAAATATATAATATTTGTTTTTTTCACTTATACAATAACTAAAAACTTATACAAGAATTTAGAATAATTAATCCACACAAATACAAATACTTTTTTTTTTTTATGTGAGTGGTAGACTGGTTCAACTCGTCTCTACTTTTAAAATATACTTAAATCATCCTTGATGGAAATTATTATGAATAATCTTTTGAATTTATATTATTCTAAGTAAATTACATTTTTCACAAATAGTTTGATGAGGATAAATCACTTACAATCAAGCCAAGAAATCAAACGACTACTGCTTGTAATCGAGGGTTAAGTGAAAAATAGTAAGGTTGGTTTTTCACACAAAAATTAAAGAAGTACTTTAGTACATTAATACATTAACTTTTAAGTATTATGGTAACTTGATGTTATTTCATGAAGGGAAGAAAGAAGCAACCGCAGAGGAAAAAAAAAGGTTATAGGTGATACTTAATTGTGTAATTTCCTTAATTAAATGTTGGGGGTTTTTGGACCTATATTTTATATGTAAAAATAATGACAACCATTTAAAATATTTTGAGAACATGGATAATGTGATTTAACGGCAAAATAAAATATAAGGAATTTCACGTTTTGTTCTTCTGCAAAAGACATTTAAATTTTTTAAATATCAATATGTAATATATAATATCTAATGAATTATTTAATAATTAAAAATTATTTTGAATAATAATTTCATTGAAAATGAAAATATTTATAATAAATCGTTTACTAATAAATTGTCATTTTCAAAAACATTTTTAACAAATTCTAAATAAATATTTAAATAAAAGCCAAGTTGATATAAATAAAGATTTAAAATAATATACAAATTCCGCGGCTCGGTGTGTTTTTGTTACAGGGGTAGGCTTGTTATGGGTTTTAGATATAAAAACCCGTAAACCCCAACTACTTCGTCATCTCCATTGCCGCCACAGTCATTGACCCTCCGAAGCTGCTACATTTCTCGACGGTTCTTTCTCAATTGCTTCCACTGTTCACTGTCACTTCTACTGGTGAGTCTATTTCCTTCTCTTATATAACATTCAACCACAAACATTCAACCATAATTTCAATTTCTACTGTCTACAATTGTTTTGCCCCAACTATGGCCCCTTTAGAATCTCTAACCCCTGATTGTTGTTATTACTCTAATCAAAATTTTCCTTCTCCCTCTTCACTCTCTCTCCTCTAGATAATCTTACGTTATCTTATCCTTTCCGTGCTCAACACATGCCTTTATTATCTTTGTTACTATATTGTTACAATATTATTGTGATGATTGTTGGAATTTCCGGTTATGTTATTTCCGTCTCCCATTAGGGGTGTTTGTATGCTTCTTCTCTTTGTTTTTAGTATGTGTTTATTGTAACAAAGTTCTGAACTTTTTATAGCTGAGTCCCACCTTTGTAGGGAAAAGAGGATAGGTGAATGAGAAGTGTGCCAGCCGTTTATAGCTTGAGAGTGTCCAATCAATATACTTGACTGAACAGGTAAGATGGGACATATAGGTGCTCTGCAAAACAATATTCTCAGCTCCCATTCTTTGAATGGTCTGCTTGGTTGCAATAAAGGAGAGAGCTGTATTTTAGGTGCTAGTTCTGCTTTGGATCACAGTTCAAGTAAAGAACCGCCTACCCTACACCGACTTTACTTTGGTGATTACTTTTGTTCCACTAATCACTCTTTTCCTTGGAAAGGATTGCGGTGTAAAAGTTTTCAGGGAAGTGTTTTAATTGATAGAGTTGTTGAAGTTGACCATGGAAGTCGTGGCCTTGGAAGTGACTATGTTGGTGTAAGGAGAAATTCCAGGGAACTAAAGGATTCAAACAATGCTAGAAACTCTCCGAGTCTGGCTCCTGAGGAGGCACCATTTGTTGAAAACGATGAAACGACCAACAACAAAATTCTTCAGAGGCTCTGCAGTCTGGGAAAGTTAACGGTTGCGGCTAGGTTGATTGATATCATGGCACGGAAAAGTCAAATACCGCATTTCCCTTCTTGCACCAATTTAATCCGAGGTTTTATTAGAAAAGGTGTTGTAGGTGAAGCTTGCAAAATAATGAACAAAATGGTCATGTCTGGTGGCATTCCTGATACAATTACATACAACATGGTTATTGGTGGCCTGTGTAAAAAGGGTCATTTAAGATCTGCCCTTGATCTAGTAGAAGATATGAGCCTGAGTGGTTGCTCCCCAGATGCAGTTACTTATAATACAGTAATTCGCTGCCTATTTGATAAGGGGGATTATCATCAGGCAATTAGTTTCTGGAGAGACCAATTGAGAAAAGGCTGCCCTCCTTATCTGATTACTTATTCGGTGCTTATAGAACTGGTTTGCAAATATTGCGGGGCTGCTAAAGCCCTAGAAGTACTGGAAGATATGGCAATGGAAGGCTGTTATCCTGATATCATTACATATAACTCTCTTGTAAATTTGACTTCTAAACAAGGGAAATACAAGGATACGTCTTTGGTTATATCAAATCTTCTATCGCATGGAATGCAGCCGAATGTCGTGACTTACAATACCCTTATCCACTCTCTTATTAACCATCGATATTGGGATGAAGTTGATGATGTTGTGAGGATTATGAATGAGACTTCCTATCCTCCTACACAGGTTACATATAATATCCTTCTAAATGGCTTTTGTAAATCTGGACTTTTGGATCGTGCCTTAAGCCTCTACAGCACAATGGTTATTAAGAACTGTCCGCCAGACATTATAACATACAATACTCTTTTAAGTGGTCTATGTAAGGAGGGGTTTGTAGATGAGGGCATCCAGTTACTTAACCTATTGGCAGGTACTAGCTGTTCTCCTGGGTTAGTCACCTATAATATTTTAATTGATGGGTTTGCTAGAATGGGTTTCATGGAGTCAGCAAAAAAATTATATGATGAAATGGTGGAAAAGGGAATCATTCCTGATGAAATTACTCACAGTAGTTTGACTTGGGGATTTTGCGGGGCAGATCAATTCGAGGAAGCTACAGAGCTGCTAAAGGAGATGCGTAAGAAAGAACAAAGGATTAAAAGTACTGCATATAAATGTGTAATACTTGGATTATGCAGACAAAAGAAGGTTGATATTGCAGTTCAAGTTCTAGATTTGATGGTGAAAAGTCAATGCAATCCAGATAAGAGTATATATTCTGCTTTAATCAAAGCTGTTGCTGATGGGGGTATGCAAAGAGAGGCTAATGATTTGCATCAGACGTTGATCAAATGGAATATTCTGAAAGAAATCAGCTTGGATTAGTTGAAGTTTGTGTGTAAAGATAGGCACAAACACAATATCACACTTCTGGCTATGTACAGATTATACGTTCTCTCAGGTAATTCTTTTGATCCCTTTTTCTCGTGGGAATTGGATTGTGCCTATTTGAATTAGTTTCACACTTCCTCCTAAGTTCTCTGTAATTCTATTTCTTTCTAATCATGGTAGAGGCTAGAGTGAGTTACACACCCTAAGTTCTTCTATTTCTATTTCTCCATATTCGTGGTAGAGATTATAGTGAGATAAAGAATTTTGGGAACAAATCTTCCCCTGAATCAAAGAGGACCCAAATCCTTCGTTCTGATCTCTATTGATTATTGGTTGTTTGTAATGATGACTAAACCCACAAGTCTTTTGTTTCTATTCTAGTTTTTTTTTTTTTTTTTTTTTTTTTTTTTTTTTTTTTTTTTTTTTTTTTAATTTCGATGCAGATTCTAACACATACGTGTTACAATGACATTACTTTGGTGCATTTGCCCTTTTTTTTTTGTTAATTTACAACTTGCCTCGTTCTTTCAGGGCTATAGTGACAATTTGGAACCACCCTTGGTGCTATTATATTTTACTAAATTAAGCACAATTGACTACCGTTGATCTTAAGCAATAATTACATTATAAGTCACTGACATTAATAAAATGAAATGTCCACGTTATATAGGCCATTAGGCTACTAGAGAATTGTTGTTGTAATATTATGTTTATGTTTGGATATCTATTGGTAGATGAAATGGAATGCGAGGTGATGGAGCAAAATAGAATAGAGTAAGATGGGGGCAAACTTACTATTACTGTTCTGATGAAATGTAAAAAAAAAGGAAGACAAATTCCGTATTATACCCTCAAATTAGATGGATGAAAGAGGGGTAATGGATGTTATGGAAGGGGTTGCGTTCCATCTGATTTCACTGTACACTATCTTTAAACAATCCGAATAATGGAATCTATTATAATTCCATCCCATTATTTTTTTGGTAATTCTAGCATATCCTTGAATTTTAATTTCATTTTTTGTCAGCTTAGCTTTTGATATCAGAATATTTGATCAAGTTGGAAGACATTTTACTAGATTTTTATTTAGTAAACCTCTACTCTTGTGCTTGAGATTGTAAAGATCTGTGAATTAATCTTTACCCAGTTTGTATACCTAAGACTCGCTAATTTTTGCTGTGGGTATTTGCCAATGTAGGAAAGCATGTTGGGAAGTTTTGACGGATAGTTGCGTGGGCTGCAAGATCCAACAGTATTGGCTAATACTGTCTCTCAGCACGAACTAGAATTTCGGTAGTTGAGGTTGACATGAACCTGTGCTGGTGTTAAGTTATTTTTAAAGTCAATCCAATCTTCAAGTTTTATCCATGTGTTAATTTTGGTAGTTTAAGTTTGTTTCGTTGACTTGTATAATACAGTCTAAGAGCATTTTTTAGCATTTACCATTCAATTTTAGGGATTGAAGGTTGTCATTATTGCACACATCCATGTGATTTTGCAAGTTATTTTAGGCTAATCATATAATTTAGCCCTTGAACGTGTTTAGAATTCTAATTTTAATTGGGAGTAAATTATATATTTAATTTTAATTTTAGTTTTTGACCTTGAAAGATTATTGTTCAATTGTGCAAAGGTTGTGAGAAAAACATCAATCCTGATATGGAAAATAGATGTTCAAGTAAAGTTGAGTTATGATACTATTTCCTTTGGAGAAATCATGCTTAGAATCTTATTAGATATATAAAGAGTAAGGAAAAGATTGAAAAAGGGGCATTTATGTCATAAAAAATTAATACATTTGATCTTTTTGGTGTCTTGAGTGCTCAACTTTTAGTAGTGAGAAGAGTGCATTATTATCAACTCAGAAATCATATGGATTTGATTTACCACATTTTCTTTTTGTTTAAAGAACTACTTAGTTATCCTAAAGTATTTTAATATCTTCTTAACATACACTTTGCACGATATTAGGTATCCTAGTAGTAAGATAGAGTAAATAATCTATCATTAAGATAGCATGTAGTAATCATGGGTGTCGTTGATTTTTTTTTGGAGTTATCTATGTCAAACATCTTTTGTAGTTCATTGCAGTATTTAGATTGACAAATGAAGATATCTTCTTGAAGTCCAACAAAGAAGGGTAATCTGTCTCAGGTCTTGGAGTGCGATTTGTATTTCTGTTGGAGAATTTTACTTGACTCCAATTGATTTTAAGATGAAATACATGTTCGCCATCGTGAGCCTCTCAAACTCCTGCGTTAAAACTTGTGAATTATTGGCGTATGTATCTATTAGGTGAACCAAAAACAGTATCATCTATAAAATTCTGAAGTAAAAATATGTCATCGAATCATTAAGGAATAGAGTAGAATTAACCTTTTGAAATCTCTGAAGTTACCTATCCTTTCATACCTGTTCGTTGTCAGGTAAGAAGTTATTTTTAAATCTCCAATACATTATTTTATTTACTGCATAAATCATAGTATATTGGCAACTGCTAATTGTTGCTGTTAAGGAATTAAAAGGATTTTTTTAATGATAAAGAAATAAGTTCATGTGATATTTTAAATAACTTTTTATTTCTTTTTTATGTGTTAGTCATTGTTCAGCAAGATCTATATGTTCATGAAAGGATACTTGTAGAAGCAATAGATTTTGACAGATTTCAATTTTCTGTACAAGTCATCGGAAAACAACGAGGCAAAAATTTGGCACTTGAAACAATAGAGACTTGGTAATGACAGTCCATTTGATATTTTCTGTCCTTCAAACTGCCCCTCTAAAACAGTAAATTAGCAAATGACACATTAAGATGATCTGAACAAACTCTCAATTAGAAGACCCAAATAAATCAGGCACGGAAAAGGCTTTGTTTGTTTAAACGTCTGAATAAATCTTGAGAAATAGCATTAATACTAGCAAGGGATTTTGCCAGCTCCACAGCATCACTTGGCCATCCAGCATAGCTAACCCCTTCCACCAACAACGTGTAGGTTGTTTCATTTGGCTGACATCCATTGTCAACCATAACAGCAAGCACCTCAATGGCATCCACCATTCTGTGTGCTTTGCACAACCCAAGAAGAACAATGTTGTAACTAATAACAGTAGGTTGCCACTCACTCCTTTCCATGTCCACCAACAACCCAATGGCCTCATCCACCATCCCATCTCTGCACAAACATGATATGAGTGAATTATAAGTGATCCTATCAGGATCAACACCATTGTTCAGCATCTCCAAAACCATCCCCAATGCTCTAATCTTGTCCCCACTACTCCACAGTGCTCCCAACATTGTGTTATATGAACTCACATTTGGAGGACACCCCACTTCATCAAGCTTCTTAAAGATGGTCAAAGCCTCATCCCCTCTTCCCTTCTTACACAGAGACCCCATGATAGTGTTGTAGTTCACAATATCAGGTAACCACCCAGCAGATATCATATCATCCACAAACCCTATAGCCAAATCCACTTTTCCCTCTTTGCAGAACGCAGAAATCAACGGATCATAGCAATAAGCATCAGGGCTCAACCCTTTCTCCTTCATAACCTTCAACAAATCCACAGCCTCCCCAGTTTTGCCATCACGGCAAAGCGAATTAATCAAAACGCTGTAAGTCACCACATTCGGCTCGCAACCCTTCAACATCATATCAGACATCAACCTCTCCCCAGTTTCCCATCTTCCCTCATTCAAAAGACCCTTCAAAACCAAGTTGTAGAGGTTCAAACTCGGGGTGGTGCTCAAATTGCAAACAAAGTCAAACGCTCGATCCACCAAACCTCGTTTGCACATGCCCCTAACAATCACATTGTAAGTGTACATGTCAGGTTGAAGCCCTCTTGACACCATCTCGTCGAGAAGCTTCATTGCCTCATCAATGCCACCGTGTATGATAGTCGCTTCTATCAAGATAGTGTAAGTGATCACAGTAGGGTTGCAGTTATCTTTCATCAACTGATCCATAACCTTCATAGCCAAATCAAGCTTTCCCCTTGCACAGAGGCTCCCAATTAGAATGTTGTAGGTGACAACATCAGGGGAGAATCCTCTGTTCTTCATTCTTACAAGCACCCCATTTGCAGCATCAAATCTATCGCTCCTGCAGAACCCACTAATCACTGCATTGTAAGCAAAAGCATCAGGGTCACCATGCTCTTCCAGAATCTCCATGACTCGCACCGCTTTCTCCGTTTTCTTTGAAGTGAACAAGCCCTTGATGAGCTTGGTGCAGAGAATGACGTCGGGTTTGTAATTCCTCTTCACCATTTGCTCCAGAAAGTAGAGGGCTTCGGTGTACTTGCCCGTTTTGCACAACCTGTTGAGGGATTTCATGTGATGGGTGTCTCGGAAGTCGTAGTGTCGGGGCCTGGTGTCTGAAGAACTCACCCTCCCGTTTCCCTTATTGTAGTTGTTCTTTCGCTTGCTGGGGTTGTCTTCATTCAGAACCGGGATTCTGCATCTGATGACAGCGTTGGGTTTTGGATGCCACGAACGCTTCGAATTTGTTCGAAGTGAGAGGGTATGCGACAGGAATTCGGTTGAAACTGTTGTCATTGACGATGCTGTGAGTTCAAGTTTTGGGTTTCTCTACTCATCGACAAATGGGTACCCACAAGGGAAGTGGCAGAGGAAAATTTAGGGGTTGGTTTGTGGATAAGGGGTTGAAAGAACGAGGAAAGAGTGCAGTTGGGGGCGTGAATCCAACACCTATACAAAGGTAATGGATTCGAGACCGCAATTATTATTTTATGTTTCTTTACATTTTTTTTATCCTATCTTTTTCGTGTTCATGGATGAGATGAGAGGCACATAGACACAGAAAATGCTCAAACTTATTTAAGAATACAATTATATTGAATTAGCATGTCTTCAACTATAAAATACATAATTACTAACCACTGTAAATACGGAGGCTATCGAGTCTGTATACATTTTTTTTAACATTTTTTAAATATATTATATTAGTAGGTGATAATATTATAATATTATTAAATTAATATATAAATTAAATGAAATATATCAGAATAGATGAAAGAATAATTATTAATAAATAAGAAAAAGGGAAGAAGCATGGATAACAGATTTTATAAAAAGTTTATAAAAATAATGATTAATTTTTCAAAAATTTAATAAATTATTATATTTAAAAGATAAAATTTGTATTTTAAATTGTGGAAAAAAAAGAGAATCTCCTTCTTTATATATTTATATATTGTTATAGATTCTTCTCGACTTTTAGCAATTTAGTAATTTAAATTTACATCTAATTAATAGTAAATTATTAATAATATCATAGTCATACCATTTATGATTAACGTTAATTAATATTGTCTAACCAAAGAATTACATAGTTATATTTTTAGAAATTTAAAATTATCTTATTTTGATACTTTTTAATTACTGAATGATCAATAAATAATAGAAAAGAAATTAAGTCTATTTTTTTTTCTGTTGCTTTCTAATTTAATTTTTCTTTGCAAAAAAAATAAAAAAAAAATAAAATTACATGCAACAAATTCTCGCTCTCTTCCGTTTTCTTTCCTTCTCTCTCAATAATCTTTTCTCGTTTTCCTTCGCTTTCTGTCCATTCCAAATATTTCATCACATCACCATTACCGTACATATTTTATGTTTTTGTTGATTGATTCTAAATTTTAATTCGTAGAGATCTAGGGTTCTGCCCCTGAAGCTCCCAATCTGAATATCTGAACCGCATTTGTTCCATTTCGATACTGCAGTATCAACTTAATGCATTTTTTTAAAGGAGGAAAGAAAAATAAAACTTAGGATCAGCGTTGATCTCTGTGCGCAGTGATTTCGTTTGTGAATGAGAGATACGGTAACAAGATTGTTTTAGATTAACATGGAGGTCGTCACTGATGCGGCGTCGTTGGACGTCGAATTGTTGCTGCTCCCAGACTTTCCCGCTTTGGCACTCAAGTCTAACCACAATTTCATCGAGAAGCTCTTCGACCAATGGTTGTCGCTTCCGGAAAGTAATCGATTGGTAGGCTTCCTTCCGTTTCGGAATCTGAACTTTGCTATATTGCGGATTTGAGGAGTCTCATTAATTCTCTTTTGTTCCCTTCGTTGATATATTTGTATGTATACGTGTGCATGAAGAATGTAGTGATTTGAAATAAATCAATGCTGGTGTTGAAAGGGGTGAGATATAGTATCCGTGGTTACAAGACAATGATTATTTAGATAATTAAGGTTCGGGGAAAAGATGCATCAGTCCTATATTATATTAACTCGTTGACTTGTGGGTACCGTTCCACACAGGTGTGAGAATTATCACTTTTCTGGGATGAATGAGTTGTTCTCCATATTATTGTGTAGTAATCAACTTCAACTGCCATAGTTCTATCTCTTACGACAAATGACCATGACCAATTTTTTGTATATCCTATCTACTCCAGAACAATATCAATAGATAGGCTCCTGGTAATAACTGAAATGTGTGCAATGCTGGTTGAGAACGCTTTAGCTTTTGTATTTTGTTTTTGGATTTCCTGAAACTGTTACGCCATTCTCCTGAACATTCCACAAAAAATCACCTGCAAAGTTGGTGATATTGTTTTAACATCTCCCTTTTTAATTATTCAGGTAACGTCGTTACTCAATGAAGCAAGGTCAGGTGTTCCCTTGAATGTCCCGGGGAATTGCTCTAGTCCAAATGCTACCAGTAATTCTGCGCCTTCCATGTTTCCTGCTGGCACTGCTCCGCCTCTTTCACCAAGGACATCTGGTTCCCCTCGCATTCTGAAACAAAGAGTTGGCTTTTCCAATTTCGGTTCCCCTTTGAAAGTAGTCAGTGAGCCAGTTAAAGAAGTGATACCACAGGTTAGGGCAGTCTGGTATGCCTTTTCTTTTAATTTGTAAAATGTATTATAGAATAGGGAAGAAATTTAAAAACTCAACAAAGAATTTGTAAAAGGAGGATAAGCCATCCTCCTAAACAGAAAAAGAAAAATACCTCTCTGAGAAGATGAAAAAAATTCAGCCTAGATGCTCAATCCCATAACATATATTATATGAAATGACAAATTTTACCCAGACAGTCTCTTGCAGAACACCAAAGAAAGGCTATAAACCATACTATCCCATATATTTATAGACAGTCGACTAACAGAGACATCCTTAAATATGTGACTTTGCACAACAACCATATGTTCCAAAGAAATGAATGAACTGCAGATTATCACAAAAACTCTTACATTGTGGTTTTTCTTAAGCTTGTTACTTAATAATAAAAAGTTGTTCCAAAGTAGAAGAACACTTCCAACCCTGCTGGCAAACCCCCCATGAATATGTAGCAAATAATTTATACCAATCCTATTAAGAACTGCTGTCTAGTTCTCTTAGCTTAGGTTTTGTTTGAAGGTACCTTTCTATTCTGCTGGGATTGTTATGTGTGTCTTTATCCTTCCTTTTTTGTCCCTTGTTTTCTGCCATTTTGATGTCATAACAAATCTTTGCTCACTTGCAGTTCTACTATCAAAATGGACGTCCACCTACAAATGACCTCAAAGAACAGTGCTTGTTTAAAACTGATCGAGCATTCCTTCAACATATGGATGGCCTGCAGGTGCATGGTGAGATATCACACATAAGTAGCTGATATAGCCTGAAGGGCCATTTGTTGCACCTGGGAAAAGTGATTTTATATTAGTTTCATGTTCTAGTTTTCTAAGTAATCAGATATTCGCACCACCCTCTTTAAGTTGAGTAAAAATTACTTATTTTAAATATTGCCAAAGATCAAATGGGGATGTTCTATATAAACTCACTTTCTAATATAATAAAGAGTTGTAGCAGCCAGTTCTGAGAATCATTTTACTTGTTTTCTTGAAATGTCAGAATTCAAATCAATTACTAAGGAAGTTTGCAAGCTGCCATCTTTTTTTTCCACTACTCTTTTCCGAAAGATTGACAATGGAACTGGTGTTGTGACAAGGTGTGTAATTTATTTTTCTTAAACTTGTTAACTTTTTTCGTGTCATGGATTGCGATTCTTGTTTGAGCTGTTGAGAATTTCAAAGTTTTAGGTCTAGGTAATAAGATTGAGGTATTTCAAAAACTTTTTACCAGAAAATGGATTTATTGCTTCTGGATTTCAGTTTTGGTAATAATTTTAATTTTAACGGATCTACCTTATATTTCATTTTCTAAATCTTCTTTTTAATTTTGAGGGTGTTTTATTCTTTGCACCAATTTTTATAACACATTTTCTGGCATTGAACCATCAAAGGCTCAAAGGAAGGGGAAGCCAGACAGTATTTAGGAGAGGCCAAAGTGAAGGAGGAACCAGCCCACATAGAAAATGGAGGGCAGGATTACATCTAGTATACACTTGAGTCTGTATCTGTTTAATCTAGTCTTGGATGTGCTTTCCAAAGATTTACGTTACAGTGCTCCTGACTGCATGTTTTTTAATGGTATAGTTTTAATTGAGAAATTAGGGAAAGTTAAGTCTAAACTTGAGCTTTGGAAAGAACCTTTGGAAATAAAGGGTTTTGTTTGAATAGAAGTAAGGCTAAGTATATGTATTGCTATTACAGCAATCAATAATGCAAAATCAATTGGAAGTAAAACTGGGAGAAGATACTGCACAAGTTCCGAAGTTCAGATATTTGGAATCAATGATGGGAAATCAAAGAGAATGTCACACACAGATGCAACTTGGACATGCAACTTGGACAACTGAAACAACAAAGACATCAAGGTTGTGGATGGCACTATATGGGAAATCCCTTAGTAAATTTCCATTTTAGTCGGGAAAGATGTTTCTAGGCATACTAATGAAATGCTTTCAGTGCAAATTCTTTTACTTTTTCTGAATGACTTTCCGTTTTTTGTCACAATGCTGGTTGAATTATTGGGTGAAATTTTTTGTATTTGATAAGGTATATTGGTTAATTTGGTTCTCTCCTTTAGCCTAGTGCAGGCAATCATTAATGAATGGTCTTGTGCCTAGCAGTTATTATTTCCTTATACTTATTCTTAAATTTGTGAAATGTTCCTATAGGAACGCATTTGTTGAATATTGGATTAATGGCAACATGTTGACAATGGATATAGCTACGGTAATATTCAAAATATTAAAGCAACCACAGCTGAATTACATTACTCAGGTTTTTTCTCTAATTTATTTTTCTTTCCCATGGCTTTTTCTTTCTTTTAAATTCCTTTTGTTCATCCTAAAGGTACATTAAATCTTAGACTATCAAAATATGTCATTTCGTATATTAATTTCAGTTTTATTCTAGGAGGATTTATATTTTTAAAGGGATCTTGCTTGTTGATTTCTTTGCCTTTCATATTTTGTTCATATCCATCTTTCTTAGAGCAATACTCTACTACATTTCAGGATGATTTTAAGCCTGTGCTACGTGAGCTTTTAGCAACTCATCCAGGGCTGGAGTTCCTGCAGAGCACGCCTGAATTTCAAGAGCGATATGGTTTGTAATTGCTTTTTTTTTTGTAAGCATAGGGTTTGTAATTGTAGATTGATGCAATGATTTTAAACTCTTCTATCACATGTGGTTCATTGAAACTTTATTTTTCCTATCGAGTGGAAATTTTGTTTCATTTACTAATCAGTTTCCATGAGATATACTCAGGCTTGGTCCTGTTGTGACTTGACATGGCATCTAATAAGACCCCTATGCCTACGGTGTACATTAGGATACAGAAGTGAAAGTGAGATACTACACTTGATCAGAATAAGGATATAATTGGGTGCCTAACTAACTGCTGACTTGGCATTGGTGGCCTGGGCTGCGCATAAGTTGTTAAAGAGAGAGAAAGTATAAATAGGAGGTCGTAGGAGAGGGAAAGTAGGCTGGAATTGTCTGGAACTTGGGAGAGAATTGGGCTGTCTCGATTTTTCCCTGTTATGATTTTTTCCTTCTGCTATTTCTATGCTCTTAATCTCATTGATTCTGGTTGGAACCTCTGTTATTAATACAACTGGAGTTGGTTGTTCTATCATATTTTTCTGGTTCCTATCCGTATCTTTGTGATACGTTCCTAGTTCCTGATAATAAAACAAAGTTAATCATATGATTAGAAACAAGGATAGTTGCAGGCATTAAAATAAGTAACATCAACAGAGTAAGAACATATATGTATGAAGCATAAATTTATCGTAGTATAAATAACAATGTTTAAGATGAAGGCATATCATTGGTACTAAAAATGGGCATATTCTTATTTTTTTGCCATCGTGTATCAGTAATCCAAAATAAATACGACAATAATATTTGGTTGGAGTGCATCTCTTTGTTATACAGATGATAGGACGACAAAAATGAGCTTCATAAGGTGTGGGGGGAGGGGCAAGGCTTAAAGCAATGTCTAATTTTGTATAAATAAATAGGCTTTTGAACTCCAGTTGTGAGATTAATCAGGGATTTTTCTGCATGTGTTTCACTGTTTCTGATTTCTAGTAGGCAGAGCATTCTTATGTTTCAGACTCCATTCATGTATCTCATGTTTATATGCATTTACTGTTTAATTGGTAAATTACAATGTTTCTGATTTTATAGTGGGCAGCGTATTCTTAATATTTCAGACTCCATTCATGTATCTCATGTTTATATGCATTTACCGTTTCATTGGTAAATTATTGTTTAGGTAGTTCCACTTAATTAACACTGTTAAGAAAGAGAAAACATTGACATTTGACTGAAATGGTGTCTGAATAAACAACGGATGCAAGTTTATAGTGTTATTATTGCATTAATTATACATACATGGGGTATATTCTGTTTCCTATAAAAAATATTCCATTCTTATAGGCCACCATTATTACAATAAGTACAAAATATATTACTCTGATTTTCAACAAATACTACCCCTGTTCCTTTTTAACTATCTTGCAAGGTTTTTATGTAGACATGAATAAATGCAATGAATTTTGTTGATCGTAATAAAACTGTTAAGAAGTTTCCTATTTTACCCTTTTTTCATTTCTAGTTCATAATAAAATTGTGTTAGTTTTTCCTTTTTCACTTTCATTGTATGTGCAAATAAATAATTAAAAATTAATAGAGAACTAACTGTATAATTGAAAAAAAATATTAGTTATCTTATTTGAATAGAATAGATAAAGACAAACAAAAAATTTCAAAAAACCTGACACATATAAGGAACATAGAAAGTAATGACCTAGGTGGTAGTCATCACCAAGTCTATTACTATATAACCTATGTGATACAAATTTTACCAAATAAGTTGTATCCTGTTTCTCTTTGAAATTAATGTGGTGTTAAAGTCTGTCTAATATTAATGTTGGGTTACGTACAAATATCTAAACACTAACTTCCTGCTCCAGATTTCAAATGTCTAGCATAAAGGGTGTGTAAAGGTGTCCGACTTTGCTTAAAGTAAAAAATATGGCTAGAATGTTGTCGCTTTATAACTTTGGGAATCTTCCTCCCTTGAGCCTACTTTTGATTTTGAGGGTGAACAAGCCCAGTCCATTTTAATATGGTATTAGAATTTAGAGCAGTGCCATTCAATGGGAACTGTCCTGACACAGTTCCATTGCCACATTCCTTATTGAAGTATGTAACCAATTTGTTTTTAAACTTTTTTCCATAATTTCCAGATTAAATCTGTAGCAAACTTTCTGGTAACTACTTTACATCATATTTAACTTTTAGTTCCTCCTTCCAGTGATCGGAATTAATAGACTCCTTCTCTATGTTCTTGCTTTGTCTTTAAATTCTCCCCCTTAAATCCAACTGGGTATAGGTTAGTTAAGCAGTTATTTAATTAAATCTTATTCTTATGACATGATAGTTTATATCGGAAATTTAACTATGAAATTATTTGAATGTGCTAAAAGAAGCTTATGAGAATTATGAACCATTTTGGTTACTCCAAATAAATTATTCAGAAGCTTTTCCAGTGGCCTTCTAAAGGTGATTGTTGAAACTTGAAATCTATGCCAGTTTGGTTTTAACTGGTCTTGATTTCTGGTGCAATATTTTATTTAGCATTGAGTACGCTAATCTTAATTTATTTTTTCAATGTCCCAGCTGAAACTGTAATATACAGAATCTTTTACTACATCAATAGAGCTGGAAATGGTTGTCTCACTTTGAGGGAACTGAAGCGTGGAAACATAATTGATGCAATGATGCATGCTGATGAAGAAGAAGATATCAATAAGGTTTTGAGGTAGATAAACTATGATTATCTTTAACTTTACACATTGTCTCTGTTTAGGTGCCGAAACATTTTCATACCAAAATATACTGACTGTTTTTACTTGACCTGATAATTTACTGTAGGTACTTCTCTTATGAGCATTTTTATGTTATATACTGCAAGTTTTGGGAGCTGGATACAGACCATGATTTCCTGATAGACAAAGAGAATCTTATCAGATATGGTAACCATGCGCTTACCTACCGAATTGTTGATAGAATATTTTGTCAGGTTTGTGTAGATTACTTGTTTCTTCTGTCTTTGGGATTTAATTGTTTCTAACTTCAGTAACGGACCCAACACCCCTTCTCTTTTATTTATGAAATCATTTACTGAAGATGCAGATTTTGACTTGCTTCAATATTATCTCTCAGGTCCCAAGAAAGTTTACCAGTAAAGCTGGGGGAAAGATGGGATATGAAGATTTTGTTTATTTCATACTGGCAGAAGAGGATAAACCATCTGAACCAAGTCTTGAGTATTGGTATTTGCTTCTCATTCATTATCTATTTCATTTGTTGGTTTCTTTTTCTGAAAGGAGTTATCAGATTAGTTTCTCAGGATGCTGCTTTATTTGATTGGATTTTGAATGGTGCACATCCCTGTGTTGGGGTCCATTCTTATGAAGCTTTATCTGTAGCTAGACGTCTAGAATGTTATGTACATTAATCAAAGGCATTGTTCAAAACAGTTCTATTTGTGCCAAGTAACCCATGTGCTTGAGACCGTGAATATGTTGTTGTATGTTTGGTCAGCTGCATCATTCTATGGTTTAATCAAGTTTAGTATCAAATGATTATAGTATACTAGAAGAGAGTTGCTGAAGGATGCTTGGCACATCAGAAAATCGGACAGTGGAAACTGAAGTATTGAAAATTTGGGCCATATTGTGCAGAACAATTATAGGAAAATTGATAATGAGATGAACCTTTGCACTTTTCCATCTATCTAACTTTAAGTCTGGACTTGGAATATATGATAGGAACATCGAGTGGTATGGAATTCTCAGTGGAGTACTAGTGTTTGGTTCTCCCCCTTAATAGCTACCTAGCTTTTGAAATGGGTCCCAAAACTGCCTTGGTACTTATCAATTTAAGGCTGGTTGGTAATGTCTCGGAAAAAGCTGCCTGCAAAGGGTTCACCGAGTGAAGTGCTGTCGAGTGAAAGTTGCCGATACATGGGCCCTTAGGTTGGTGCTAGGAACATAGGTATCATGGGGTCCTAAGCCCCACATTGAGTTGTGTGGAATGCTTGGTGGAGTATTTATGTGTTTTCTTTCTCCTCATTTAATATCTAGCTTTTAAAGGTGGGTTCCCCAACTGTTTTGGCACTTATTAGTATACTTTTCATCTTTTGCAAAGTGTTGGAGCAAAATGATATGCTTTACATTGTAACTGCTCTTTTATATCTTCTTCACCAGAAAGCATGCTAATTGGAGTTGATATTTGACATTGTGGTTAACTTATTTTCCAACTTTTTAACTATCATGGTATAGGCTGACTTGAAAATATTACTATTAGGTTCAAGTGCATAGATTTGGATGGAAATGGAGTTCTGACAAGAAATGAACTGCAATTTTTTTATGAGGAGCAATTGCATCGGATGGAGTGCATGGCCCAAGAGCCTGTGCTTTTTGAGGACATATTATGTCAGATAATTGACATGATTAAACCTAAGGTTTGCCTTCCCGTCTTTTTGCTGATTGTTTGATCTGTTATTATAACATTGTTAGGTAACATTACCTGGAAAAGTGAGTGCAAATCTAGTGAGCAGTTTAATTTTTTTTCCTGGAATACAGCTTATCCCAAACATATTGCCCCCCTTCTTTTTTCCTCTATATCTTTGGTTGGTGTCATGTCAGTGCTGATTTATTATTTTGGATGACTTTTAATCAGTTGAAATTTTCGCTCTGCAGGAGGATAGTTTTGTAACTCTGCGTGATCTGAAAGGTGGTAAACTTTCTGGAAGTGTTTTCAACATCCTGTTCAATCTCAACAAGTTCATGGCCTTTGAAACTCGTGACCCATTTTTGATCCGTCAGGTGCATGAAATATTTGATAAATTTTATTGCATTGTTAAGTTGTAGGTGGGCTTGGCTACTGTTAGTGACATCGTTAGTAATTGGTATGCATGTATTCATGACCTTTGAAACTCGTGACCCTTTTTTGATCCGTCAGGTGCATGAAATATTTGATAAATTTTATTGCATTGTTGAGTTGTATGTGAGCTTGGATACTGTTAGTGACATCGTTAGTAATTGGTATGCATGTATTGTGTGATTAGGAACGTGAGAATCCAACATTGACAGAGTGGGACCGATTTGCTCATAGAGAATACATCAGGCTTTCAATGGAAGAAGACGTAGAAGATGTCTCCAACGGAAGTGCAGAAGTCTGGGATGAATCACTGGAGGCTCCTTTCTAAAGATATTTTAGGTAAGTGTTTTCAAAATAATACTTTCTTTTGACTTCTGACCATGCTACATGCTTAGAAGTTTGATTTATGTTGCTTGAAAATGAAATCAGGAACATGAGGTCTTCGTTCAGTTCAGTGTCTATTCCCTCTTCTCTCTTTTTTTTTAAATTCTGAATTTCTCTTATTTTGGGCATTGTATATATATGTATGTGTGTGTCTGTGTGTGTGTATTAGCACAGGGATGAACAGAAATTAATGCCCCATAACTGATAGACTGGCCATTATTCAGAGACACTGGGCTCCGGATCAGCTTTTAAGTGGGGACTGTGCCAATTTTGCTTCAACTAGTGGGAAATTCCGAAGCTAAGAAAATGTGATTTTGGTGGGCAAGTTCCAACAATATTCTGATATGCTGGTAGTGATAAAACTTTGGGCCATTATCATGGAAGTTTTGTTGCCTTCTGTCGCTATCCGTGCAAAATGAGGATGTTTTCTGAGAAGGTTGAATCTTATTAACATCAGTGAGTATGTTATTTGGGGGACCCAAGTTGTTAAGGAACATAAGTAGCAATATTTTCTCACCTTTGGAACTTTTAGTAGTTTGCTTCAGTGATCGACCCCCTTTTTCCCCAGATCTGTTGAAGAGTGCATTTGTCTCATCATCTCTGGTTGCCGTCTTTCACTGAATATTTTTGTTAGGCGTCGAAGAATTTAACGAGTAATGCTAGACAAATAAAAATGTCACATTTTTTCTTTTTCTGGATGATAAGATTTATCTTTCAAGATGTATGCAGGATTATATTGATTCTTCCGTATACATATTAGTTGACTGTTTTTTTCTATTGGGAGGACGGTGGGCTGAAGAGGGTGTGTGTACGTTTCATCCAGTCGCTTTGTGTTTTGCATATATTTCTTTTCAATTATCCTACTTCTGTCTGGTATTGCTAAATCCAGATGAAGGTTGAAGATGACCAAGTGCCTATTTGTATTAAGTTTAGGAGCGAAAAGAAAAATTGCTTTAGGATTTGAGATTGACTTAAAAAAATGCAGCCCAAGTAAGAAATCAATATCTGGAATATGTTACCCAGATTGTTTAAAGGTCAACTAGTAATTGGTTTGGGATTGATCAGTTGGATTGATAATTTATTGACACAGTGTAGAGTCAGTATTTTTGGGCAAAGTCTTAATTACTAATCAATTATTTGACTGGATAGGTGCAGGCTTTATTGACTCATTTTGAATCATATTTGAATTTGTATAAGTGCATCTGACTATACTTACAAATTGAAAATTATAGAACTATTAATTTGTTAAATAAATGAAATTTAACGCAAAATTGTAGTGCATCCCTGAGTGGTGTTTTTTGGAGGGGGAAATGTTGGGTCAAGAGTGAAGACCAGCTCACTTAAAGCATGGACTTAATCGTACCCGTGGGTAGAAAGAGTAAATTGGAGTGGCATAAAGCTATGCAACGTGGTTGCTAATCGTACTCTTCTCTCCAATATCTGGATCGATTGTCCTGTCTTGTACGTTGCACTGTCCGGTAAGTCATACGGAGCCTGCCATTTTTCAAAAATAAATAATCCTAATCTTTTTTAAGGTGCTCTTTTCTTAATGGCTTCATATCCGGAAAAGCTGTGGTCCATATCCCTATCATCATTTTCAATGGACCCAGCTCAATAACTTTTCTTTACCTTTCTAATACAAAATACATTTCACAATTAACAAAACAGAAAATTGACCCCAAAAGAAGCCATCCAGTTCTTGGATTTAGGCAAAAATATTGCTATGGTGGTGGGAACAATCACTTGGTACCCCACAAATCTTCCACTTGTTTAATTTTATCAAAATATCCTGCGCTTTTTTAAAATTGGGATTTAATTTTTGTGGGCGTTAGATCGTTTGAGTTTATAGATTAGATAGAACTTCAAATCCCACCCTTTTAGTTAGAAAAATTAGTTTCCCGATTATTAATATATTCATTTTGGTATAATTTTTATTTCTTGAATGTTAAACGTGTATATGCCGTATAGGATGTCCTTGGCCAGTTGGATTTGGTTGTAAAGAATAGAAATAGAGTTCACTAAAATGTTCCGTTCAATTTGGATTACGTCTATCAAGCATCGAGCCTAATATTATTATTATTATTTTGAAGAATTTAAGAAAAATATATTTTTATTCTATTTTTTCTAATAATTTAAATCCAATCTACAACACATGTAAAATATAGAGCTTATGGCATATGAAAGTAGGAGAAAAAAAAGGAGAAATATAGGAAATGGAATAATAATAATGTGATACTGTGTTCGTGTCAAATCTAATTAGGAAAAAAAAGTTGATAACATAAAATATGATAAAAAAAATTCACTCTGAATAAGAAAAGGTGGTGTCACAGTAGAAGTTAGGTTGTGAGCTTGTAATCAAACTCTAGGTGTGAGAAGCCCATAGAGGTGAAGTCAGCTACTTTACCAAACTTCAGCCTCAATACAAAAGTCATGCGAATTTCTGACTATTAAAAAAATTAAGACTTTCGGTTCCTCAGGAGGTATATTCTAAGGATATAGCCTTTCCTTATTCCAATTCGTTTACTCCTCGTGTTCAGATGCAAAGAAAAAAGAATCCTCCTTTATAAAAGCATTAAAAATAAGCAGTTGTAAACACAACAAAAGCAAACCAAGAGATTCAACTTGCAGAATAACAAACCAAATTCATTTCTCTAATTCACGCCTAATTATAGACACTTGTACGTGCTTTAAATTAGGGATGTCAATGGTTCAGTTCAGGTACGCCACAAATAATATTCACGAGCACAAGGAAATTTTTTCATCCTACTTCAAACAAATAAAAAAATAGTTTCACTATCACCTTCAAACATTTCTGTCATGCTATTCGGTAAATTAATTCCTAAACATTCGAATTTAGTTATTCTAAACGGTAACATTTTTATAACTCCACCTTAACTTATTTTTATTATTAAACGATATAAAATATATTCAATTAAAAAAACATATCTAGTAATTAGATTTATAATATAATAAATAGATAAATAAAAGTAGGTCGAAGTTTTTAGTTAACATATTTATTATTTTAGTATATGTAGTTGAAGGGAAGGGCAGAGAGAGAAGGTGATAAGTGGTGTAGTGTAAGAAAGAGTGAAGAAGTGGTATCCAACAACGAATATTCCTTTTCAATACTCCGCCACACATTGGGTCCCTTTCTTTCCCCATCTTTCGCGTTTCCCCTTTTTTTCTATAAAAACAGAGTAACCAAACAAACCCCACAACACAACACAAAAGAGAAAAAAAAAAAACGGAAGAAAGAAGAATGTGCGAAGCGCTGAAGACGCAGTACCAGGTAAACGAGGAGATCGGTCGTGGACGATTCGGAACCATCTTCCGGTGTTTCGACCCTCTCACCAACGAACCCTACGCCTGCAAGGTCATCGACAAGTCTCTCCTCGCCGATTCCACCGACCGCGAGTGTCTCCAGAACGAACCAAAATTCATGACTCTTCTCTCTCCTCACCCAAACGTCCTTCAAATCTTCGATGTCTTCGAGGACGACGATTATCTCTCCATCGTCATGGACCTCTGCCAGCCCCACACACTCTTCGACCGCATCGTTAACGGCCCAATCTCCGAGGCCCAGGCGGCCGTCCTCATCAAGAGCCTTCTCGAAGCCCTGGCCCACTGCCACCGCATGGGCGTGGCCCACCGCGACATCAAGCCCGACAATGTTCTCTTCGACTCCGCGGATAATCTCAAGCTGGCGGACTTCGGGTCGGCGGAGTGGTTCGGCGACGGGAGCACCATGAGTGGCGTGGTGGGGACGCCGTACTACGTGGCGCCGGAGGTTGTGATGGGAAGGGAGTATGATGAGAAAGTTGATGTGTGGAGCTGTGGTGTTATTTTGTATATAATGTTGGCAGGGATCCCTCCTTTCTACGGAGACTCTGCCGCTGAGATCTTTGAGGCTGTCGTTAGGGCTAACCTCCGCTTCCCTTCTAGAATCTTCCGGAATGTCTCCCCCGCCGCCAAGGATCTCCTCAGAAAAATGATCTCTCGAGACCCTTCTAGAAGGTTCTCAGCAGAACAAGCCTTGAGTAAGTTCTCATCACTTTCTGCACAACAAACAACTCTTCCATCTTCATCTTTCTACTTCATTTTGGGGCTTTTGTGTTGATGGTTTTTTTTTCTCTCTCTGTAGGACACCCTTGGATCTTGAGTGCTGGTGACACGGCTCAGTTGACTTGAACGTGAGATGAATGCAATGGAGCTAGATATACTTATATATATAGAAAGAGATAGAGAGAAAGAGAAAGAGAGAGACGACCTAAGCTACTTGAGATGGTTGGTGTAGCTGATTTTGCCCCTTGTCTTTGTTCTCTTCTACTATGACAATAAGCTGGTCTACTCGTGGTGGCAGAGGAAGGAACGGAACAGAGGAAGCTTCTGTAAATTCTGGTGGTTGCAAGTAGATTTTTTTCCCCTTTTTTTTTTGTTTTTTATCATGGAATCTGAGGGAGACTCTGTATGTATGTATGTATGTGAGTCCAGAGAATCTTGTTTTCTTCCACTCTCGATGATTTTCTCTGTATAGAAAGTGAGAAAGTGGGTTATCTCCCAGACTCCCCCACTACAAAGTGCAGTTTCAAACTGCCTCTGTTCTTCTTGTAAATGCAATAACCATAATAATAATGGTAATTTTGAGTGAATAATGTTACTGGATTCTCAATCTCTTTTCATCTCAACGTTTTCTTTTACCCTCATCATCAAATTAAATACAGATTCTGCTGTAAAAGAATCGATTCAGAGAGGAAGATAAAAGAAAAACCTTGAAGTGAAGGGAGGAGAAAATACAGAGGAAGAAGATGAAGCTTCAAATGAACATTTTTAGTGGTTATTTTATTGATAATTTTAAAATTTATTTTGTTCGAACTTTAAATTTCACACACCAAGAAGATCTATGATGTGTATTTCAGATACTCACATGTCAAATTTTGTGTGTACTTTCAGCAACAATTTAGACTTGCTGAATTTTCAAGCCACAAGCGAACCTGTCTTTAAGGTTTACAGAGTCTTCAGCACGACTGAAGACTTCTTTTCTTTGGAATAAAATATCCGTAGCTATAATATAAATGTATGTTATCACACCATTAATATTTATATATCCTCCTCATGTTGTAATTATAAAAAAAATGTTTAAATTTTTATTTTGAGATAGTTTAATGTTTACAAAATAAGTCCTTTCTAAATTACTTAACCTCTAATTCAACTCAATTAAGTTGCTAAATAAAAATATATATAAATCCAGCTTGTTAAATTAAACATCATTTAATCCCAATCCTTACCACCATATCAATTGAGAAAATTTGCTAAAAACTTGCATTAAAGTATAATAATTAAAAAAGTTAGTGTCTACAATGGCCCTTGGATTTAGCTTTGAGACCCTTTAGAAAATAGTTCTTCTGACGGAGACATTTATAAAAATGTAATATTTAAAAATATAACTTATTTTATTGTATTAGTATTTTAACTACTTTGGCGGTATCTTTTATACATATTCTCCATTGTCTTATTTTTAAGAATATTGTGCTTATATTTTATATAATCACATTTAATTTGTTGTATCTTTTTACTATAATAACATAACCCATAATAAATTTTAAAATAAATTAGTTATAATCTTTATAAATAGAAGTTAAATATTTAGTTTAATTAAAAAAAATATTTTGATAATTACATTCTCAATAAGCAAATAATGATTTTCTTTATTATAAAATTATAGTTCAAATTTTAACTTTTATATCGTCCTTTATGTCTCAGTTACACATGAACATAACCATATTAAAATACGATGTAAACTTTTCAATTTCAGCTTTTCAATTTCAGCGAATTTTTATATCTATGTTGTCTTCATAATCATATAGCATGAAAGCCTTTCTACCTCATTTCTAATATAACTATAGTCTAATATCTTTCAAAATTTTCAAATTCCCACTATCTTAAATTTTTTAATTTGAATTCAGATGCTTGGACTTCGATTCCCTCCAAACTAAAGTATAAAAAGATTTGTTATCTCGATTACTTTTTAATGTGGTTGATGAGTTGGTTTAATTTAAAAAACTAACATTTTTTAAATTATTTTATTTGATATATGGTCTCAGGTGGTATGAGAATTGAGGTAGATTGGTCTTTTATACTTCGGATTTTCGTAAAACTAAGACAAAATTAGGAATGGCAATGGCAAAGTGGGCCAACTCGATCTGTTTTGGCTTACCATACGTTTTGATTCACATATGTAATGAGCAAAATAATTGTTTTTTTATTTTTCCATAATAATTTATATTCACATTATCGAAATAATTTTAAATAATTAGTATAAAGAATCAAAGAAAAGGAATAATGGCAACAAAGATTATAACTAAAGTGAAATAGCAAAATGTTTCCTTACAAGTACAAATTTGTTAACCTAAAAATGCATAAAAAGATATTTCATATTTAAGAACGAAAATCATTATCTTATATACAATAATTATGCATTATAATAATAATAAGGTTTAATTACTCTTTTGGTCCTTGTTTTTTTTTTAAATGTCAATTGATCCTTCAATTTTTTTCAAGTTTTAATTTGGTCCAGATTGTTAAAAATTTGATGCAATTTGGTCTTTTTTGTTAAATTTCTTAACACTAATCAATGTTTTTTTTTTTATAAAAATTGACATTATGATAATGTTAATTACATCAATAAAGCAATTCATCCTTATTACCAACTTCAATTTTTGTGAAAAATCTTTTATCTATATCAAGAAATTTAACAAAAATGATCAAAATTACATATTTTTTTAAAAATCAGAACCAAATTGAACTTAATTTAATATTTTTGGACAAAATCAAAAGAAAAAAAAGTAAACATAATAATAATAATAATAATAATAATAATAATAATAATAGAAAGAACTTACATAAATAACATAATAAATATTGTGGGCATTAAAAAAAATATTTAATGGGTCATCCCACCCTGTCCCGCCCCCATGTTTAATTACTGCAGGTTGCGCAATTTTGCGGACAAGCAAGTTCAACGTCTAAATCCACCTCTAAACTGTTACTCCTTTATGTCCCAATTTCAAAAATAACTGAGACAGAAAAGCTAAGTTAAAAATCCGGGGTTTTGTTTTTATTATAAAAGTTTGCTTTGGTTCCATATGTTTTGCCTAGTTGTGTAACTATAATAAATATTAAATATTATATTTTTTGGTTTAGGTGGGAAAAGAATTATGAAGAAAATAATAAGTTTTTTTTTGTCTGTCCGTTTCTTAGAGAATTGGTGTGACATGTAACCACTAACAAAGACCACGTGGACTCAGGTGCTCTGTTTTTAATAAATTCTATTTAATAATCAGCTGCAATTCTAATTCTCTTCATCTTTTTCTTCTTTTCTCTAAAACTTGCGTGGGACTCGTTTATTTGAACAGATGGAGAAGTATAACAATTATTATCAATCAGCATGAAGTCATATTGCATGTGATTTCCGATTTAATTATTAAAGTATTAATAAATTTAAAATATGTAGCAATTATTTTTAAATGACATGTTAACATAAACCATTATAGTTGTAACTGTAGAGAGATGCTGATGATTAAAATAAGGAATATAAGTTGATAGAAAAGGAGTTCTACTTATGAACTTTAGCTTTATATTTAATGAATATAATGAAGGTGTGAACGTGATTCCTTATGTTATGTTCCGGATTTGACTCTTCACTTTTAAATTAAATCCAATGCTTTTTCAACTTAGTGTCTCGATATTAATAATTTTATAATGTTTTAAATCTCAGGATGCATGCAATTTTATTCTTTTACTTTCACACTTTATTATATACATTGGATAAATTATGAGTGAATATTTTATTTTTGTATAAAAAATAAAATAGTATTCAACAAACAATACTTAATAAAATAGAAACCTTCATATCATATAGTAATTTTATTTTAACGAGGTTTGTATCATATAGTTTGTGTGGTAAAGAGGGGGAACAAGATCCATTATAGTAGTATTTTGAAACATTCGATTAATTTATTATTTTATTTTATTAATTTATTTAATTTAAGTGGAGGCAAGATCCGTCTTATTTCACATTGAAAAACGAAAATGGATTAAAATCTTTTGCCGTACGATTTGGTGAGATTGAATTTTAAGGCACGAAAATTGCCATGTTTCATACCTCATGACGCATTACTGGTCAAATCTTATTTTTATAGAAAAACAAAAATTTATTTAATCATATTTATTGGGAGGAGAATTTGGTTAAAGATAATTAGTTAGGTATGTTATAGAATAGTCATGGACAAAGTTAAAGTATTATCGGTGTTACTGACATGACTAGAAAAAAAAAATCAGTAATTTTTCTATACAACATAATTTTGTTAAAAATGAATATAATTACAATAAATGATAGTTTTTTTAAGTATTTTGTCACATCATGATTTAACAAAAAGTGTTCAAACTTAAGAGGGTTTTTGAATGTGAAGGGTGTGAATTGAAAAGCGTAAGCAATGACGTCATAAGAAGTTGAAAATGCAAAAATTGAAGATAAGCAATTGTGTGTATATATAGGCATGCCCTTATCATAGTGGGACCCACTGTCAGTATAGTGTATGACCACTTTTTATGTTGGGACCATGCCTCACATGTGACCCCTCATTTTCGTTTTCTTGTTTTCAGTTTAGTTGAAAAGACGTTTTACCGTTTTGATGTGAGATAAATTACTAACTTTGGTTTCTTCCTACTCTATGTGAAGAGTTGATAAATTATTTAGAGCAAATAATTGGTAAGAAAATTATTGGTATATTTTTTTATTGTAAATATATTTTAAGAAGTTTTAAAAGATTAATTTTATGTCCATGTTAATTTTATTTTAGTAAATATGTGACATTTTTTGAATATTAAATTTATGTTGAATTGTATTAATTATTAATAGAATTAAATAAAATTATAATTTTTTATTATAAAATTATAAAGATATTGGTATATTCTAATTTTATATATTTTTTGTATTGTAAATATCTTTTAACAATTTGTAAAAGATTAATTTTATGTTGATGGTAATTTTATTTTAGTAAATATATGTGACATTTGTTAAATACTAAGTTTATGTTTAATTGTATTAATTATTAGTAGAATTAAATAAAACAATGAAACTATAATTATAATTTTTTATTATATTGAAAATGATACATCAAAATTTATAAACCCGTTATTTATTTCATTATTTAAAATATTTCTTTTTATTAATATTTTTTTCTGTTTAAAAAGTACTTTATGAAACATTGTTTATATTTTTATTTTCAAAAATATAGATGGAAACTTTGCTTGTCAATTGATGATACGTAAATATTTTATTTGAAAAGAAAACTAAGCATGTGTTTGTTTCGAAAGATGGAAAGCTTCATTTCCAAACCTATGTGTGACAGAAGCAGGAAGGCTGTGTGAAAAAGATAAAATAAAATATTAATATATATTTTATATTTAAATAATTAAATAATTAAAAAATAGTTAATTTATTTAAATTTTCATAATTTATTTCACTATTTTTCTCTTAATTCAATTTTTATTTTTATTTTTTCTCTCAAATCTACTACTTTTTATTTTCCCAACTTCGATACAAACAAAACAAAATTATCTTTAAATTTATTAAATGATGATATAACAATTATATTTGTTATAATTGAAGTTGGACCAAAATTTTCACCGATCGTGAATATTACATTTGTCTTAACTATATTAAATAAATTTGTTCACGGAAGGTTTTATACCAGTCCATCAATAATTAATAAATCTATCACTTATTTAATTTCTTGGCATTTTTTTAGTTAGATATAGTATATTTTATATCAATCAGACTTAAAAAAATTTAGGTATTTGTATTATTCATCTCTATTTTAAATACTTTATATATTTTTATTGAATATTTGAAAAACAAATGTTTTAATTTAAGTTTATTTTATTAAATATATCATTTTTAATTTGTGCATGGTATTTATTTGTTACTTAATTGATTACTTAGCAGTAAGAATTAGTGATGTAAACAGGGTAAATAGGGTATGAATAATAGCTCTCTACCCGATTCGTTGGATAAATATTCACTTTGTACCCATACTTATATCCGTCGGGCATCCGTTATATGTGGATATTCGCATAATTTTTTAATATCCACTAATATTCATGGATATCCACGAGTATTTACAAAAAAATAATAATGAATATTTAACAACATATTTTAATCGTAAATTCAAATAAAATACAATACATAACATTTATAGATTTTAAACCAAGTCCAAACAACTCATTTAAATAGTGTTGAATAACAGTTTACAAAGATGAAATTCTTTTAAAACTAATTGATAAAAAACAACTCATTCAAAATCAATATATTAATATTTTAATCATATTTTTTTATTTTTTTAATTTAAATTAGAGTATAGCGGGTACAGGTATCTACGGGTACGAATATTATGATACTCGTACTCGTTCCATTAATATGCGGGTATTAAATACTCGTATTCGTTACCCGCAGATATCCATTTATAATATCCACATTTCTTATCCGTTGTTGCGAGTTTTTTCTATGGATACCAGTGGGTACGAATTTGTTTGACATCCTTAGTAATAATTTTAGAAAGAAAAAAAAAACTCATTATATTCTTTTTATTAAACTCACGTCATAATTGAAGTAAAACACATTATCACTTGAATGATTATGATGATACTTAAACAATAACATTTATACAAAAAGTAATAAATATTTTAACACAAATACTATTCAAAAATAAAATAAATAAACGAACTTATTTAGGAAATTGTCTTACATTGCAAAAATTTCTCCAAGGTTCATCATGTTTCCGTCGCATGGCAATAGCTTTTAAAACTTCAATCCAAACAAGCAACACTTTCTTTTATTCCATGCATGAGTGCACTCCTTTCACAATTGATTAATACAATTAACTTCACAATCTCAATAACCACATGTGTAAAGTAATTAAAATTTTGGTAAACGTATAAACTATAAGAAAGTAATTAATGTGTGTTTAACTTAACAATTAATACTAAGGAAAAAAATTAAAGAATAATAAAAAAGAAAAGGAAGATATTTAAATACAAATTCAGTGTTATTAATAATTTTTGAACAAAAGAAAAACATGCAAATGATAAGTTTCTTAGAAGTAAAAATAATAAAAAAGTAAACAACTTCATCTTTTTAAGATATTAAAAAGGACAAAATAATGGTATGGGAAAGGCATGAAACGTCACAAGAAGCCATTTCTACGATCAAAGTATTAACAAATGGTTGTCAAGTTGGGCAAAAGATAGAAGTCATATTTTTAGTCCAAATATATTAATTTATTTCGTTTTATAAATAAGTTATCTTTCTCCATATATCACCATATTATATTTTGTATGTGAATTCAAATGGGATTTTTTTTATTATTATCTTCCCTTTATTTTACTTCGAATAAGAAATTTTTACAAAAATAACTGATCAAACTTCCTTTGAGCCGAGACCTTGATCTCAAGAGTGTGTTGTTTCACCGTATCATTTATGATTTATACATAAAATGTTAAAAAGTACCGGTTGTTAAAATATAATAAATGATATTTGATTTTATATTTTGATATTAAAAATTGAATTAATTAATTTCAATAATATTAATGTAAATATCATATTTTATAAAGAAAAAAAAATATTCTTTAAATTTTTTAAGTAATATCTCTTTGAATCTAAATAATCACTTCGAAATTTTTTTAAGACCTCTATTAAAAGTGTCTATGGATATATAAATTTAAATCCACCATTTCATTCAAAAATTCAATGTAATTAAATTTTTTATACTGTTAACTTTATATCTTAATTAATAATTTTAGATATTAAAATATTGTTTTTTTTTAATATAGAAAACTTTTGTAAAGTTAACCAGAATATTACAAAAGATTATAAAGGAATCAAAGAAAGAAAACTTAACCAAGCCTCAAATTTATATTTTAATTGTATATTTTTGATAAACATTTTTTATTGATTTTTCCTGTTAATTTTTTTCATTAAATTATATTTTAACTTTTAATAATATTAAAATATAATTATTTTATTATTATTTTTAACTTTTTATTACATATATTAACTAAAATATTATACACAATTATATAATTTTTATAAATATTTTTATTCTCTAAATAAAATAAAATTACATCAATATTATTATTATTATGTTGTCAGAATTCCTTTCATATAATAATAACAGAAGTTAACAAGATCCAATATTAAATTAAAGACTATACGGTGTTCCAAAAAATATCCCATTTCTAGGGGTAAAACATACGACAAACCGAAAAGACAATCAGAATATTAAAAATAGAAATTAGAGAAACGATCGAAAAAGAAAGCCAAAATAAAAACAAAAACAAACCTTTAATTTAGAAATAAAACACATTTTAAAAGAAAAAAAAAAGTGAATTTACAAAAATAAAGGGCAGGACCATGTTAGATGTGAAATGGAAAAAAAGGAAAAAAGGGCGTAGCGTACGCTATGACGTTATATTGTAAGTTGAAACGGAGCTTCTAGAAGACAAGGGATGGATGTGTAGGCATGGCATATAAGCACATGCATGCGCATATGCTGTTTTGCCTATTTGCCAAATTCTGAGGTTTTCAACTTTAATTCGTTATTGGAAGATGCATGAAGATAGTCTTAATATTCCCTTTATCACCAATAAAGGGCATAAAGTAAAAGAGCCATGATAAGCTGATTGATATGGTATGGGTCCAAAAATACGAGTCGGAATCTTTTTTACATAACAAAAAAAAAATGAAGGAATCTAATTAACATTGCCGACCACGTACGGTGTTGATGAAAGCACGTGCCACGTGTGACGTGTCTGTTCTCTAGGTTGTTCTAATTCGAAATATCCGTACAACATGACCGTGCTCTTTCTCTTATTCCCACGCGTAATCCCATCATTTACGCAGTCGCAGTCGCAACAGAGTTCGTAAATCTCACGCTAACTATGTTTACACAATTTCCACATACGAAACTGCAGGGACGGTACTAGTGGCAAAAATATTCGTGTCCATGGATATTCGCGGATAAAATCCGTGATGGATAGTTACTACCCGCGGGTATTTATTACCCGCGGGTAGCGGGTATTTTAATACCCGTTTATAAATAGGTCGGGTACAGGTATCATACTATCCGTACCCGCGAGTACCCGTTACCCGCAAAAAAATTAAAATTAAAATTTAATTTATATTTTATTAAGTTAAATTTAATTAAAATTAGAAGTAACAATATATTTTATTATGTCAAATTTAATTATAATTATAATT
>Ga0209589_1002008_pt1 | contig 34677 bp, 12 predicted proteins | sample CowpeawhiteBW_FD_187525 | JGI IMG/M metagenome (GOLD analysis project Ga0209589, IMG submission 187525) | Root nodule microbial communities of legume samples collected from California USA - Cow pea white BW (SPAdes) (version 2) | ecosystem: Host-associated > Plants > Roots > Nodule | place: USA...
TATATATATATATATATATATATATATATATATATATATATATATGTTACATCAGTATAACCCATATCACCACTTTTATTTTTTTCATATGATTTTTAACCTTTTCATTTCTCTCTAATATAAAACTTAGCCCCACATTTAGATATTCTGAAAATTTTGAAATGAGTAGGAGGGCACTTAGTTTTATCCTTGACAAAGCTAAAAAATAGCATTTTACGTGTTTTGCTAATTTGGCAGATCTATAATTTGATTATTCTATTGTGAATAATAGGATGCACACGTTTTGGTAAGAATCAATCTTCTCTCAATCTTCTTTGAAGATTTTATATTGAATGTCCAACCGAAATAGAGATTTTATAAGTAAGATTCGCATACAGGTCCTCGTGACTTCAAATGTCATAAAGGAACCTTCGGGGAAGGTAATCCAATTAATTTGACACAGTCAATATACTTGCTGATTCCTTATGTGTGGTCTTAACTCTTTAGAACACACAAGAGAAGCATAACATGTGTTTACAAAACAATTTATCCCATATATGTTTATAATTTTGGTATATACATCGTAGAATAGTACTTACTAACTCCTACACAGCTTCATGTCAGAAGCAAGATTTAGCAAGAACAAAATGGTGAATTTAGTAGTATATATATGATTAAGCTTGAATGACTTTCCTGTGAGGAGATCTGACTCTGAACACATGTTCCTCGCCAGTGCATTTATCTACCTTGACAACCCAACGGCTTTTGAACTTTCCCATTCTGCTTCCATACTTTGGACTTGTTTCAGTGATTCCAAATCTTGTCACCAGCAAACCTTCTCCTATGGGAAGAAGCTGTGTTTTTGATCCACATGCCAAGCAAGACTTTCTGCAGCTAAATGCGTTGTAGCCCACAACCACCGTGCCATTTTGCTTCCTACCCTCTTGAACTGCTCTGAAAATCTCCTCATGGTTCTCAAGGTTGCAGTCAATGAGCACAAAATCTGCAGCCTGATCATATTGGTTTAACAGAAGCTCCTGAGCTTCTCCTACCATGAACTGAACTTGATGAGAAGCCACTCCCAGGGCAAGTTTGGAGGCTCTGAGCTCTTCATGGCCAGGGACAACACAAATCACCTGGCCACCAGTTTGATGAGCAGCAGCAACCAATGCAAGGGTGGTGGAGTCTGCTACACCAGCACAAGCCACAACCATCAGTTGTGCATTGTTTCCTGCAGCAAGTGCTGATATGAACTCAGCCACATCTGGCTCTTTGCACTTTTGACCCTGAAAGAAACAATAACACAAACATCAGATAGGCAGTTTTGAAGATAAATATATATATGGTGATGAGAGGGATTGAAGAAGCTTGGTAGGAATTGTTTTGAGAAATGATTTAGAGAATGATGAATACTCACCATTTTCAAGGTGCTGAGATAGGCCTTTGTGGCATTTTCTGCAGACCAGCAAGCCATGATTGAGTCTGTTCTTGATTGCTTCAACTGCTCTGAGGGTTTTGTGAGATATGATGCAAATGATGAGTGGCTTGGCTTTGGTTCTTGTGCTTATAAATATATAGGAGCAACCGAGGGATATCGCTGGACATAGTGGGTCATGTGTCATTCCAACTAGCTCAGACACAAAAATATTATATCATATTGCAAAATGACATGTATGTACCAAAAACAAAGCGTAATTGATTTTGTCGGGTTTTCTATATGTTGGATTCTTTACTTCGAGATTTGCATTAATTAATTACGCATAATGAATTTTCTACATTAGTAAATAAATTAATAATAATAATACTTGCTCTCATTTAGAAAAAACCTGGTAGTAAGATTGAAAGCAATTTTATTTTCCCCGAATAAAGTCTGAAATAATTATGTGAGTAGTCTGAATAATAACTTTTTACCAAAATAAAAGATGGTTACAATTATGGAATGTGAACAAAACTTGATCAAATATTTGTTTTAATATTTACAAATTATTCATTGCCTTCTATGAAACATAAGAGTTTATAAGGTAATAAGAAGTATAGCAATAAGAATGAGAAATACTCTCCATTTCATTCTCATTTTAAATTAGAGAGAAAAATCTTTTATACATATATAATTATTTTTGAAATGTTTATTTTCTTTATAAAAATTGCATTTAATTGGCAATAATAAACCCAAATACGTCCCTTCATTCAGGTCAAAAACAGTTTCTCCAATTTTCTTGGATTAGAATAAATAAAGAGGAAAATATTTGAGATTAGGAAAAAAAGGGAAAATGACAATCAACACATGATACATATACATTTGTCCATGAACAAAATAGGTGTATATATAATTCATTTCATTAATTTTTCTATTGACCAAATGGAGCTTAGGTGAGCTTCTGGACAACCAATTATAAAATGTTTAGTAATAACTTTATCTCCAAGTTAAAGCCATTCATCTATTTACAAATTCAATCAAGATTCCTATTTATTTAGGAACCACATAAGTACTTTCTCAAAAATCACCCTTTTTTCACAAAGCTTAATTATAAAACAAATTCTCAAAAGTTCAAAATTGAATCTCAAAACGATTAAAAAAAAATCCTCTAAAAAACTAATAAAAAATTAATCAGACAAAACTAGATAATTTTTTCTTATAAAACCGAAGTTATGTTAAGGTAAAGATTTTATACAACACCATTCTTTTATCGCCATACAACTTACTTCTCTTTCCATTACCACTTTTTTATCTATATATATATTAACATAAACACAGATATTATCGCATCTGGGTACACATTTTATAAATATGCGTGATATTATATTAGTATGTGATAATATTATAATGTTATTAAGTTAATATATAAAATAAAATTATATTTATTAAAAATAAAGTGAAATATATCAGAACAGATGAAAGAATAATCATTGATAAATAAAGAAAAAGAGAGATAGACAATTTTATAAAAAGCTCGTAGAAGTAATAGTCAATTTTTAAAAATTGAATAAATTATTAAACTTAAAGGATAAAATTGGTATTTTGAAATGTAGACACAAAAAAGAAAATCTCTTTATATAGAGAAAAAGATGATATGTTATATTTCAATTGGACAATTTTACTTTTTAATAAAAAAAAGTATAATTTATTTATTATTTTATAAAATAAATAATTAAATAAACATTTTGACTTATTTTTTCATTCCATCATTAGTACCAAAATTTGTTTATTTATATCATTTGTCCCTTTTTTTCATTTTTTAATTAGATAATTTTACTTTTTAATAAAAATATATATTTATCATTTATTTAATAAAATAAAGGATTGAAAAAAATTTCCTTTTAAAAAGAATGGCTACATAATTTTTTAAAAACTATTTTTACAAAATTAATTGTATCGAAATTATTTTTTCTATTTTCTAAATAATTATTCATACAAATAATAAAATTATAAAATTACATATTTTTAATGTAATAAAGATATAAATGAAGGCCACGTGTTTTTCCTAGTAATACAATTAAATTAATTTTACAGTTTTGATCTTAAAATAAAAGTTCCCATTATCCAAAATTATAATCACTAATTTCCATATCAGTTGCCCAGTCTTTCTTCTTCTTCTTCTTTCTCACAAGTCATTTATTTTGACAAGAATCATATATTAAACCCACAGCCACAGTATATTTTGAACAAACTTCTTTTATTTCCTTTAAGGAGAATAAAACCGAAACTTTTCATAAACTATAATGGGTTTATATACAAACCAAAGGAAGAATTTAAAAAATTGGATAAAGCTTATATTTTTTATTATTTTTGTCTTAGAAATTTAATGAAAACATGTTTAAACAAACCCTAATATAAACATCTCTTCTAAATACACTTTGAATCTTGAATCATGATGCCATTATAAACTAGTTTTAAAGCAATGAGTGAGAGAAACAATTAAAGATCATATTAGGGCATTATTTATCCATATATGGTGGCTAACAATAGAAGGACAACAACATAAAGCATTAGCTAATATGAAAATTCAAACGAATTTGTTCCTATTAATGTCTTGGACCACCCACCAAGTACTAATTAGCTATTAGGTGAGGCAGAAAAGAACAATCACTTTTTTCATGCAGACAGAAGCACATTCATCTGTAATATGCACAGTGTTTTGTTTGCATGGATTGTCTGTACATTGCTCTTGCTCACAAAGTTGTTATCACACTTTGGATTCACGCAAGCCATAAATTTATTGCATCAGGAATTGGGTCCTCCATAGTTTGGAATTCAACTGCATGATTCTATGGTGCATAATTTTTTGAAATAATATCTGTGCAGTTAAAGTTTTTTACCCTTAGAGAAGCTCAAGGACAATGCCCTAACAATTTTCCAGCAGAAAAAGAATCTGAGTTCTTTTGAATTATATAAATTCTATGTGCAACATATGTGTATAGTATATGTTTACCAGAAGAGTACATTGAACAATCATTAACAAATGTATTAAAATAATAGCAGTATCTCTTTTACAAAGTATATCAAACCATAATGACAGATATATAATATAAAGTGTGCACAGAAACATGGTAAACAACAACAAATATCTAAATACCTAAAAGTCGATTTTTTGTTTGTGAGTTTTAGGAAAAAAGAAAACTTGACTTTTGAAAGAGAAAGTTTTTGGCGAAAAGCTTGAGGATTATATTAAAGAAAAGAAGAGAAAGAAGAATTGGTAGACCCTAGAGACATGCCAGCAGCAAAGACCATGAAGAAGATAGAATTAGCTGGCTATGGTACTTAACAAACACTGTTTGATTCTTTATGCATTAGAGAAAGCAAACAAAGATCTAGATCACATTCAATTTGCTTCCTCTGTCATCAACATTGTTAACAAGTGTGAGTAAATTTTCTGTCTACTGGTCTCTACTTTCTTAATTAGTTTGCATTATAAGATACCCCCATTTGTCTTATTCTGCTAAGAGGATCATGCAAAAAATAATTCTCAACTTTCTGTAGAAATTTCCTTCCTTCTTCTCTTCCAAAATAAACTAATACATGTTTGATATTTGAAGAATCTAATAGGATAAGAATATATATATTTTGAATGGAGAACGTGGGGTTCTGCGAGTATGACGCAAAATGAATCGATGCTAAATTGAACACACGTATACAATCTAGAATTAAGTAAAGTGTAGAGGTATGTAACAGATAAAAACGAAAAAATGATGTGTATACATGTTGTGGGTCTATAAATTATGGTTGAATAGTTTTATTTTGGGTGTATCCATGGAGGGGACATAATTTTATGGGTGTGCATACCTGATTGATGAGGTAAGTATGGTACCTTATCTTGTACCATTGTCTTCTACCTCGTGTAATTTATGCATGCATGTATCAATCTTAGACACGATCCGCACTACAAGAGGGGGAAAGGGAGGGAAGAAAAGTTAGTGAAAGGATCCATGTATCTTGTTTCGTGGTTTTTTCACACGTATGGGGCAAACCCATGTATATTACGAAAATGCCCGTGTAAGAAAAATATATTACTGGTCATAAACTAAGTCGTGTAGATTTATCATGATTTCAAAAAGAAAAATCGTAAGAATTTCAAGTATTTTTTTTTAAAGAAGTAAAGTTGTGAAGAGTCGTGACTATTTTTGTAATAATTTATAAAAAAGTGAGATTATGAAGAATCACGACAATTTCTATTATTTTTTCTATTGATTAATTTTAATATTTTAAAATATATTAAAAGAATATTTAAAATGCAAGTTATTTAGGATTTAGGATCTCACGACTTTGTTTTTGAAGTCGTCACATTTTTTAAACATATATATGTTATTTGTTGAAATTTAATAAAATTAAAATTTTGTGTAACTCTTGATTCTTATCAAATCGGTTTTTATGCCAAAGTTCACAGTTTCTAAAATAGGTTAATATGTATTCAATTTTATCTTTAATATTTGATAAATTTGAAATTTGTGTCTCACCTTTATCATTAAATACTTTATCCCATTCAAATAATAATTAAATTACATCAAATAAATATTATTAAAAAATCATTCAAATCATATTTTTTTTTCTCCTCAATATCAAATAACAAAATATTATGATCACATAAATTTTAAAATATAGTACTAAATAAAATAATAGAATTTTAATAATTTAAAATAAATATAAATGTGTGAACCAAACATATATGTACATATCTACCATTGTCGTCTCACCACATTTTAAAATGGGTAATAATCAAAATCATACTTGTTGATAAAAAAAAATCAAAATGATACTCATGTTCGAACAATTTAGTATTCTTTACTCATCCTCTACCATTATTTTCACGAGTTTTCCACAAAAGTCTAGAGGGATACTTTCATTCCTTGCTCTAGTAAGAATGAGTTATGAATCCTTATTATGTGAATATTTGTCAGCATTTTGTAACCTAAAAACGCTTTTTTTTTCTCTTTTATTGGTTGTTTGTTGTACAACAATGATAACCTTGTCTAAAGACACTCTGGATTAAAGACAAATAAATATCAATAGAAAAATTGTGATTCATTTTTATTTTAGACAATGATTTTTGAATTGTTATCATGTATGTATTGCCTGATGTATAAAATGTAGACATTTTTTTCATCGACATAAATAAAGAGGAAGATATGAGTTTCATATAAAAAAAATTGTTTTCAATGTTTAAGTCTTTATAACTTTGATATTTCGTGCATAGTCTGATAAGATTTTCTTAATTTTAGAAAAGATTAATTAACACTATACGTGTTCTAACTTAAAGGAGAAAATGAGATTAAAAATTAGTTGAATTAACTTAGTTTTCTCCCTCAAACTCAAACCATATCCTCTGACTTGAAGAAATTTCTTGGGATTTCTTTTTCATCTCTGAAGTTTCTTCTACACCTCCAACAAATTTTAAATTTAAAAATTACATTTTGATTATTTGATCAAGGTAACGCAGATCAGATTGTATCCCTCAAATTATTTTTCGATATCAATTTCTGATAAACGATGCTTACATCGCGTAAATGTTATAGACTTACGGATGTCAAAAAAAACAATATATATATATATATATATATATATATATATATATATATATTTATTGACATATGGAAGTACACAATTTTTTGGATGTCGACATCCAGTGATGTTTTGTGACGTTCTTTATCAAAAGTCGATATCCAAAAATAGTTTTAAAGTAAAATTTATGTTATCAATTAAATGATTAAAGTATATTTTTAAAATTTTAAATATATGTGAGAGTACAAAAGAAATTTTGAAGGTGTTGGAAGAAATTTCTAATTCCTTTAAAATATTTAAAAATGTCTCCTTGCACCTCCAATCACTTCTACTATCCCCAAAAAGTTTTAAAATTCCCACTTTACCGTTGAGTTAAAAAGTAACTATAATTTTACTCTGTGTAACTCAATCAACCTTAAATTTTTTTTTTCCGGCGGATGTTGACATCAATTAACATGTGTTTAAAAAATTTCATATATTGGATATCGATATCCTGTATATACATACAAATAAATTTTTGTTTATTTTTTTAATTTATTTTTATGTTATATAATAAAATATATAAATATTTTATTTCATTTTTAAAATACTTATTAATAAAATAAAAATAAAAATAAATTTTAAAAAATTAACAGTATATAATAAAATAAATTAAATTAAAAAGAAATATATATATATATATATATATATATATATAAATATTTTATTTTATTTTTAAAATATAATTAAACAAATTAAAAAAGTTACAATATAAATAAATTTTAAAAGAAATTAACAGTTAAAAAATAAAAAGTAAATAAAATAATAATTAAAGAATAATATTTTTTTTCCAAATTTAATTTTTTAATTAATTTATTTCAAAATAATTTTTATGTTGTTTATATTATTAAATATCGAATGTTGATATTTGTAGATAGAAAAATTTATAATACTGGATGTCTACATCCAGATAAAACTTGATACGAATATCGATATTTGTAAAACAAAACAATGTAATGAATGTCAACGTCTACTGAGAAAAAAATTGGGAGTGTATCAGTGAGAGATAAAAAGTAGTTAATTTTACTCAGGGGCGAAGTGGGTATTTGCTTTTTTAGCCCTCTAAATATATGAGCCCATAACATAATTACTAACCTTCTTCTTTTTGGGCTGTGCTTATTATGTAGTCCGAATTGAATGGGCTGGGAAAGGTGGAAATCGGACGGCTGTGAATTGGGGGTGTTTAATGGTGCATTGAACAAGATTGGGTGAAGTATATTGGATCACAACAGGTAGGAGACAAAAGTTAAGGAATTTTCTTACCGTAACTTCATAGTTTATAATTACACTCCCATAATTTTTGAAAATAACTATATTACTCTTTGTAATGATAACTTGGAATTTGTTTTTCAGATTTTTAAAAAATTATTTCTGGAATAAGATTTTTAAAATATTCTAAAATAGTCATTTTGCTTGTAGTATTGGAGTGCAGTTAATAATCACAAGTAAGAAAAGAATGTTGGGTTGAAGCAAAACTAAAACTAAGACCATAAGTCATGATACGTTAACAGCAATTTTCTTCAACTTACACCTCCATAAATTATCTGACATATAAATTTTATATTATAATCTGAAAAATGATTTTGTATTTCAAATTATTCAATCTAAAAGAGTTTTTTTTTTTCAAAATGTATAATTCAGAATAAAAAAATCTATTATAGGAGTGCAGGTTAAAATTATAGATTGGCTGGAAGAAATGACCTTCTTCAACATATAGGAAAGCCCATTTATCAATTGGGTTCTAAGATATACGTTGCAGTTAGTTGTAAATATTAAACGGGACATATAACAATTTGAAATCAGAAATTCTAATTTATTAAGATACCAATAATAACACAAGTAATAAAACTGTAGTGACGATGATGAATAAAACCTTTATTTATGATAGAAAGAGTAATAACAATTTTTATTTTTTTTATAATGAACAAGATGCAAGCACTGTGTTCCTATAAATAAGTTTTCTTTTTGTTCTTAATCAGTGTTTTGTTTAATTTCACTTTTTGCTAAGTTTGTTTCTTCTAAATTTTTAATGTTGTGTTGTATATCGTGGGATTTGATGAAGAACAGAAACAAACGTTGACAATGGCAGCAATAATGCAAAAAAAAAAAAATGTTGTGCCGTAGCAACCAAGTTTACATGAAGGTTTTAAAAAGCTAAAGTTGTTCAGAAGGTAGCTCTCACTGTCCTCCTTTGCCAAAAAAAGCTTCGTTTTCAGATGACAATTTTTTTAATACACAATCTTTGGTCTCAAATGATTAACATTTTTGTTGTCGTAAATTGTGTATCACTTTGTCGCATTATGTATGCTTTTATGATGAAAAGTTGTTATTTTTGAAAACTAGTTCTAAAATTTGGCCTTTAAATGGGGCCTCTGCGTTAGGCTATAATTCTTGAACAACAACAACTACATCAACATGTATTTTTTGAACGAAAACAAGATCCGTGATTTCGCTTTCTTTTAATCATGCAACTATTTTCAACTACAAGTTTGGAGCTAAAGAAATGCAGAAAAAGAAGAAAAAGGAGTTTGGAGTAAAGTATGAGATGAGATTTAAAATATGTAGATTAAGACATATACATGATGATGAATGAAAAAATGTGAACACTATTTCTGCTTTTATACGACATAAATTATTGAATATGAAGTAAAGAGGTTTAGAAATTTATGATGAAAGAAAAAACGTTCACATGTGGTAATGATTATGGAATAGGTAGGTTAAGTAATTAATGTATAGTTATATATATATATATAGTAAAGAAAAATGAAAAGCATGCATGGATATTTGGATAAGATTAGAAACTATAATGAAATAGGTGAAGGTGAGAACATTAGCATATGATTAAAGTGGTCCAGTGGAATATATGTTATTTTGATACGAAATGTGGGAGCCAGTTGTAAGCATTGCTTGGGACTACAGCAATAATTACAAAATTTTCAAAATACACAAAATATTAACAAACAGAGAAAGTTTGTAATCATCATCATTCACCTTAAGCATCATTAAGTAAGGTAAACTTCAGATTTCATTACTGCGTTAATTTGTGTTCTCTTTTTGAAAGTTAAGTTCTAACTAAAAGGGAAACATTATTCATAATTTACGTAAAATTTTACTTTATTCATGTCACTTTTCTACTCTACCTGTGAGAGCTTTGAGTTTCAAGCTTTTGTATTTATTTACCCAAAAAGGGAAATTAAAAAATTGAGCATGGCTATAAAACTATAGTGAGATTAGATTGATACTGATCTCTCACAATTGAAATCACAACGAGACAATGAATAAAAAATAAAACTATGTTTGAAAACAAAGTTTGCAGTGATCATCATAGTTTATCGGTTATACATGAGAGTAAGGTATTAGTCCTTACAATATCTGTCCCAAGACATACCTTTAATTAAATATACAAAAAAAAAATGTGATTTTTTAAAATGTTTATTTTTTCAAAAATAATAATAAAAGAACTACGTAATCTTGATTTTTCAATATGATGGAAATAAGAAGGAATGAGGATTAATCTCGACCAAAAAACCAAATAATATTTGTACTCAATTTTAACATATTTATTCATATTTACTTAATGTAAAATTTAAACTTATCACTAAAATAAAAACATCTTTGGAGGCACAAAATAAAAAGGTTTTCTTGTCTTGATCACATATTTTATCTCATAATATACTTTATTAACATAAGTTTGATGTTTTAAATCAAGCTTCAAATTTGAGCTTTAAGTGGGACCTTATAGCTAGGTCAATGCTTGAAACTTGAAAGTGTATTTTCTTAATATAAAACAAGATCCGTGATTATCTCTTTTCTTTATAGAAAACATCTCGACAATTGGAAAAGTAAATTGGGATTACAGATATAAAAATAAACTATAAACTTTATGCTTCAGAAAATTTTAATTCCAATTACAATGAATCGAATAAAAAATATCTTCCGCCTTTTCTGTAAATAATAAATGGATATATCACTATCTATTTATAAAATTATATAGATGGATTAAGTTTGATCTTTTATTTTAAATTTTTATAATTAATAAACTAGATATATTTAATAGTAGAGGAAAAAAAAATTGTTTCAAGTAAAACCTATTCATAAAACTTTTGTTGAAAAAAAAACTAAAAATATTTCAAACTTTATTTAACACGGCCTCCAAAGGGTTTGCGTTTCTTTTATACATGAATATGTATTTTAATAAAAAAAAAAAACTTCATTTATTTATTTGGTGAGTTGAAGTAGGTAAGGTTTGGGATGTAATTTAAAAACGTAATTATGAAAGGAATGCTATAACAAAGACGTTGAAGAATTTAGATGAGTAACATAAAAAAATTATAAACATAAGAATCATACAAGGGGAAGCTGAGTTGAAAGTAATAAAAAAGATAAAAAAAATAATTTTGAAATTTGAAATTTCCTTCTAAACTTTAACGTGTTTTTTTATTTCACCTTAGCATGTATTATCTTGGATGTTGTTTGTTTGAAAAAAGAAAAGTTGGAACAGAGCATTATCTTTGAAGAAGAAATATGCAGTATAAAGATGTGCATCCATTGGTTTGAGATTGAGGGTATAGTAAGCTATCAAGTGGGAATGATTATTGGTTTGTCACTTTCCCAAAGTAGTTTAACCTAATTGAGTATTGAAAATCTTGTTGATTGGTGATATCATGTGTGTACTCTCAAATTGGACCCATTCTCTCATGCAATCAATGTAAAATTAGATGATATGAGTAACAAAGAAATAATAGTATATAGTAATACATTTTTTTTTTATAATTAAAATGGGACCACTTATACAAGAGCCATTATGGCAAAGATTGGTGGGAGAATCAGAGAGAGAAGATGAGAAAAAGAAAGAAAGATATTTGATGCAGTGAGAAATTGGCTTGGCAATGTTTTGTAGGGTCAGAAGTTAAGTGGAAACTGCAAAAGTAATCACATACCATGTGATAGAAATTGCACATAATGCCTTGTACTTAAAGCAAGTGTAATCAGTGAAATAACAATTGCATGCAGATAATTACATGATTTAGTTTTGTTCTTCATCTGTCATTAATTACAGGAAATTAATGTATATTCAGTTCAACTATTTGCTTAAGCCAGGGAGAAAAAGAATCATTAATTGGATTAGTTTAAATTAACCAAGTTTTGAGCAATAATACTAACAGGACCTGGTCAAAGTATGAAAAACAGAGACCTTTCTACTAGATCACAGTATTTTCTATTTGGTACAATCCACCAAACATAGCATGATATCAAATGTCATTGTTTCACTATTTGAAACTGATACTTCATCTCTTTGAAACCAGAGATTGTGACCAGAAACCAAAGCCATACAATTGAACATGTATCCTCCATTCAAGTTCGGTACGATCCTTAGAGCGGTGTGAAGAAGACGACTCAAGAATTTAGGAGACTTAAAACAAAATTAAAAATATATGAACTTTTACTTAGTGTTTTCTTTATAGAGTTTTAAAAAAAGTGTAAAGAATAATATAGCATTTGCTCAGAATAAATGAATTGGAATAGTTTAGTAGAAAATAGTGTGGTATGAAAGCCAAAAAATGCAGTGGAAAGTTTCCACTCCAAAGCAGACCCAGAAAAAGCAACTTTCCTTAAAACTAACTCAACCTTACTATACATCCAAATTAGCTGAAGTAGTTACGAACAAAATAACAAAATAATAAAATAAAGGTAACTCTATTGTCTGGCTATTTAAAAACAGAGCATGTCATGTCTGCATAATTAAGCATTTGAACTCTATATTTGCAGCATTATTATTGGAATCTTTCTTTTTCTTCTTCAAACAAAATTATGAGAGAAGTGCTTTGCCAACTGTGTAACTATTTGTTTGCATGTTTTCTCATGGTGACAGTGCCAAATTTTGGTTTCCTCTTGCACAAAATATTATTGATGTGGGAAAATTCAGATGGCTATAAGAAACCAAACAAGTACTAAAGCTTAAGAAATAAAAAGGAAACATTTCAAACAATTTGTAACACCATGGAATTGTTTGATGAGTTACATTTAAAAAAAAAAATCCAAATTTTTTATTTCACTTCATTCACGTCTCTGTAATCGGTGTCTGGTGGTGTGTTATAAAGTGTGTCCATTCCCCCCTGTTTTTTAAGCATAAATATGAACAAGAATGAAACCCAACATGGGTTGGGAAGTTTCATTCTTTAAGTATATACAATCAATAATTTTAGAGGAATGCAATCACTGTCATCCCAACACATTTTAATTTCAAATCTTCCAAAATCTTAGGTGCAAAGTTTACATGCTCGTTATCCTATTAGCATAAACACATTTTCCTATATTTAACTTTCTTATTTTATTAATAAATTAGCAACCACACTTCTTATTTATTTATAGATACACTATTATTAAAATCATGTATATAAAATAATAATAATAATAATAATCAAAATATACTAATAAATTTAATCATATATTTTATATCTGTATATTTACTTATTTTTTATATTAAATCAATATTTTTATAATATAATTTATAATTTAGTGACTATAGTTAATAAAAATATTTATTCATATTTAAAACTTCAATTCTCTTATTTTTATCATATTATAAAATACCACTTCATTAATATTTTATAGTCTTTATTTTATAAAATTTTGAAATAATTAAAATAAAATAAAAAATTAAAACAGAAGTTACAGGACCACAAACAAGAATATCAAAGAGTTCAAAATACTCTGATGTGGATACTTTAAAAATATTTTTAATATATTTTAAAACATCGTTATAAATATCTATTCGTATATTTTAAGATACAGTAAAGGATCAGTAAAGAAATATAGCAGAGAATCTAAATTTAAATATCAAGTGTGTCGAAAAAAGAATTTGAAATTTTAGTGGACTTTTTTTGTATCATTACTGTGCATAGTCTTCAAAATAGTCGAATGATTTTAATATTTTAAAATATATTAAAAGAATTAATATATCAATATCAGTGCAACAAACCGATGAGAATCTGAACTCATCCAAAACCTTACACTTACATCTTTAGAACAGCATGCGTATTTCAAATGGTTTCCATGGTGACTTAACTTTGTTCCTGATCACTTCCATGATAAGTAAAAACCTCTTTCTGTAATTGTGAATGAAGAGTTTTGATTAAAAACAATAACAGTGGAATGTTTAGGTGTCAATGCTACACAACATACCACAAAAAGTTTGAGTAACCCTTCGGGCACTGCCGCGACCAGGGGCAGCCTTCCCAACAATTACCTTATGCAAGATTAACTTTGATTCTCTTTATAAAAGATTGGCCTACCTATCACCATACCCAAATTTGAAATAGGAAGGGTTGTGTCAATAGGAGGGAGAATAAGAGGTATTGAAAAAGAAGATTAATCATGAGGGAACATGAAAGTGAGAAGACTATTACAAAAAGATGTTCCTGTGTTCCTGTGCCAATCATCACATTCTGCTCTCTAATACAAGAACCAGACCGGAATGAAATAAATTAAATTATACCACACAAGCAATGGAAAATTAAGAACTGGGCAAAATAAAACATTTTTTTATAAAATAATAAAAACACAAATACTTGAGTTGGTAGGCAGTCAGAATTGCTTGCCTTTGCCGACATGAGCTACTACCTCTACACCAAATTAATTACAACGTTAAATCAATTATCAAATCAACAATACAGTATTCCACTGTACTAAACTCTGCTGATGAGTTCATTCTGCTTACCTAATTTTTTCATTTGGATATTCTTGAATATTTGCCAGTGATTTAAGGAGGCGCAGTAAATTATAGCCTTGAAGTCAGAGGGGAAATTCTAACATGCACTTGTGTATATTTTATACACTACATACACAACAGTGCAGAGAGATGTAGGAAATAAGCTCTTAAAGGTTGAAGATAAATTGACGTGGTACAAACAGAGCTTGCGAACCGAATTCTTTATTTTATGGATTTAAACAGCATGCACTGGATATTTGTGAAAGTCTTGTATGCATGGATGGACGGACCAGCACAGCCATTTCCATCCACAATATGGTAAAGAATTTATTTAATAATTGACAAAAAGATTGTGGAATGCATGCACTAAATTGATAGTGTGTGTCATATGTCAGAATAATCTTTACACCAATTTCTCAAGTCTGCAAAAGTATGACACTAAAAGGGAACTCATGTACGTATGATATGACTACGACAATAAGGGTAAAGAGTGATATGAGATGTCATCACCACCAACTCTAGAACTGCCAGCCTATTGTTCATGGTTAAAAATTAGAATAATCCCCAGAAGGTACATGCAAAAAATGCTTTTATTATGCAGCTTATTGCAATATTATCCCCTGACCCATATTATGCACCTCCTTATGCCGACATGCCTCCTTGCTTTCACTTTGATTTTCTTTCCCTATACTCCTAGTTTTAACTTTCTCCAAGACTTTTTAGCAATCATGGTAAGCCAAACGGTTCATTCCGCAAACCTACAATTTTCAACGTTAAGATAAACAGTTAACACCAGGCCCCCACTAGAAAAGCTTATATTATCACAAAAGATGGTTTTCAAACCAAGAGCTGTGGGACATTAGCTTAAGCCAAAACAACAAGAAAAACACACACAGAAACAGAGAGTGGATTGATGTAAAGGAAGGCCACTCATACCTCACTTTTCTTTGACCATGACAACCAAAGCAGTGACATGGACAGCCACTTCCACCTTGGTGGGCCTCACCATTTGTCAGAAACAAACACTCCAGTAGATATGCCGGATTATCTATGAGAAGTGCTTCTGCGGCCACAAAGATTCCTTCTCATGTTCTTCCGAGGTTGACCCACGTCGCGACCTAGTCCGGTTTGCCACCCACCCTACTGCTTCAAGCAATGCCACCTCTGCAGCGAAAAAAAAGGTAACATTTAAATTTTGGGGGCCTGCTACTTTTGTGTCATTTTGTAGTTACCATCAACATGAAAACTTTATCTAACCAGAACATTTAGTGGCATGTGTAAACCATATATTCTGTGAGACCTGTTTCGCTATTGACGTGAATATTATGAATGTCAACAGTTTTCTTGATAGATGTAGTCTTCAGAGCCTTTCTTATAAAAAACATTCTTAATTAAGCAGTGTTCTTTTTTTATCTTTCAAATAGAGGACAGATACATGTAGTTATGATTAAATATAACTAGGATTATTCCTATAGATATGGAGTATCTTTTGTCTTTTAGATTTATCTGCAGCTATGTTTTTCTTTTCAGGAGTTCAAAAGAAATTAGAAGGGGGGATGGTTGGTATTGTGAGCTTGTTGGAAACAGAAGAATCCTATACTTGAATCCTATACTTTAATAACTTTTGAAGGTGAGGCCAAAAACTGGCCTGCAATAGGTTTCCACTTCACAATAGCGAAGTAATCACGTGTATCAACATTCTTCTAAGAAAGAGGGAGACAAGTGATAACAAATATTGTTCAGAAATTCTTGCACTAGGAAATTCGAAATTTCTTGAAAATGGACTTATGCCTTGTTACTGGCTCACACTGGTTCTTGTTCTTAATATCTGTTGACCTGTGGTGTCAAACTTAAAGACAAATGATTTACTGAATACTACCCGTTCATCTGATGATAAGAACACATTTGATGATAAGAACACGATAATTCTAATATAGAACAAAATATGAATAATTGCTTATATACGATGCCCTTCTTTGTTAAGCAAAAGCTTTTGAGGTATCTCTAATTAGCTAGTGCGTGAATGTTGAGGCAGTTTTGAACGTGAGAAACACGAATAAACTCTTTTTTGGTAGAGAACTCAAACTCCTATATCGAGCAATTTTGTCAAAACAGTTGGACCTTTTGGTCAACTGAGTTCGGAAACTAAACGTGAACAGTGTGGACTTTGGATGTGATAGAGGTCAGTTGGTCAAACTGTAAGATATTTCATCTTGTTCTACTCAAACAATTGATCATGACAAGCAGAATCTACACAATGCATGGTGTTATGTCATATCAAGACATGAAGCATCAATTAGATGCATATACAAAAGTCATTGACTATTGTAGGATACCTTTTTCCACTTTCAAGTGAGGACGTTAAGTTAAAAGCTCCTTCCACAGATCTATGGTCTTTTAACACAAAAAGAGTAAATTGCTCCAGCCACAATATTTCCCACTGTCGTTCGTATGTTTTTAATATTAACCAACAATTCAGTTTGCTTTAAATTTCTAAGTATCTTGCTCCTGCGCTTGTTTGGTATCAACATCATATATCAGTTTTAACAGCTAAATACGAGCCACAGAAATTTAACGATAACTATCAGTCTAGAAAGATGCTGAGACTGTGGTCAATATTTCAACTGAGACCATAGGCATTTACAGAGCTTGCAGCTAGCACTTGATCTACCCAAAGTGAAATAAAAGAACAAGTTGTGGAATAGGACTAATGCATGTCTTAGTGAATATTTCTGGCAATTACTACTGCAATTTTCACGGACGAGGTAGAAACTAAGTTTGAACTTAGTTAACTGTGACCAATTTTATAAATTCATTCACAAGATGTAATGAAGCTTAGTTTTTTACGTTATTATAAAGTATAAATTAATTTGAGAATGTGGCTCAAAACAATTCCCATTACAAATGATTCAAGCAGACGATTGTAGCCTACTTCCTGACTTGTAGTTATGCTAATAAATTAGCAATTGTTCCTCATTTAAAAGCCTAAGAAACCCAAGTAAAAGATGGAAAAAATACTGATGATTCATTTGAATCAAAGATGACATAACAGTCACGTCTCTTCCAATATCTGTTTTTGTTTCTCTCACAAGTCACGAAATATTTCACTTGGAATAAGGGAATGGTAGAACAGCTCTGGAAAAAAAAATCTGACAAATCCTAAAATTACAGAATTCTACAGAGTTGAAAAGAGGCACATTACATTAGGGGTGCATCGGCAAAGACGTCAGCCAGCATGCCATCATCACTGCCTTCCATGGCAAGCAGTTCTGCCTCCTTCTCTTCCTCATTGGAAAAATCTCGTCTTTCAAGCTTGGCATGAGCTGCAATATATATCATTTTCTGAGCTCTTTCCAAGGAAATTCTAGAATGCTTCTGAGCAGAAAGCTTCCTGATGAAAGAATAATTACTCCTAAACCCACATGAGGTTGCATGCAGAAAAATGAGCCTCACTGCAAGCTTCCGCAGGGATTTAAATTCGCTGAGGCAAGTTTCCCAAACAAGTCTACTGCTAAGTGGGTTTGCTACCTTCATCTTCCCTGTAATGGGGTCTTGTTGTTTCATCTGCACAGCCTGTGCATAAAGAGGGTCAAGCCCTTCTGATCTCCACTTCATGAGCTCCATCAACACCACATGAGCTTCTTCTCGTGAAGCCAGCCTCGTCAATAACTTATCGACATCTTTCTCTTGTTCACGAGTTAAGCACTTAAACGGAGGAAGGTACTTTCCACTTGCATCTTTAACCAAGTAAAGAGGATCAAGTATAAATGCAGCTGACCATGCAGGGTGATAATTCTTCCTGAATCGATTTTCAAGTATTTCCTCCACAGGTTCTACCACAACACTGTACTTAACACACCATTCCTTCACCTTGGTTCTAACCTCCTCCCAGAGAGGCAAACACCGACCAACCAACGGCCTCTCCGCCTCAATGTCCTGAACCACTCCTCTGATGAGCTTCACCAGCGAATAGACCGCCTCCAATTCATTCCAGAATCCCTCACTCTGAACAATCCCGGCAATCTCTCTGGCCAGTGGGTCCTCCATACACGCCACCTTAAACGCGTCTTCCATTACCACCATTTGGATCACGGCAGCACATCTCAGGATGTCCTCCAGCATTGGAAACACAGATGTAAAGTCCTTCGACACGTTACATTTGGGAGAGGGAACCCGAACCAGCCCAGCACATTCCAGCTCCTGCATCCGGTACCTTAGAAAACTACCCCTAACCTGAGACTCAGTGTTGATAAAATTAGCAACCTTGAGAGAATTCTCAGTGACAACCCTGAAAAGTGGTAAGTTGTTGTTAAAATCCTTGATCAAACTCGTGAACCCCTGAACCTGACAAGCAACATTCACCATCCAATGGTTCTGAACCTCCAAGTTCCTCAACGCCTTGCCCTTAAACCTGTCGGCAACAATCCCAACACACCTCTGCACATCACTTCCACAAACACCCTTCACCACCTCCCACAAAATCTCCTCAGCATACTTAGACGACATCACTTCCCCACCAGGCACCACCTTGTGGAACACGCTAGTCCCATTGGGAAGGTTCACTATAAACTTCGGTACACCATCCTCGCCCTTCCAGCCATCACACCCCACTTGAAAAAACAGTGCGTCTCGGATTCTAGCTTCGGACTCGGCCTTGGCCGCCCCGAACCTATCCTCGAGCCTAGAACCATATATCTCGCGTCTCAACAGAGTCACCGGCAAACCCAGCTGGGTGAGAAAGGACTGAAACTTGGGGTGTTCAAGAGAAGAGAGGGGCACAGAGCCACAAGACTCGTAGAACCAATCTGCTAATAATTCAACAGCGGAGTTAACCTGGTCCTGGGTCAACTCGGGAGGAGCAACATGGAACAAATTCCTAGGACTCTTGAGCTTCTTCACACTGTCCTCGAAAACAGCGAGAGCACACAAATCATCTTTTCCTCCGGACAACACCAAATGCTGAACGGAGTGGTCCTGATTCGGAGAGGTTGAGGAGGAGGTTCTCTTTCTGCCGTTGTTGGAGTGAGAGAGGACGGTGGAAATAGGAGACGGTGAAGGCAAGGCGGAGTGGTTGAAATTGGGACACGTACCACGCTTGAGATGCTCGGAAGCGGTTCGAGAAGGGTTGGAGGCGGAGAAGAGAGAGTCGCAGAGGGAGCACTTGAGCTTCACCGCGTTGCCGACGAGAGTGGGCTCGAGGTGGGCCCAGTACCACGCGCCTTTGCCTTTGATCGCGCGCGTGCGCACTGTGAGAAGGCCCTCGTAGCGCTTCCTGACCGCCCTGACGGCAGCGTCGGGGTCGGGGTCGGTGGAGGTGGAAGCCATTGTGGAAGCGATGGTGGAAGCCATTGGTGTTTAGCAGCCCTGCCACCGGTGTTGTCTCCGGAGTTGCATGTTGTTGCAAGGTGTTTGAGGAATTGTGTGAATGAAAACGAACAGGAGCTAGATAGGTTGGTTTAAGTATATATAGAGTTGGTGTTTGGAGACTTTGGTGCATTGCATGGAAATGAAGTGTGGAATGGAGAGAAGAGAAAGAAAAACGGAGCATGGGTCCATGCGACTACGTGTCCTCTTGTACTGGGTTTGGTGGAGCGTATAAGGAACGATTCCCGAGTCAACCCAATCTTGTATTTTGGTTTTTAGATGATATTATTATTCTTATTTTTTCAAGTATCATCTTTTAATTTTTTTTATCATCACTTATGGTTCGAGTAAATTATTGATTAATATATTATTATTTATTTTTCTTAAAAGATTAAAAACTCACATTAAATCGCATTACAAATTAACGAGTCATAATATAATTTTTTTTTTATACCAACAAATATACATCTCCATTTCCATGCATGTTCTTCTCTTCTTTCTCCTCTTCGATTAGGTGAAACCAACAACCCAATGTTCCATTCATTCATCATAATTTACTTTGAATATCCAAAACATTAATGTTACTAAAAAAACAACATTACCGATTCGTCATAAATATTATCGTTTTCACTTGTTTAATACTTTTTAAATTATTTTTTTAGAAAAATAACAAAACCAAAAATAGAAGATGCAAAGTGATGGGAAGGATTTGGATAAGAAAAACCTTGGTAGCATTGATTAGATTAGAGCTATCAAAGCGGATAATCTGATCCGACCTGTATCGATCTACCACGGATTGATCACTTAATGAGTCAATCTAACTCGATTTATTGATTAGCAAACCAAACAAATTTCAACCCGATCCGGCTCATCGCAGGTTGGTGGGTTAAAAACGGATTGACCCACAGACTCATTTAATTAAAAAAATATATAATTTTTATTTATTTTTTAGTCAAAACTAGATTATAATTCTAATTAAAATCTAAATAAACCTTAATAAAATCTAAATACAAACCAAAATCACAAAAATACAAATTATCTATCTGTTGGCTAAAAAAACAACTTAACATGATCCAAATACAAAGTCCAACTTAACAAAAAAATATTTGTGTGACTCTTTATTTGCGGTTGGTGAGCCAACCCGACTCAACACGAGTTCAATCTGGGTGAGCCGGATTCTAGGTGAGCCGGTCAAAAATCAACCCGTGTTGAAATTTGTAAATAAATTTCAACTCAACCTGGTTCGAATTTGTGGTGAACCAAATTGGCTCGCGGGTTTCAACCTATTTTAACAGCTCTAAATTAGATATTGCTGAATGCTATAGGTAAAATTTTTAAAAATAATCATTTTACAATATACAAATGGTTTGTTTAAAATTAAATAAATTGTTCCGATATAAAATAACGTAGTCATTACTTTTAGAAATTTTTAAAATACAATCATGTTTGAAAAAAGAGTCCCATAAAAGAAAAAATAAGCAATTTGATGATACACCGTTTGGATAAACTTATAATCAAAATTTTAGAGTTGATTAAGTTTGAAGTCTTTCCTAAATTTTTATATTTTCGATTGAGTTACTTGTTAAATATTTTTGTTATTTAAATGATGTAATTATTATCTAACTTGTTTATACATACTCAAAGTTACGAAATTTAATGATAGAATGATATTTTTCTGTTAATATAAAATAATAGGTGATTTATATCGTTCTTATTAAAAACGTGTTAGATAAAAGTTATTTATTATGTCATATTAGTCATAAACTTATTTTTATATTATTTCATTAATCACAAAAAATTTATATTTTTTAATATATAGAGACAAGTAAGAAAAATGAATACTTACTTAAAAAATATAAAACTTTTAAATACTTTAATATATCAAACAAATTTAAAAAAAAATTAATTAAAAATATTCACAACTTAAAACTTAATTAAACTATTTTATAATTATTTTGAACTGTTATTTATTTTTAAAAGTTATGATAAGCACGTAATTTTTAAAAGAATGTGATTATTATGAAAATATTTTGTTAGCGGAAAAAGATTAAAATAACGTCCCCGTAATGAGAAATATTTAATTAAAAACTAGATATATTATTATATGCGTTTCTAAGTTAAGTTTTGCTAAATATTATGAAAAGAAAAATAATTTATTGATTACTAAATTTTAATATTTTTTTTTATTTTTTTATTATTAATATTTTAAAATCATTTAAAATATATCACTTGATTGATGTTATAATAAAAAGTTGTTAAGTAATTAAAATATCATTATTCTTATAAAAATAATAATTTTTTTTTTTAGGATTGTAGAAGATGTACTGAACGTGACCCATTCCAAAAATTTAAAATTCTCACGACCTTGGACACCTTTCACAAACAAACGTAATATGGAAATAAATAGCGTGTCTAATTAATGTAAATGCAATATTTTTGGACAAAGCTTACCTAAAATAATGTAATATATTATAAGTAATGTTGGTATTACTTTTTTTAATAAATTTAGAATTTCATTTCAGTAAATTTTATTTTAGTAAATACAAGACATATTACAGATATATTTTTGTATGTTGTTTCCTAGTTTTAAAGCTGAAGGTCATTCTATAGTAAAATGTTTGAGCAAATGAAATAGCCAATGCACTTCTCAATAATTATCCCGACTTTGTCTGATTTTATTTTTTTTCTTTTCAAAATTGTATCGAATGTCGACAATTTTAAATGATGAGATGATGATAGCCCTCTCACTCCTCTCCATTTTTAAAACATTATTAGAAGCTAATTAACTTTGGAGAGAGACAAATTTAGAAGAAGACAACTTCAGTTGATCCATCTTCAAATTAATTGTTGATTCCTGAAGTTACTAATGATTCATGTTTTTTTTTTTTTTTTTTTTTTTTTTTTAATTTCAAAAATTTTTTTTTTTTTTTTTTTTTTTTTTTTTTTTTTTTTTATTTTTTTTTTTTTTTTTTTTTTTTTTTACATTTCATTAAGTCCAAGACATTATAGTATGATTTCTTCTTAATTAGTTTTTGATGATGTATGGACTCTTTAATTTGTCTGACTCATTGTTCAAAAGTCATGTTCATAACAAGTTATTTTTTCTTTGTACATGAGTAGTTTTTATTTAATTTATATTAACAATTATATTTCTTTCATTCTTTGCATTTGACTGAATGTATTGCTAACCTTATGTTAATGAGGAAGAATCGAGACGATGACAAAACACATGAAATGAAGATTTAAGGACATAATCTTATTTAACTTAATTACTATATTGAAAGTGGATGTGAAACTTTAAACACACTTTTTTATATTAAGGTATATATATATTGAGCGTGAGTTTAGATATTAATTGATAGTTCGATACCATGCAGTCCGATAACGGATGAATCAATAAATTCAATAAACAATATTATATTAAGAAGTGAATTTTAAATCTAACTCAACCTTACAAAATCGACTTATAAGATGAATTTTGCATTCACTTATCTTGTAAATTAGTATGGTTCGCTAACAAGTAAAACAATAGACTTCTAACACACCTCTTTATGCTAAGGTATATACATTTTGAGTGTGAGACTAAATATTAATAGGTTGTTCGATAACGGGTGAAACAACAAACCCAACAAACAAGACTGTATTAAGAAATAGATTTTAAGCTTAAATCAGTCTTACAAAATCGACTTATAAGATGAGATTTGCACTCACTTATACATTGTAAATTAGCATGGTTCAATAGCAGATGAAAAATAGACTCAATAAATAATGATATCATAAATAAACTTTAAACCTAATTCAACTTAATAAAATTGGCTTATAATATGAGATTTATATCTATTTATATATTGCAAATTAATTTTATCTCTAATAAATATGAAACTTCGAACGTATTAATCATCTCTGATCACTATAAAACTTTAAACATATTAATCATTTCTGGTCTATGTAAAACTTCAAATATATTAATCATGTTTTATTATCGTTTTAGCTATCAAGATAAATTTGAATGAAAAAAAGAGTACGTTGTTAACAGTGTGAAAGAGACGATGGTGTAAGAGAAGGGTGGATGACATAATTTCACCTAAAGCAACACGTGTGGTTGTTAACAATAGACTTTACAAGTATTATAAGTTGTAATGTCTTATTCGTCTTTATAAAGAGAATAAAAAAGAAGGGTAAGGACGGTATTTTGTGTTAAATAATGCCTCAAATTTTGTTCATTACGTATATATGTATTCATATAATTGAGTGTTTTTTGTTTTTATCTTTATTTTCTTCATTCACTGTATTTCCTTTCCGTTTTTTTATCTCTTTCACACCAGTTACTGATGACTTATTGTTGAGTAAAACTTAAGCCAATCCATTCATGCGTCTTGCAATCATAACTGTATAAATTAAGAATATTAGCTTTATAGTAAATTACTTGAAATATATATAATATACAATTATTTTTAATTTATTTAGATACCATGTATCAAAATTCGGCAAACAAAATTTAAATAATATATGCGTGATAAAAAGTATGATAAAATGTGTGTTGATAAGACTCCTGTTTTAGTAAAAGGCTAAATTGCATATTTTATTAATGATTTTTTTTTTTCATTTTGCACATTTCATATCAAAGATTCAATTTCACGAATTTTACTCCATTAATATTTTTAAATTAAAATATTTTATTTATACCAATTGTTAATATCTTGTTGTAATTGGCTTCTGATTTTGTGTTCTGATGGAGAAAAAAAAAACTATATAGTAAATGTTATATTGGTGGAAATAATGATATCTTTACCAACCATTTGGTTCAAATAAAATTGACCTTGCCTTCTTCGAAAAAACAAAATTGTAGATGTTATCATAATGTTTTACAAAAGAAGAAACATTTTTACCAATGAACAAGGAAATTGAAAGAACTGCTTAACCAGAATAAAGTCTTTGAATTCCAAAATTAAAAAATGCAGTGACTCGATTTATGAAATTAGACGTGCAATGATAAAAACAGTTAATAAATTGGCTCCTATATTATTTAAAGAAAACTCAAGTATCTAAAGTAAGAAAAATTAATTTAGATTCGCAATCATGTTATTAATTAATTTAATGGATTTAGATTTTGTTTTATCATCTTGTAGTAAGTTCCATTAAAGACTCAATAAAACAACCGCAGGTAAACAGGTTAATACAATAAATATGGTTATATTTTGTTTTTAGTATGATAAGAATTTTTTAAATTTTGTTAAACTTCTTCAATAATTAAGGTAATTGAACTTGCATTTCATCTTTATAAATTGTTCACATGTTTATTAAAAGTAAAAAATTAACGTTAATATACACTTAACCTTAAAAAAACCGTTAAGGGTTTTTAACTTACAAAATAAAATGTGAAAATTCTTTCAAAATTGATCTCATATTAGTTTTTTTTTATTAAATATGTTTTTAGTCCCTCAACTTTAAAATTTCGTGAATTTAGTCATTTTAACCAAATTTTGTTAAGTTTATTTTATGTTTCAAATGCATTTTATGATAGTTCTTAGTTAATATTAAAGCAAAAATGTGTCAAACAGTGTAGACATCTCAAATACTATCATGCGTTTGAAATGTTAGATAAACTTAACAAAATTTGCTTAAAAGGACTAAATTCACGCATTTCTAAAGTTGGGGGACTACATTGGACTAAAGTTTCGATGAGAGACTATTTTCACTTTTCACTTAAAGTTGAGGGATAAAAACATATTTAACATTTTTTTTTCTATCATACACATGTGACAATTACAAAAAAAATCAAATAATGTAATTGAATATACCATTTTTTAACTCAATTCGCTTAGTATCGATCAGAATTCAAGTGATACTGAGAATTTAAATTTCATATTAAGTAAAATTGAAAAAGTTTAACATATGAAAAAAATCTATAAATTTATTAATTTATTAATCTCTTATATGATTTAACTTAGATGTTATTTAATTAACGTCAAATCTTCTCTATAAATAGCTTGAAAAAAATCCATAAAATATAATGTACAATTGAAGTTTAATAATATTGGCTTTATAGTTTTCATCATCTTTTAAGTGAAGAAATAAAAATACTTTATTAGAAAAACATGTAGATGATGAATAATTTAGTTAGATTTGTTTTCCGTTTATAGACATATTTAAAATTCTTAAAGCCCCTAGCACCTACCTGATAAAAAAAAAAAAACATAATTGAAAGGAATTTTTCAACTTTTTTGGAGGAATGAAAAGGCATGATGGTTGATGGGATAAAAAAGGTAAGATACCCCTCCCACGTATTATATGTGTGGCCATCATTAATTATCATTATTGTCGTAAATGATTACACAATACATATTACCACATGTGTATCTTTTAAATATTGACCTTATATTTGTTATCAACAACAAAGGTACATATAATAATTCCACCACTCAATCAATAATCCCTCTTTTCCTTGTTTGGTCCGGAGATTTGGCTTTGCAAAAGTTTAATAATTATAATAACTTTATTTCTACGATAACTTCGCAACATTCCATGCCATCTCAAAAATTCTACATCAATCAAATAAAAATTAGCGTTTCCAATTAATCACTTTTGTTTGTGAACATTCACGACGAAACACCAATTCATAATCACGTTTTCTTTGTGAAAATTGAAATGATTAGCGCGATCCAGGTTTTAGATTATGTTGATAATGGTATATTTGTTATGGGGTGTGTATTTTGTGTTTTTACTGGCAAATTATTTTGAAGAGTTTCTGTACTATCTTGGTCATCGGAAATCTACCCTGAAGTCTATAAAGTCTATGGACTCAGAAATTAATTTAAGTTTCTCTGTTACTAGTTGATATTTTTATATAAAAAAATATTTTTGTGAGTCGATTATTACTTTTGTAATCACTTTGTCTATAAATTAAAAGTTAAATTCTCATAGAAGAAACGATTTTCTGACCTTAGAGAAAAGTTATTGTTAAGATTTTGACTTTGATAAAGGATATTTAATTTTTGGTCGGAACAGTTTTGTTTGAATATTCTGTTTTTATTTGATGGAAATCAATTGTATAAATATCCACTTCTGGTTAGACTAATTATAAACTTTTATTAATTGTTTCTTATTTTTAGTTCATTGAGGATTAAAATATATAACGATTGACGGTTTATATGTTCAAATTTATCTCATTAAATTTACTATTTATCGCTACTGTAACGTATGACATTATTACCGTTAGTAGTGTCCACTATAATAAAAATGGTAAAATAATAATAATGGAGTATTGAGAATAACCATTTTAACAATTTATTATTGCGAATGTTTAAAATGTACGCATGTTGTCTTTTAAAGTGCAAAAAGTGCATGTCGTCCTTTTGAAGAGTCCAATCTAAATAAAAGGAAGTGGAAATATGGAGAGTGGTAGTGGTGAAAAGGATAGAAAACAATATAAAGAAAAGAAAAATAAAATAAGAATAAACTTTTTATTCTTGTGTTTATTGTGCTCGAAATAAAGTGTAGGTTTTTATTATTATTATTATTATTATTTATTTTTTTTAACCATGATAATTAAAATTTTTAACTCTTACCATGAACCAAAGTTTTCAAGGTTTGATTCTTTGAATCGGCTATATAAAACTAATCATTAGTTAAAGTTAAAATTTACTTTCATTCTTTAATTATGTGTTATCAAACACAAGTTCTTCGTAAGCTTAATATGTTTATCATTAAAAAACTTTTAAAGTTCTTCAAATTTTCATTTATGGTTAATGTTCATACTTAATATTATTAATTTGATATTTATTCTTTAGAGTAAATTATGAAAATTTGCGGTAAAGAAGTGAAAAATCACATAACTTGTAAGAGACAGAACAAAGAAAAAAAAAACAACATTTACTTTATCCATGATTCCCATTGTTGATATGGGTACCTTTGTTTGTTTGTTTTTTTTTTTATTTTATTATCGAATAAAATTAGAAATAAAGAAATAATAATATTAGAAATAACAAATGAAATCATTATTATTAGACAAAATTATATCCTTTTTATTATTTCGCTGTTCGAATAATTTTGTTTTCTATAATCTTTCTCTTGTTTTTTTCTCCACCCTCACTTTCTACCCTCTAATCTGAATAAACAATTAGTTATTGTATCTAAAAGTTGTGATTAGAGAATTAAAGAATAAATTTCTTTAGCACTCATCTTAAAAGTTCCATGTGCGATTCACACATTAAATAAGATCAAGTAAGGATCACAGAAAAAAGTTTAAACCATTTAATAGGTTTCTAAATTATTACTTAAAATTTAAGTAGAAAAAGATGTTAGAAAATATTTTATATAATTTAAATAATAAATAAATTATTTTACTAACGCCTATATCTTTATGGATAATTAATTTTATGATTCATGCTATCCGTAATGGGTGATTTTCTTTTTTATGTTAAATAATCTCTTTGGTTCTCATTTTGGTAGCAAAATATCGATTTGTCCCTCTATTTTTTTCATCTTATTTTGGTTCCTATTTTAGAAAATTTGATGCAATCAAGCCTTTTCTGTTAGTTGTGCAATAACAACATTAAAGGGGTGCCACATGTCAGTCCTTGATTTTTTTGAATTTGTTGAACTTTTTTTGATTTTTTTTAATTTTTTTAAAACAATTAAAAATTTGTCATGTGTCAAGTTGACGTCGTGCCATGTGGCAGTAACAGTGTGATGTGACAATGAGAGTACCACGTGTCACTATTATGTCAGGTATCATTTCCTCACGCCCAATTTGGTCCCTATATTTTTACTTTTGTCTCGATTTAGTCCTAATTTTTGTAAAATTGTGCAATTTCGTCTCTCACCAAATTGAAACAAAAATTATTTTTTATATAAATGTTATAAATTTTTTTTATTAAATTTGATATTTTTATTCAAATTGATATTTTTATTATATATTTTAACAAAACTAAGATTATTTAAATTTGTGTTTCATATTCAATTTTACTTAAAATTATTTTCAAATTTCAAATTTATTTGTTTTAGATTGTTACATAAACTAGTTAAAATTATTTTTTAAATTTATGTAATTGTTATTTTTACATCAAATCAAACATTTGTATAGAAATTATTGAACTTTATACTATTTAAAAATATACAATTATTTGAAATATATATTGAAATAAAAAATAATATTAAAGTATGATGTATAGTATTATTATATTGTGAAGGTTAAAGTCCATAAGTAATATGTGAGTGTGTTATTTTGAATTCTTCTCGTACATGGGTAGGATAAGCTAGATCTCGACATAGTTGGCTGAAATCAAGGTAGTCAAAATTGATATTTAAATTATAAATCGTAAGATCCTACGATTTATATAGTATTTACGAGATAAATCCTACGCATAATCGTAGAGTAAGATCGTCGAACAAAATCCTAAAATCGTATAAATCATCGTTTTTTGTCTGAATTTTTTATTGCACTACCTGTTCATACTTTTTTAGTGAATAATTAAAATTTTACCTTGTTACATGTGTTCTAAGTCACACAACCAAATTTCACCTAATTAAATTAAATATTAATACAATTAAAATTCATTTATCAATAAAAAATTATTACAATTAAAATCCACTTGTAACACACCACAAAACTTTTCAATTAAAATTTAATACAATTATAATTTTCCAATTTTGCAACAACAATTTTGTATAGACCCAAAGCATAATAACCTTTACTATTTATTAATTATAACGTCAGTATTTATTACTCTCGTATTTATTAATTATAACGTTAGTATTTACTATTTCTTGTATAAAGAAAATTATATTAATGTTATGAGTTAAATATATTTTTGGTCCCTTCACGTGAATTTTGGAAATAGTCTATTTCGAAATTTTGGACCAATTTAATCATTCATCTTTTGAAATATGTGGATTTAATCCTTTTGATCAAATTTTGTTTAGGTTTATTTGATGTTTTGTACGCATTTCATGATTGTATTTGAGTTGTTTACACTGTTTGACACATTTCTGCTTTAATGTTAAGTCAAATACTATTATGAAGCGCGCTTGAAATGTCAAATAAACTTAACAAAATTTGATGTAGAATGACTAAATCTACGTATTTCGAGAGATGAATGACTAAATTGGTCCAAAGTTTCAAAATGGACTAATTCTAAAATTCAATGAAAGTTAAGGGACCAAAAACATATTTAACCCTAATGTTATTTATGAAGATGGATAACAAATTGCTTCTTCTGATTTATTTCTCCTCTATTATTTTATATTTTTTAAAATTTCAAAAGATAAAATTGAATTAATTTTTATTCCTTGTAAAATTGAATAGTTTATATATATATATATATATATATATATATATATATATATATATATATATATAAAAGTGAAATATACGATCTGTCGATCTCACGATTTATGATTATATGAACCTCTTATGATTCTACTATTAATCTCGATTTTAACTGTCTTGGCATAGAACCTCAAACAATGAGAGGATAATAAAACTACAATAGTAAAAGGTGGAGAACATGTTAAGGTGCATTAGATCAAGAACTTCTTAGTCATACCCATGTCATAATAACTGTGTACTATGGCAAAGGGCGGTAAATCACAATCACAATAATTAGGGATTATGATGGTTACAATAAAACATTCACAAACATTTATAAGAGAAATTTTAAGACTCTTGAAAGTAATAAATAAAAATCAAGTATATAAAGATGACCGGAAACAAGTAAAATATATCTTAAGTCCAGTATATTATTGATAATTTTTTCATATATCCTGATCATTGACTTGAGTGTGAGTGTACTTGCAACTAATCAATCCTCAAGTTATCTCAAGAAAGAAATACTCATGAAGGAAAGCTACAGGAATCCGTAAAGTAAGAAATTAATACCTTTCAAAGACTAGTCGGTTCCATATAATAACATTTCTATTACCAAAAATTATCACTCATTTCGAATGTAGGTGGATATCTTCCAATTAGGCTTCTGCTTAACCTTCCAACAACATGCATTCATCAAACTCAAGCAGATTTGAAAGTAGAAACTAACTAGAATCAAATATGTTGGTCTGAGATGTGAAGATTAACATTGAAACAAACATCGAAACAAAAACTGAAAACTTGGTCGGGTCCCTCAGGCAAAATTATTGTAGTGCCACAAGGAGTTGTCTAGGACTCACTCTTACACTCTCTTTGGAATTGGATGAAACCAAACTCCAAATTTTCTCAAACCAACCACCATGCCAAATCATACTCATATAACAACCACTCTCACCCACCCACCACACTCCACAAATAATAATAACAAAACAACACACCAATAAATGGTTGACCAAAGAATAATATACATATAAGGTCAAACACCAGTATCAGATATATATGTCGAAAATTTCACACATCCACTATTAATAACATAAATTTACATACATAAATACGCTTATTTCACCGTATCAAACGCTTCATTCATGTTTCTCCATTATGTTGTCAATGTTCCAATCACAGTTATTGAAGGAAGCAAATTTGTCTTTCACTTTCTTTTCTTTAACCACTTATGTGACTTGTATATATATATTGTATATTGAAAATGTTTAGTATATTTTTTAATTCATATTAAATAGTAGTTAGTCCAAGTTTAATAAAAAGTGAATATTTTACAACACCTTTATCAATACACCTACTTTACGTAGTGAGAATGTGACAAAGATCGGATTTTATGTTAAAGTAGTTATCAGTTCAATAAACTATAAATAAAACTGGTACTCCATGGAAGGGGACAATGATTGTTTTTTTTTTTTTTTAAATCATAGATGTTTTATTTATTCTCCTAAGCATTATTGACTTTTTTTTTTTCACTTATATTTAACTATTGCCGCAATACTAATTTGTTACATACTTGAAGAAAAAATAAAGTATAACTACAGCAATAATTTACACATCAAATATTACTATAACTGTGATGTAAAACGAAAATGAAAAAACATTTGAATTCATGAATTCAGAAAATCTAGAGAAATTATGTGTTAGTGCAATTCTTGACATATATTTTTAACACGATAATTTATTATAAAATACCAAAAAATTATTGTGTCATTTCTAATTTCTATTTTAATAAATCTTTTTCCATAATTTTATTATTTTTAATAACTTTAACTGATAGTAGAAAATGTGATAAAAGCTAATATACCACAAAGTATATAGGTATGTTAAAATTAACTCAATAAAGATTTGGTGCCTCTCTTCAGTAAATACTAAAATTTTAGGTTTTTTCAGATATCCTTCGTGCATTTCTATTCTTCACTGCAATTTTTAAGAGGAAGAAGAAGAAAGAGAGTCGGTTCAGAAAAAAAGAAAAATTTGTTCTAAAATTTATGTTTTGGAAAATTGGTTTCAAAAACACATTACATACGTTTCAGTTAGAATTGTTTTGAAAAACTTATTTTAAAAAGCTCATTTCAGGAAGTATAATATATGTTCTGAAAATTTTGATGTGAAAAACTTAATAGAGAATATATTTCATGTATTCCACAAAATTTGTTCCAGAATTCCCAAAACTCTGTTACTGAAACCCTTTCCCAAAAATCATATTATAAAAATTCTAAAAAAAATGTTCCAGAAGATTTTCAATACAAATAATCCAGAAATCAATTTTAGGAAAAACAAACTGACCATTTTAAAAATTATTTGGGTGCAGTTAAAAATTATGGAAGTGCACGAAAAAAAAAAAAGACTTTATACAAATTAATGTTTTAGCCTTTTTTCTTGTTCCGCCTTTTCTTTTCACTAAAACTAAACTATTTATGTTTTGTTATATGCCAAACAATTATCACAATACTCCAAAACAAAAATAACTTCCAATACAATAAACTGGAAGAAACGTGACAAGACAAGAAAACATTGATGTTTACAAATGGACACTCTTCTTAGAATAATAAATACGTCTCGAGAAAGAAATGTAAAATATATTACAGAGTGTTAGGTCTGTTGCAGTGCCATAACTGCTTTCTGTTATTATGTTGTTTTGTCTATATATTAGTTTCTTTTCGTATTGGTACAGTGAGACGCTTGTATCAGATATTCATTCCTCTCTAATACAATAAAGCCTATTTTTCTCTTCCTCTCCTTTTCTTCTGCACTCTGTCTTAGTCACACGTTTTCCTTCTCCAACCATGAACAAGAATGCTACTGTGGTGCCCGTCAGACCCATCAAGATTCCCAAGATGGTATCAGAGCGCTTCTTTTGAAGTGCTCTGCTGCGCGTCTCTGAGTTTGTCGTTCTTGCCTTTCACCCTTCTCTCCTTCTTCTCACGATGGTTGAAAACACGAAGGAGGTTAAGGATCCATCTCACGATCTATCTGTTCATAGTTTCTTGTATCTTCATCCTGGAGAGAATCCTGCCATCTCTCTCGTTTCTCCTGTTCTCGACGAGAGCAACTATCATTCATGGAGCAGATCCATGGTTACTGCCCTGAGCGCCAAAAATAAACTAGAGTTCATCGACGGGACCGCTCAAGAACCATCCAAGAAGGATCCCACGTATCATGCTTGGAAGAGAGGAAACAACATGGTGGTTTCTTGGATCGTGCACTCGGTCTCGTCTTCCATACGCCAAAGTATCCTGTGGATGGATAGAGTCGAAGAAATCTGGAATGATCTCAAATCAAGATACTTTCAAGGAGATCTTCTACGCGTATCAGACTTGCAATTGGAGGCCTCATCCATTAAGCAAGGAGACCTCACCGTGACTGAATTTTTTACAAAACTGAGAGTTATCTGGGATGAACTTGAGAGCTTCAGACCAGATCCCAATTGCAGCTGCGACCCCAAATGCTCGTGCGATATGTTGTCCTTGATTTCTAGGAGAAAGACTGAGGATCATGTTATGCAGTTTTTACGGGGTTTAAACGAGCAATATAGTAATATAAAGTCTCACGTATTATTGATGGATCACATTCCCTCAATTTCAAAAGTCTTCTCTTATGTGGTGCAACAAGAACGACAAATCATGGGAAATACCCTACCGAGTGAATCTGAGTTGAGGATTAATGCTGCAAACGCCCAACTTGTGTGTAGCTTTTGTGGGAAGCATGGGCACGTTGAATCCAATTGTTACAGGAAGAATGGTTTTCCTCCAAGCCATGACAGCAAGAACTTCAACAAGAACAACGCCAATAAGAAGATTTGCAGTCACTGTGGAAAAATTGGTCATACCATTGAGGTATGTTATAGGAAACACGGTTTCCCCCCTAGACATAAATTCTACAGTGGGAAGAGCAACTCAATCAAGTCCTCTGATGTAAAACAAGAAGGAAAGACAGAAACATCTGTTGGAGAACAGGACATGAGATTAACTCAACAACAATATCAAACTTTGATCAGCCTCCTCCAATCGAACAACAGAGAAACTTCCAACACTGAAATCCAAGTTAACCAGATGAGTACTGTCACTTCGGGTTCCACTCAACAAGGTGATTTTTATCCTATTATCAATCTTTATGCTTCTAAAAGAACTAACATGTGGATTTTTGACTCTGGGGCAACCGACCATGTCACTTGTTCCCTTGACAATTTTTGTTCCTATAAAGAGATCAACCCGATAGTTGTTC
>Ga0209589_1002009_pt1 | contig 34675 bp, 24 predicted proteins | sample CowpeawhiteBW_FD_187525 | JGI IMG/M metagenome (GOLD analysis project Ga0209589, IMG submission 187525) | Root nodule microbial communities of legume samples collected from California USA - Cow pea white BW (SPAdes) (version 2) | ecosystem: Host-associated > Plants > Roots > Nodule | place: USA...
TTAAATTATGTAATAAAATTCAATAAAAACAGTAAGGAACAATGAGTTGTCAATTTATTATAACTCCAATGTATTATATATTTATTAATTATGTTACGTTATTGTGGATTTTATGCTTTTTTTTTTCAAGTTACGTTTAACAATTTTTCTGTTAGTTATGTTTAATATTAGTATTTTTTTTTCCTCTAATAAGTTTTTTTAATAGGTTTACGTTTTCCTAATATGATCATTTTCAACTTATTAATAGTATTAGTTTTTTTTTAAATATGAACATGATTATCTAACAAGTTTTTTTCTCAATAAATAACAAATATAACTTCTTAGACTTTCTGTTTTTCTTGAGGGCAAGAAAGTTTGAGTTTTTAATTATAGTAAATATTGGATAAAAGCAAGTACTTAACACATCACCATTGTGCCCACCCTATCACAAAAATGACGACAAATATTGTACCTCGTCAACTATTTTCCAGTCACCATAATCTTTTATAATCTCTTCTAGTGTTTGTTTTTTAATAATTAAATTAAAAGGGAGTGAAAGTTATGTATTGAAATCACATTCTCTTTATTTAAAACTAACACATGCATAACACTAGGCTGATTATTTTAACATTTTTTTCACAGATAAAATTTTAATCCAATATTTTCCTGTAAGAGAACCTAGTCAGTTTAGTATTATTCAAAGCAATAATGCATGTTAATCTATTTATATATTATTTTTCAATACATGTAATTAAATAAAAATATATTAAGAACAGTACCTATTAAATATTATTATATGTACTAATGATATATGTTGATAATTAATATTACATTAAGTAAAAACAGTTAATGACAATAATTTAACACGCTATGTATTTAATTTTCATTAAAAAATTCCTATTTTTATCCTACGTTGACCTATTTCCTCTCTCTTTATATATATATAATTAATATTTAATTAATTCATAATCGTGAAAATCAGTCTCAAAATACATTAAAAAGGTATAACATTGAAATAAAATGTAGGAAGTAGGAAAATAAGATTAAATAAAGTGAAAGTAAAGATAAGTAAATAATGAATTAATTTTGGAGGCATTAAAAATTGTATGGTATTTTAAGGAAGGAGAATGAGGGAAAATATAGAATTAAAAGTAAAGAGGGTTAAGTATAGCATAAAATGAATGTTGTGATAGATTTGAGGTTTACGTAAGATTTTTTTGGACATACATGAAGAGTGGTGATGGTGCCACGTTACATGGAAGGGGGGGTGTAGATTGTACGGAGCAAGCACACTTAGAAAAAAAGAATGAGAGGGACAATAAATCAGACTCCTCTTTATAGCTAAACCCCTTCTCCTCCCCTACACTGCATCACATCTCATGTGACTCACTCCATTCGCTCTAACTAAAACCCTTTTCCATTATTCTCTCTTTCTCTCTCTTTCTCTCTCTCTCTCTCCCTCTCTCTCTTTCTCTTATTTGTCTCTGGTTTGTTTCATTTCACATTGAACCATACCCCTCTGCCTATGGCGGCTGTCCCAGTATCGCGGACCGATCCACCGGCAATGGTGCCGCCGCCGCTCCTCGTTTCCGATGCCTTCGCCAAGGATGCCATTCTCGCCTGGTTTCGCGGCGAGTTTGCGGCAGCCAACGCCATCATCGACGCACTGTGCGGCCATCTTGCGAGCATCGCTGCTGCCTCCTCCGACTACGAAGCCACCTTCGCAGCCATCCACCACCGCCGAATCAACTGGATCCCTATCATCCAGATGCAGAAGTACCACTCCATCGCTGACGTCGCTCTCGAGCTGCGGAAAGTCGCGGACAGGAAAACGGAGGCGGAAGGCGCCAGGAAGAGCGAGAGTAACTCCGGTGGGGAACAGAAATTGGAGAAGGAAATCGTGGAGACGGGTGGAAATGAAGGTGACGAAGCAGCGCCAGAGTATGATTCGCCGGACAGTGAGATAACTGATTCAGGTAATAGTAATCAATTCCACAGTGTTCTTATAATTTCTTTTTTAACTTTTCTTTTGCAATATTTGAATGATTCACTATTCATTCACCTTCAATCTTGATAATCTTGATTTTTTACGACTCACCTTCCTCTTTCTGTCGGAGAATTGAATCGTCATTTTTTTCTGATTATTCAGTGATTACTTTAATTAATTTTATTTTTACCGGTGTTTTTATATATTAGAGATATTTTTTTGTGATTGACAAGGGTGAAAATTTGTAGTGTCTCTTCATGCCAGCAAACCTTTGTGTTTCTGCTTTAATATTTTTTCCCATCACTTTTATAAAACAATTAATTATATATATAGGAAAGAGTTATTTTCATTCCCTTCTGTGTGGCGAAGAAATAGAAGCACAGGAAAGTTAGTTTTCCACATCTTTAGTGCGTTGAAGTCAATTTTCGGTTGCGCAACGGTAGGGTAGACCGCAGACGTCGTTCAACATTTTGATCACTAATTTACAATTAAATTTTTTTAGGGGAAGCATAATTGTGGCCAACAGGGTTGTTTTTTTTTTTTTTTTTTTTTGATAAAAGTTGTTTTGTAAATTTTGATTTTGTATAAAAGCGTGCTATTAAACTAATGACATGCATGGAATATGTTTGATAATTTATTTTCATTAAATTGTATTTTTATTTGGAATTCTTATGATTTCATAAAGTCTTTATTAAGTTTTTTTATCATTTAATTAAAATAGCTTGAGAATATAATTTTTTTTTGTCTTTTGAAACTGCTAGTCTTTATTAAGTTTTTTTCATTTAATTAAAATAGTTTGGCAATATAATTTTTTTTTTCTTTTGAAACTGTTAGTCTTTATTAAGTTTTTTTTTTATTTAATTAAAATAGTTTGGCAATATAATTTTTTTTTCTTTTGAAACTGTAACTTATAGATAAATACAATACTCTTTAATATTAAAGAATTATAATACGTTTATATCTTAATTTACAATTAACATACAAAGCGCTTTTAAATACTTTTCATCAAATAATTTTCCAATAACTCCATCTATGAAAAGAGTGATATATATGATTTTCCAGCGAAAATAATGAATAGTTTTACGGGTGAACAAATACATTAAATGATCTTTATTTTATATTTTATATCTCATCTCTGCTACTTTATTTCTTTATCTTGGAAAAACTAAAATAAATTATTTAATACATTGTTGGAATATAAATCTTCATCCAATATAAAAATTAATAATTAAATTAACATTATTTTTTTATTGTTAGATTTTTGCTATTATCTTTCTCTTATTTTGTTTGACATGCGGACAAAAGAAATTCTCATTTTGATTGCTATTTAACAATATTAATAGTTAAATAATAAATATTTTTCTTATTATATTCTTCATCATTTATTTTAATTTTATTATAATGAGTGAAAATGAAAAAAATAAAAATAAATTTAAATCTCTATAATTTGTTTTATCCGATTTCAAAGCTTAATTACATTTTTTTCCTATATGAAAACCTTATAATCTTTTAATTTTCTTAAATAAAAACATTATCCTTATTTCTGAATCTTGAATAAGGTTTGTACGTAGCTTTGGTGTTACGGTACCTCGGGGGCAGTGGCGAACACCACAATGTTAGTTGGGGAGAATTCTAAAGATGTGTGCAATGATGCTAATTACAGTCGGCTGAAAAATCAGCCGGTTGCATTATGGTTATGCTTGTTGACGTCACGTGCGTGGTTCCATCTTGTGGTACCGTACCACGTGCAGGTTCGGGTTTGAATAGTTGGGTAGTTGAGCTTTGACATATGGGGCGTTATTTTCTATGAAACAACCTGCTCAGTGTTGAGTTTTCTTAATGGGTCCAAGTAGCGGGTCAACTCCATTCTTCGGAATGAAGGATCCCATAAATGAACTTTAATTACGGGTAGAAAAATACAGAGTATAGATAATTTATAAATGTTAGAACTAGAAAAAGGAAAAAGAAACACATTCTGTCTAGTACTACCTCTGTAATAGTTCCAAGTGCATCATTGTTTATGGACCTGGATCCCTGCAGTCAAAGTTTCCTTTTAATATTTAGCTCTAAGGTTAATCATAATACAATAATTTTTAATGGTCCTATTTTTGTTGTTCAGAAAGATTGATTGAAGAGACTAACGAGGGGGTCCATATAGTTTGGTAGCATGTGCACTAAAAACACATTTTCAGGTTCAAATATAAACAAATGCATTATACTATAAGTTTATTTTATTGCTTCTGCTGAAACCATACAAGTAAGAACGCACATTGGTGTGCAAATAGTTGGATGAAAAAAGAGGAAGAGAATTAAGATAAAAATGTACTAATTATGTGTTTTAAGAAAAGAAAAGAAAAAGATGAAAAAACGTCTCAAGTACTGTGAAATGGGAGAGAATTGATTAACACTTTTTTTAATAAATAAATAAATAATTTAATAAGAAATAAATTCATGCGAAGAAATAAATAGTTCTTTTCAATGTTATTTCCATTTCTTGTATTTTGTTTTTTTTGTTCTTTTCACAGTCTCATTCTTCATTCAAAGAAAGTAGAGGAGTAAAAAAAAAGTGAAATCAAAAGAGTGAAGTGATAGATAGATAGATAGATGACAAAAAATATATATAAAAAAAGTGTAAGAATTTGTTTTTAATGTGTATTGTTATTAATTAATGTTTTGGTTCTAAAAAAACATGTCTGAGCAGCCGGTTGCGTTCCTACCGTTACCCGGACATGTGCTATCATGATACTTTTGTTTGTTTCAAAGGCCCGCCCATTTTGTCACCGTTAACTGTACTCTGTACTTGGAACACTGGCATTCATTGTGCCGGAGGAGGACTAACACAGAGCACTAACTTGCAAGGCGGCAATGTTTCTCAACAATTACTCAGCAAAAGCAATTGTTAAATGTCGAAATTTCAGTCTAACAATCTTAATCCTCTAATGGTTACTACTTAAAATATCTCGTATTCGATTTCCTTTATTGCTAATCATTCTTGGAATCTCTATGCTTATCTCCGTCAACTATCACTAAATGGGTTAAGATTGCAAATGCGTGTAATAAATCATGGGTATCAACTATACAAGTGAATGCAATGTTTTGGAAAAAAATTTGTTGCACGACGTTAATGCGATAAGTCAATCCGTTCCTCCTCTTTTGTTGTGTGCTAAATGTTGTTTGGGTTTTCTCTGGTCTGGTGTGCAGGATCTCAGGAAATGCAACCCAGTGCACTGAACAATAATATATGTTCCAATCATGAAGAATGTGAAGGACGTTCTTCAAAGATAAAGCTGACAAAAGGTTTCTCAGCAAAGGAGTCGGTGAAGGGGCATATGGCAAGTTCTTTTGTTTACAACCTCAATTGCCAATATATTCTTTTCAATAATGAAACACAGATTCATAGAACTGGTATAACTAGTTTTAGTATTAAGAAGCAACTTGATATTGCTGAATGACAGATAATATTGCAATCTGCAGGTGAATGTTGTGAAAGGATTGAAGTTGTACGAGGACGTGTTTTCTGAATCAGAAATTTGCAAACTGACTGATTTTGTGAATGATATTCATGCTGCTGGTCAGAACGGGGAACTCTCAGGTAAATCACCATTAACCTGTTATTTCCTAATTTTGTAAAAGGATTATTAAAGATGTACTTCATATAGCCAATTTTTAAAGTTTTTAATCGTATTGGTCATCTTCAATCACCAATAGCATCTGTTCGTAGATTTAATTTTGGGACTAGGGACTTTTACAATGTACAACATTTTCTTCCTTCAAATCACTTAATAAATCAATATAGTACATGCAATATAATCAATATCAGGATCTATGTAATAATAGGCCAAGTGTTTTTGCACTTTCAGTCAGAGATTGTATGCATTGTATTTTTTTTTCAATTTTTTCACCAATCACGAGACAGGTTTAGGCACAGGTAAATGATTTAAGGCAAGTTGTCCTGTTGTCTATAGTATTGTACGTTCTAACCTAATATTCTTGAATAAATGTAGGCGAAACGTTTATACTATTCAACAAACAGATGAAGGGAAACAAGAGAGAGCTGATTCAGTTGGGTGTTCCGATATTTGGACAGATAAAGGATGATACCAAAAGTAAGAAGGAAATCATAAAAGGAAATCTGATGATTTGATCTTTGTCCACTTTAACAAAATTGTAATTTGGTTGTTCTAATCCAATTCCATATAAAATATTATAAGGATAGGATGAATTATGAAGTTCAACTTGTTTTTTCCTATTTTGTTTACAGGCAATATAGAGCCGATTCCAGCTCTCATCCATGATGTCATCGATCACCTTATTCAATGGAAATTAATTCCAGAGTACAAAAGGCCAAATGGCTGTATCATCAACTTTTTTGAAGAGGTAAACATTTTGAGTTTTCCCTATCACTTTTTGGTCCCGGAAAGGTCCTATAAACATTCATTTCTGCAGGCGAGTAACCAACTAGCAATGTTTGTATTGTAGGGAGAATTTTCTCAACCATTCCTGAAACCACCGCATTTGGACCAGCCTCTATCCACACTTCTTCTCTCTGAATCAACAATGGCATTTGGACGTATCCTTGTCAGTGAAAATGATGGGAACTACAAGGGACCACTCATGCTCTCATTGAAGGAGGGGTATAAATTAAACAAATTACATTCTTGGGGGTTCTAACTTCCATTTATTTTAATATTCTATTCATTTCTTGATACAGAGGTAGAATACAGCCAAGATTTTATTGGACTGCATGTAAATGAATAATAGGCCACGCAACTAAATTACCTTTTAGAGGATGACAATAACTTCAAATTATTCTTTGGTTAGATTGCTCCCTTTCCGTCTTTTTTGTTGAGTAATAGGTACTTTGGGGGATAGTTTATTTTTCTTTTTGGGTCTGGAAATATCAATTGCCAGATTGCAGAAGTGGTTCCTAGTCTCTAATTTTCAGCATTTGCACAAGGTCCTTTATCGGTTTTCATTCTGATAGCCGGAGAAGGACATTTTTCCACGTATATCATTTTATGTTTGAACTTAAAGTGGTTAAGTTCTCCTAGTTGAATAAGCATTAACTTCTACATTAAAGATCTGAAAGCTTTTGAGATGCTCTTAAAGACATGGATACAGTGACTAGGCAAGTGACTTCTGCTATTTCAGGGGCTGTAGACGTTATGCCTTAGAAAATAGATGTTAGTTTCTCATTTCTAGCGTTTGTCTAACAATAATAATAATAATTATTTATTATTGTTATTATAAATATGTTGAATGGTTTCCTTTTGATCCATAAGATTGCATGATGAGATGATAAACATAATGCAGGTCTCTTATAGTGATGAGGGGAAACAGTGCAGACATGGCAAGGCACGTAATGTGTCCATCCCCGAACAGAAGGGTGAGCATGAGCTTCTTTAGAGTGAGGCCAGATTCCAATCAATGTCTATCACCAACTCCTGCCATGACAACTGCGATGACTCTTTGGCAATCTGGCATTGCTAACCCATATACTTTGTCAAATGGCTATGAAGCAATGGATATGATGCCTAACTGGGGAATATTTGGTGCTCCAATTGTTATGCTACCACCTATGCGTCCTGTGGCAATGAACTCTCGCAAACTTCCTCGCGGTGGGACTGGGGTTTTCTTGCCTTGGAAGGGAACATCCAGAAAACACACAAGGCATCTACCACCTCGTGCCCAAAAGGGACGACTAATGGAATTACCCTCGCCAGTTGAATCACACTTGGGAGAATCTACCTCTGAACCCACCATAGCTGTTGAAGGGTAGGTATGAGTTGAGTCTTGAAGCTGCCTTTGGGTTTTAATGAGATGTGAATGGATTTCGTGCTTAGGTTATTTAATCTGGACTGTGGAGTATTAATTTTGTTGTACAAACGAGCCCAGGGGTGCTACAAGAGTTTCTTTAATTCATTTTTTTCTCACATTTTCCCTTTTACTTGTTCTAGATAGATAACATAGAATCTAGTATTCACAATAGTTCAAGGGATTTCGACAAGTATAGCTTCCAAATTTGAAGAATGTGAGTTATACTACCGTGCCGATAGAATTTCTTTTAAGAATGCTCATTTATATTTTCATTTAAAAGATTTAGAGTCTCACTGTATACTGGTTGCCTCAGGACACGTGAGTATTAAAAGTGGTTCAGGACATCGAAAGCATTATTAACAGACAATGGGAGGGGAAAGTAGTACACATTCCTCCCTTTTGTCTGTGCACGATTTCCACTCATGGATTCTGTTTTACTTTCGTCCTTGTAATTCTTTTTCCTGAACTTGTATAGAAGATTAATGTATTAACGTTAATTTTAATAAGAAGCAATATTTTTAGCCAAGTTCAACTGTAGCCATATGTCTAAAATTTTTCTTCCCACCGGGAAATTTGTACTTGCAGGATAAGATTGAAGCGTTCATCGCGAAGCAATTGACGTTTCTTAGGGAAGGGTCTTCTGCCATTGTTGTTCAGAATCCGTCATAGATTTTCAAATTGGTTGAATAATGAAAATGTGTTAAAAAAAGAAAAGAAAGAGATAATATATGACAGTGGCACTATACCCATTTTCCTTGTGATCTAATTAACTGTAGTGTCGAGTGTGGATATTTTGCACTCGCATAACATAACCTCATCTCGACAATTAAATGGTTCCCAACATTAATAGAACGTTGGTGTGAACAGGACGTATACATAAAACCAGTGTCAATGGAATGCTACTCTAAAACAAATTAGGTACTACAAGCAAGAAACAGAGAGAATTTCAAACTATTATTGATTTGCTGGTTATCAAATAAATGAACAAGTACAGAGGAGACACTCACCCAATATGTGTATATAACATATGATGAAAATTAACAAGCGCCGACATATCAATACAAATTGCTGTTTTTCATACATCTATAATGTGAAAGTGATAATCCTAAGAAATCTATGCAAATATAAAAGTAAGAAAAGAGTGCTACTTCGTGTTATTAAAACCACACTTATTTCTCAAACCTTAGCATTAGGAGGCTTATCATCATCATCATCTTCAATATCCCAACTTAAGTCTTCTTGTTGTTGTTGTTGTTGTGCAGTACTGAGGCGCTTCCGCAAATCAACTTTGGTTGGGCTCCCTGTTTGTGTTGCCTTCTCTTCATCAATTCCACTAAGATCCTCAATCTCATCCCACTCAAGGTACTCCTCCTTCTCAACCGATGAATCTTTTCCATTATCAATCGTCTGTTCCATGACCATTTTCTTATCAGAATCTACAGCACAATCATTCATGTTAACAGTGTCATCCACTGCATCCTCTTTTTTCTTGCTTCCATCACCCATTTCCTTGCTACTCTTGTCAACCTTTGATTCTCCAACAGGCTCATCCTTCTTATCACCACTTCCCCTTCTATGCAATAAATCACCTCTCTTTCCTTCCTTAGACCCATCCTCAAAAGATTTATACATTTGTTCCACAGTCGATTTCTCTGTTCCACTAGAATTTTCTTCTTTCCGCTTATTATTTTCGTCACTGTGCTCATCATCATCATCATCTTCAACATCCCAACTCAACTCCTCCTCCTCCCTCGACATTCTCCTCACGAGCCTAGCCCTCATATCCTCAGCTTTCTTAAACCTATAAACTCTATAATAATACCTAAACCAAAACGTATCACGGTCAACGACATTAGGCACAACCCTCTTGTAAACACTCTCCATACCCTCATTCTCTCTCAGCAACCCTTCCATTTCTTCACTCTTCCCCTCCAACGAAAACCCCGATTTCCACTTCTCATACCCCTCTAAATCCTCAGCCACTTCGCTGTAAGTACTAACGTCACCTTGAATGGCCCGAACTTGAGCCTCGAACCTACTATAGCGCCTCGAATTGAAGCCCTCTTTTTCTGTACAGTGCTTGTTTTTGGTATTAACATTATTTTCGGACCCGGAATTGACGGGGATGGCGTCCTTGCCGTGAGATATAAAGCGAGCGGTGCCTTTCGCAACGCTGTTCCCGAACTGGTCGACGACGTGGCCCACCGTCTCGAGAGAACCCTGAGCCACCTCAATCTCTTTCTTCAAGCCGGTGCCGAATTCTTGCAGGTCGCGACGGTAGGTCTCAATGATCAATTCTGATTTCGCGCTCAGCCTTTTCCACAGACCGCCGATTTCCCACGCACCGGCGCCGGTGGAATCAGATCGGCGCTCCAGCAGTGAGGAATCGCGATTCGCTTCCTCTTGGGATTCGTTTTGGTGTGCATTGTCGGAGTCGGAGAAAACGGATGCGAAGAAATTCATGAGGAACGCAGACACAGATGAAGAATTGGATTAGGTTACGTAACACAGTGTGGAAGATTTGAACGTTTGTGAATGTGTATATATATGAAATGGGAATGAGGTAGAGTTCGTGTGGGGTAACCAGTAACTAACACACCGTAATCGAAGGTTAAGGATAAGGCCCAATAGCACCAAACTGTTAAACTGATTTTTAAGTGTGCTTAATAAATATATTTATAACTAATGCAAACACTAAAAAGATTAAATTTTGTTTGTTAATATTGTGATTTTGGTTGCATGCATGTATAATTTTTCTTAACCAAGGAGAGAAATTCTAAACTAATCGAAGTAGAAACGGTTAAGATGATGGGAAGTTATCTCCTTTTATCACAAACGAGGATTGAAAACCAATAGAGAAATAACGGCACACGACAAGGATATTAACGATATTAACGGTATGTATTGTTTAGTCACGAAGATAGACATGTGCAGTTAGTTTCTGTTTTTATTGGTTGACTTCTAAAAAAACAACCAACGACTTCTATTTTTGTTTGTTCTCTTCGAATTGTACTTGGTGTGCACAAAACTTTCTTTTCGTAATTTCACATTATCGTTGTCATTTCACGTTATTTTAAACTGCAAATTAAATAAATTGATTTATATAGACTTTCATTTAAATGTAATATTGTTCTGAGTACAAATATAAGCACCCAGAATCGATTATATAAATGCTGTAATTTAATAATATATGCAAAGTTGGACCAATATTGAAAATAAAATAGCATTACTATAACCGAACTTGAGGTAATGTTGTATTAAATAATTGTCAATTTTAATATTTCTTGCATCTTATACGTGCATCACAAAATCTAATATTAAAATATTTGAATATTTTATAATATAATAATAATTGCCTAGTGTTACAAGCCCCATAATTTTTTTTTATCTCGTTACCCACTGGAAAAATATATATATTTTTTCTTTATATTGACAGATATTTATGATACTTGTAGATATACTTGTTTCCTATCCACACTAATGTTCATGTGTAAGAAGTGTGTTTCTGATTATTATCAAATTAATGCCACACCACACCTTAGAAAAATTAGAATCGTGTTAGATACTTGCATATAAAATTATTTAAAACAATTTAATGAAAAATACATCTAAAATGATTTTAAATAACTAAGTCAAAACTACATCTAAATGTTTTATTCTAATAGTTTATATTTTACAAATGTTAACACCTTGATTTTTGAATAAAATCATATTTATATAAAAATCAAGAATTTCCAACTAGTTTTATTTTTTAATGTGTATAACATCTAGGAAAGAAATTGATTGATACAAACACATTACAAGAAAATGTCTCGTAATAACCAATTTTAGTGATCAATTATAATTTTGTATTCAAAGTAGTGACTATTTTATTTGACTAATAACTTTTGATTACTAAAATTGATTGTTAATGAAACATTTTCTTAAAGTGAAAAAAACATCATTACAAGTTTTATGATTAGCTATATTTCATATTTCACTATAGTATTATTTTAAGCTTAAATACTCTTTTGGTTTCTATTTTCATAAGGTTTGTTCAATTTGATTCTCATTTATTTCGGTATTCAATTAGATCCTAATTTTCGTATTTTTTTTTGTAAATTTAGTCCTTTTTTTATTGACGTTTAAATATTGACATTTGTGAACGCTGCATGTCACATGTCACTTCCCAACTTTTAATTTTTTTTTTAAATTGTTCACATGTTAAGTCAACATCGCGTCATGTGTCATTGTAAGTGGCACATGTCAGTTCGTAATTATATTATTTGTTCTTGTTCAATTCAGTCCATATATTTATTATTTTTATTCAATTCGGTGCCAAATTTTGTTAAAATGGAAAAAAAATTGTTCTTTCTAGATTGAGACAAAATTTATTTATTTTTATAAATGTTATAATTATATTTTTATTAAAATTGAAATTTTTATTAATTAATTTTGAAATTCAATTATAAATTGTTAGATTCAATTATAAATTTAATATAATTCATATATTCCATTATTAAATAGAATATACTTGTTATATTAAAATATAATTATTAAATATTTATTCTAATAATTATAATCTAAATATACTAATATTTATAAAATTAACATTTAAAAATACTAGAAATATATAAATATTTTTAGAAATATTAAATTTATGTTTTACTTAACATTTAAAAATATTAAAATATTTAAAAAATATTAAATATTTAATTTACTTGGCATTTAAAAATATTAGAAACATTAGAAATATTGTAGAAATATTAAATTTATGTTTTACTAATAATTTTGTTCTGGAATCTAAAAATTATATTTAATTTATAATTAAATCTAAAATTTTATAATTGAATTTTAGAAATAAATAATTAAAATTTCAATTTGGTAGGAGAATATACATACTGATAAAAATTTGGATTGAATTGAATAAAAATAATAAATATAGAAACTAAATAAAAAAAAAACATAATCACAAATATTATTATATGACACTATTTTGATTTGACATATAAATAATATCTTTTTAAATTTAAAAAAAATTAAAAAGTCACAAAGTTGACATGTAATATGCATTGTTTATAAGTCTTAATTTTATTGTATTTTTACTTGAGTGATTTAAATTATTATAAGCTTTAGCTCCGAAATTGCAACATAACCGGTTGTTAATGTCCGTGGAAAATAACCATACTTCTAGTATCATGATTAATGGGAAGAAATCAATTTTATTGAACTCATTTTAGAATGAGAAGAAAAGTTTTGTGGTAGTGAAAAAACCAACACGGCAAGTGCACCGGTCGCACATAGCAAGTAATAAGTATTTTATCGTTCTCTCCCAAGGGACTTGTGCAACGCATGACAACTCTCACAATTCACGATTCAATTAGACACAAAGTTCACAAAAATACTAAGAAACTATTTTTGTATTTTATGAAACAGTTGGTGTGCAACAAGAAATTAACATAGTGTATTTACAATTTATCAAGATTAGACTTCAACCATTTCATTCTCATGCATTCTAAATTATCTCAATTCCATATTCATGTTAAAATCAATTCACAAGAATACTCAAATCCTATTCCTAGAGCCTTTGAGCCTATGATTACTCATCAAGTTTCAATTCCTTGAATCCTCAACAAGTGAAATCATGCATTAGTTTCAAGAATCTAAGATTACTAATGAACCAAGTTCTATTCCTAGATACAAGCATCTATTAGGTATTTAATTTCAAATCTAGATTCTAAAGATGTTTCCCAACACCTTAAGAATCACAAATCAAGCATGGGAACAATCCACATCAAGCATTAAGCAAGGAAATCAAATACTAACATGAATTGGAAAAGCATATAAATTAACAACACAATTTTACACAAGAATTCAATGGTTTACATCTAATCTCAACAAATAGAAATTGCTCTCCATGGTGGAGAACCTAGGGTTTTACAAAATTAAAGAATAGGGAAGAAATTGGAACCATAAAGTAGAAACAATCTCTCTCCCAAGGTTCTTGAATATTGCTCCATGGTTCAATTGCGCCTCCCATTCGCATATCCGCCTTCAATTTCGTAGCCCATCATCTTCTCCAACCCAAAAGGGGTAAAACCTCCATGGATGAAGAAGGAAACCCAAGAAGGAGAAGGGAGAGTTTCCCAACACCCCTAATAGCCTTCAAGAGTCTCTCCCAAGCACCCAAGGTGTTTCTATTCGTGAAAAATGAGGAATCCCCCAATACTCTCATAGAAACATGATTAAATAACCATATTCACGAATTGGGATCGATATTCTCGCCCAGCGGCTTCATTCTCGCCCAGCGAGGTCTAAAATCGACGTTTTCAGACATGTGCCTTGCTGGGCGAGCCACATTTTCGCCCAGCGACTCGAATACAGCAGTTCCGATCTGCCATTTTCGCCCAGCGAGCCACCAGCTCGCCCAACGAGTGACCCTGGCGCCTAATGATCGTTTTTTGGCCTTCCAAGGGTTGTCCAAGGCAGTATATACATATAGGTGAGTCCTTTCTCCATGTTTGCAGTGCTGGACTTGATCTCGGTACCCCTCGACATGATTATTTGTGTAAAAGTCAATCTTTCATGTCCAATCATGCTTCCTTGAGCTTTAGCTTGTTTTCTTCCACCAGAATTGCTTCCTATTGTTTTATTTCACACACTCATAATAGAGATTAGAAGTAAAAAAGCATAAAACAACTAAAATACGAAACAATGTAAAAACAACATAAACTAGAGGATTAAACAAGATAAAAGTTATGTAGGAGTTAATTTTATTCACAAAACTTAACATCAATAAAAGGTAGAAAACAACGTTATCAAACTCCCCCACACTTAAAACCTTGCTTGTCCTCAAGCAAGAGAAAACTTGGCCTAGAAAGACATCTACTTGACAAAGGTTGAACAACTAGGAAGCAAGTTCACACAATCAATTTAGATAACATTCATGAATGCTCTCCTTACAAAACCAATAAAAAGAGAATATGTGTAATTTGTCAAATCCTTAGCTATGTTGCCCACAATGTAAACATCACAAGAATGAATATACATGTTTTAAGAGAGATTAACAACTATGGCAAAAATGTTCCGTTGATCAACCCAAGAAGTCAATTCTCACTAGAAAAAGTGTTTCACTCAAGCACACTAGTGTATAAGGGTGTGTCATTCTCTCATCTACCACTAATTGCACACAATTTGACTTTGCTTTTCATTTCAAGAGCGAAGAGTTTTCAAAACATGCAAACACAACAAGGACTTTATTTAGTGAATTGTGATTAGGCTATGAAGGAAATTGGTTTTTCTAGGTAGCATGAATGAATTGTGATTAGTATATAAGGTATCATAACTATCTGGAAAAGGGGGGAAATTTCTTAACACTATACCAGAGAGATACGATAAATGTTCTTGGTCAAACTCGTCTCGAGAGTTTAAAAAGAAACATTATGTATGAAAAATATTAAAGTAGATTTATTAAAATAGAAAAAATATATTTTTGTGTTGTGTTATTTAAAGAATTCAAAAGATGTAATATAATTGTAACGTAAATAATGATCGACTAACTTGATTCACCTTATTTTTAAACATGCAATATATCTAAACACACGCACACATACACACGCACACGCACACGCACACACACACACACACACACACACACACAAAGAAATGTCAGTTCATATGCATATGCACGAGTTTAAAACTAGCTAAGATTAAAAAGAATAAGACACTTAATCATATTATTGATGAAATTCAAACTTTATATTAATTTAGTGCCTTAGATGATGCATAATCTCTAATACAAAAGATTCATGTGTTAAGTTTTTAATTCACTCGAAATTTGGAAGTGACAATTTGGGGTAGATTTATTACTAATTTGGTGGTGTATTTTGTTTTCTAAGTGAATGATTGAATCAAATAAAAAGTTAGAAGAAGAAAAAAAGGCATGTTTCTTTTATCAATAAAATTTGAAGGCGTAAACAATTTACAACTTATGCATGTCTGTTTTATTAGATCAGAGAAAAAGTGGACAACATAATTGGATTTTTTTGTATCCGACTTGATATTCATGTTTCTTGTAGCACTTGTTTTCATGATGAACAAGCATCTTACAATAATTGCATGGTCTCTCTTTCTTTATGGAACCAGATTGTTGTGGTTTGTTATGAGGTTGAGGAATAACGAAAGTAATTTGTGAAGATTGTTGTGTTAGAAAGCCAACCTCTTGTCGTTTTTCTTGTTGAACCACAAGAGGAAACACACAGCTAATGGACAAAATAAGGTCCATTAGAAGAATTTGAGCACTAATTTGGGAAAAGTTGTCATTTAGGCCCATTAAAAAGGACATGACATGCTCAAAATGCAGAAAGTCAATGAAGGGTTTAATGCCACCAAAAGTGTAGGAATGAGATGGTTGAAAATCACCCAATTCTTCCTAGAGACTTTTTAATCATGGCAAAGTATTGACTTATAGATATTGAGCCTTGTTGGCAAGAGAAAATCACTTTCTTCAACTGGAAAATCCTAGTTTTGCCTATATCAAGAATTTATATCTTTCCATAGGACGACAACAGTAGAAGAGTAGATGGTGTTGGTAGCGATATCTTTTGTGACCGAATAAAGAAGTAAAGAATGTAATATGTTGTCATTTCTTTTCCACAAAGAAAGCTAAGTTGAATTGGTGGGTTTGGAAAGAGATCCATCAATGAAACCCATCTTTTTTTTTCAACTCAAGAGTAGTGGCGACTATGCATCTCCAAAAATCAAATTTGTCACCACTCAGAAGCGTAGAAACAAGATTCTAACTTGGATGATCACGATGATGAAATAAGAGATGATAATGAGGATCCAAAGCTAAGATGGTAGTAAAAGGTAGCACGACGAAATAAGCCATGAAGAACTAAAGGAAAGAATAGAAAGAGAGATTACAAGATGTGAAAGGTACGGTTGCAAACTGATACCATATTAGATCAGAGAAAAAAAGAACCAAATAAATGAAAAAGTAGTTTATTCATTCAGAAATTGCAAAACTAACTAGAAAAGCGTACACATTGAGTGTAAATACTAAAAAAAAATACAAAAAGTAACAAAATAGGGGTAGAAAGGTAAAATGTTTAATTAATTGAAATTTTTTTTATATAAAAAGGTAAATAAATTCTATAAAAAAAAGATTAAAATTTATATTTGTATTTTATAAATGCATTATTCAAGTTAAAGAAAAATGACCATATGAAAGAAAAAGTTCTTGATCTCATCCATTAATTTAAAATTATGCAAAAAAGTGTCACAAGTTAAATGCCTATAAAAATTGTTGTTGTGATTGATACTAATTTTAGTGATACAAATATTTGAATAAAAAGTTATAAACATGTCATTATTAATATTTTGTAACAATAATAAAATTAAATTGTAACTAATACTTTTCTCACTATGTTATATTCTATGATGTACTTATACTTCAACTTAGGTCACATATCCGTGTTTGACACGTATTTATGTTTGATACTTTAGGATACTTTATCGATACTTATTAATGAAGTATCTAATCTATAAAGTCGTAGTACACTACAAAAAATATTTTTATAATGACCAATTTTAGTGACAAAAAATAATTAGTCATTGTATATAGACCAATTTAGGTATCAATTTAAAAACTAAAAATTATTGGCAACTAAAATAGTTCCAAAAGATTATAATTGATCTCTAAATTGATAATTAAAATAGTTTCTACTATGAATTGGTTTCTAAATTAATCAGTAATATTAGCTACCAAGGTTTTTACTACCAAAATAATTGGTTTCTAATTGGTCACTAACATTAACTATCAAGTTTTGACTACTAAAATAATTGGTCTCTAATTAGGAAATTGGTCTCTAACAGATTTTTTGGTTAGTAAAATGGGTTAAGAGTTTTCTTGTAATGGTACTTTTATGATGACAATAATTTATAATTTTTATGTTGACAACTTTGGTATATATAGTTTTAATTTGGATTCGCACAATAAAAAATCATATAATTGTTATGTTTTCAAAAATTATTGTACATTTTTCAATATTCATAAATGATGTATTTGTCACGTGTCATATCCTATTATTTTGAAAATAAACGTATCGACGTATTGGATACGTGTCATATTCGATACGTGTATCGTATCCGTACATCATAGGTTATATTATATATAATAATAATAATAATAATAATAATTAATATTTTAATTATTTTATGTCACTATTTTAAAATATATGTTTTTTTATAAAAATAGTTATCACTACTAATTGTCAACAAAAGTGAGAATGCCAATTCTTTTATGATAATTATTAATTATTTTTTGTAATAAATATCATATCATTCTTGTTTGAAATTATAATGATGTTAAACTGTCACTTATTTCTTCCATATTATAATAGATAAAAAAATGTTTTAAAATGTTAAAATAAATATACATTAAACATAAATATTTAAATTTAAAGTATCTATTACTCTTTAAATGACAGAAAAGAATAATAAATACATCCAAACATTATATACATGTAATTCTAGTTAATGTTATAGAAACATAAAGATATAATTGTAAATATATTAATAACAAATTTTAAAGAACAAAACAATTTATTTCATTTGATGATAAATCTTGTAATAAAATAACTTAGCTTTTAATGTCTTCATTTGGTCTTGTTGTTGGAAAAAGATATGTCATGAGGATGTTTACCACTTTTACCCCAAAAATTGTACGAGAGTATATTTTTTTAAAGAATTGTACAAAAAGATTTACAATTTTTCTAGAAAATTTGTATATTGAGTAGTAATATTTTATTGAGGATTAATGAATATAGACTTTGAGATGTTGATTTATGTTAATTTAACTGTTTGTTTGAAATCATTCTTAAAATGATGGTGAATGATTTAATATAACTATTATAAATGTAAATAAATTTACTAGATACTACTATGGTCATTTTTTTTCATTAACTATTATACTTTCAAAAAACGGCAATAGACTAAACAATTATTTGTTTCATATTTAACCAAATCAAAACATTTAAGAAACATAACATCATTATGTTTTTTTAAATAATGTTTCGGGATTATGATAAGAAATAATTCTATAATGAATATTTAACGAGGTTAATGATTTTGTGAATCGTTATGTATATGTTTAGAACAATTTGATAAATATTTTAGATAGTCTGATCAAGTTGTGGCATTCAATGATTCAGAAGACAAAGATAAGATCTATAGAGAAATGAAGTTAAATCTTGTATTACACTCTTGAGTGAGTGTAGCAGTGTACTGTTAGTAGAGGAAGGGAGAAGAAACACTCTCTAGCAAGTTAGAAATACTACACATAGTTATATGCACACTATATGTTTGAATATATGATTTTAAGATAGTATATTGATTCAACAACTTTACAATAGAATTGTAACTATCCTATACTTGTAACTATAGTGTAACTATTTATAAAAAAAAAAACAGAAAAAATATAATTAAATTGTAACTATCCTATACTTGAATTAATGGAACACTCCCCCTTAATTCAAGTATTATAGCACTAACAATGCCTAGCTCATCTCTTAACATTTTAAACCTCTTCTTCTTCAAAGGTTTGGTAAAAAAAATCAGCCAATTGCAGCTGAGTAAGGCAATGGATGAGCTTCAACTTCCCATTATTGACTTGTTCTCTTAGAAAATGATATCTAGGCTCTATGTGCTTGCTCTTTCCATGTGATATAGGATTATTGGCTAGATTTATGGTTGACTTGTTATATAAAAGCAGCTGAATAGGTTTTTCAATCTCAACACCTATTTCACTCATTATAGAATCCAACCACATAGCTTAACAGGCAACACTTGACCCTGCTATATATTCAACCTCACAAGTAGACAATGTCATCATAGATTGCTTCTTACTCTACCAAGAAATTGGTGATCCCATGAACATAAACACATAGCTAGTGGTGCTTCTTCCGTCAAGATTATCAATGCACCAATTTGCATCAAAATAGCCTAAAAACTTGTTATGCACATGCTTAGATTTCGGAAACAAAATTCCAAAATCTAAGTTCCCTTTATATACGTCAACACCCATTTTGCAACGAATACATGTTTCTTTTGTGGTTGCTGCATAAATCTACTAAGAAATCTTACTACAAAGCATATATCAGATCAGTTGTTGCACAAATACTTGAGTTATCCAAAAATTTGTTTGTACAAAGTGTTGTTAACCTCCTCTTCACTATTCTCTAATGAAATAACCTTTACCTTTGATGGTGTTGTTGTAGTTTTATATTCTTCCATATCAAATTTTTCTAGCATTTCTACATTATACTTCTTCTGATGTAGTACCACAAGCCTTTCTCATTTTCCACAAACTCCATCCCTAGAAAATATCTCAATTTGTCAAGATTAGTCATCTCAAATTCAGTCATCAAAAGCTTCTTAAATCATTCTATTTCTTCGATATTTCTCCCTATAATGAGAAAATCATCAACATATATACACATCAACACCAGATTAGCCTTGTCGTGAATTTTCACATACACTCCATGTTATACTAGGCATTTTTTAAACTCACGTTCCAACATGAATGCATCTATCTGCTTGTTTGAGACTCTTGGGGTCTGTTTTAAGTCATACAAAGCCTTTTTCAACCTATACACCTTCTCCTTACTACCTTCTTTCACAAACCCATGTGGTTGTGTGACATAAACCTCTTTCTCAAGAGGACCATTCAAGAATGCAGACTTAACATCCATTTGAAATAGAAGCCATCCTCTTCCATTTTCCAAAGCAATCACAACTCTTATGGTTTCAATTTTGGCAATAGGAAAAACAGCTCAGTGTAGTCCAGACCTTGCTTCTATAAAAATCCATAAGCCACCAAGCTTGCTTTTCTCTTATCAATGATGCCATTTGGATTCATCTTCAGTTTGGAAACCCACTTCACATCAATTGGTGTTTCATTTAGTGGCAAATTAGTCAACTCCCAGGTCCAAGTTTTGTCCATTGCACGTAATTATTTCAACATGGCGGCCTTCCATAGATCATGCTTTATAGTTTCTTCATAATTGATTGGCTCATGCTCAACCAATAATGCAAAATGGACCAAATCACCTTCATCAGTCATTGCATTATCAAGATAAACCTGAAAATCTAGTAAAAACCTTGGTGTTCTTTGTTACTTGAGAGCTCTTTGTACTTGTGATTTTCTCTGTTGTAACATAGTAGAAAAATATATAGCTTCATCTCTTGCATTCATAACTTCATCTTCAAATACCACTACACCATTATGCTTTGAGCTTTCTGTAGTATCAGCCCAATTCCATGTCTCAATTTCATATATAACCACATATATGCTTATAGAGATTTTCTTTCTTATAGGATTGTACAACCTATATGCTCCTATTGAGTGATAACTTACAAGAATCATGGCTTCACTTTTGTCTTGTAATTTACTCCTCTTAGCATTTGACACATGTTTATAGCATTTTGACCTAAACACTCTCAAGTGTTTTACTGCAGGTTTTTTGGCGCACTATACCTCCTTTGGAACTTTATTTTCCAACTTCTTAATAGGACATTTATTCAAAAAATACATAGTTCTTGATACAGCTACCCCCTAGAGTGAATGTGGCAGCCCTTTCTGTTTAAGCATGCTCCATGCCATATCCAGAATAGTCTTATTCCTCCTTTCTGCCAATCCATTATATTATGGTGTATAAGGTGTTGTTACTTAATGTTTCGCTCCACAATCACTATAGCATTGCTTAAATTCATTTGACATATATTCTTCTCCTTCATCTATCCTTAACACTTTCAACACCTTCTTACTTTGCCTTTTAGCCGTCGACTTTAACTTCTTGAAAATAGAAAACACATCACTCTTGGCTTTGATCGAGTAGAGCCAAATCATGTGACTAAACTCATCCACAAATGTCACAATATTTGTTCTAACCTAGTGATAACTCTTCAATGGTCCACACATCTATCAAAATATACAACCTACAATACATCATTAGTTCTCATGTGCATATGTGATTTGAACGCATTTATAGGTTGTTTACCTAATAAGCCCTCCTCACAAATGAAATAGGTCTATATTCATCCATAATCTGAGGATTATCTACCTTAGGTATTAGACTGATAAAAGATGCATTAGTACCTTTAGGCCAATTCCCACCACTATGAAAACAAGTTACTTCCCTCACTATGTCCTCTTTAGTAAGACCCCAAAACTCCTTTATGAAATTAAAATTAAAGCTATCTGAACCTGGGCTTTTACTACAATCACAATTCTATATAACAATTTTAATTTTCTCTTCTATGATTTTATTGATCAGCATATCATTTTCCTCCCTGCTAATTATCAATTAATTATTTTTAGTAGCTGCACTGCATATTTATAAGCCTAACAACATGCTAGAATTATACTGCTATATATAAGGGTACATAATTTGCGAGCACATTTATACATTGATCTTGGATCTTTTCCTTCATCATGTCTATGAGTCATGGATTTTTTACCCTTGAAAAAAAGTGTACGCATAATGGTCTCTTGATGAAGAATTTGTGACTAGCCATAGGTAGAAAGAACAACCTTACGAATTCCATTTTCTTTTATGATGAATCCTTGAAGCTTGAAGATTTGTGTATTCGTCCTTACATAGCCAAGAATTAATTTGTGTCTTGTAGTTATTTAGTTTGTTAAAAAAAAAGGTGTTTAACAGGTTGAATGAATCTTGCATATATATATATATATATGTGTGTGTGTGTGTGTGTGTGTGTGTGTGTGTGTGTGTGTGTGTGTGTGTGTGTGTGTTGTGTGTGTGTGTGTGTGTGTGTGTGTGTGTATCAACATATCCAATCAACTAAAATAATAATTAATTAGCTGGTTTCACTTTCTTCTGTGAAATCAATTGATTGATAGTTGCTTTAACCAATTTAATCTGTTAGTCAGGATAACATATATGTTCTCTTTTTGTCTTTGAGATATCTGACTTTTGAAACTAAGAAAAAAATGCTTTGACAAAAATCATTCAACACACTTTCTCAAAAAGAATCAAAGGTGCTGCAATCTGAGTAGTTCTGCATGAAGTCTTGAAGTTATGATTGTCTTGATCTTGATCTTGGAAGAAGATTTTTTGTTAGCTAAGGAGAGCTAATCATCCAGGTTTTGTCATTCCTATATTTGTTGTCTTTTTTAGTGTTTCTAGTTTGATTCTAGGTCGTGTTGTGTGTTCTTCTTGTGTGCGAGTCAAAAAGTTTGTGTTTAGGCGTATTTTCTTCAAGAAATTGTTTGTAAAGGATGTTGAAATTTCTTGTGATAATGGAAAGTCAAGCTCGGGTATTGTTTTGGCTAATTGGATGTAGCTCCTTGTGAGTTAACCAATATAAAAACTCTTAGTGCACTGATTTTACCGTTTTTGCAAGAAAGTTGATAAATGGTATCTTTGTTAGTAAATTCATTGTGATATAGTCTTCAATAAACTAATATGATTGTTTGATAACATCTTATTGGATCTTTGATAACAAAGTACTTATATATTTAAAAAATTTGATGTGTGATACATAATCATATATTTTGCCGGATTTTCATCCTGTTAATTGTTCATTTTAATCAGTTAAAATGTATGATTCAGTAGTGTTGAATGATTAAATCTCTTGGTCAATTTGATTTAAGCGAAAATTTCTCGTAAGTTCTAATTAAGCATTGGTTTTAACAAGTCCAATTCAACGCCATCCCCCCTTTCTTGGCCTTGAACTCTGTTTCATGTTTACACAATACACATTAGACAACATTGTCCACACTAATTAGATGGGAATAACAAACATTATTACACAAGTCATTCCATATGTTGATTAGATGAGTATAACATAAATTATTAGACAAATCTAGGAATGCAATGATTAAATGAGTAAAGCGAAAAAAATTGACGAGTTTGCCGATGTATTGATTAGACAAGTCTAGTAATACACATTAGACAAGTAATTCATATATTGATTAAACGACTTTAGTAATATAAATTAGTCAAGTTTTTCCATACACAAATTAGATGAGTTTTTTAATACATTAATGACAAGTTTGTTCATTCACTGATTAGATGAATCTTGCGATATATATTAGACCAATTTGTTCATACACTAATAAGACGGGTCTAGCAATACACATTAAACGAGTTTGTTTGTACACTTATTAGACAAGTATAGCAAAAAAACATTAGATATGAGTAATTTCATATATTTATTAGATGAGTCTAAGAATACACATTAGGCGAATATGTATATACACTAATCAAATAAGTCTTGCAACACATTGTTGAAGGTATCGAGAAACAAAGACATTGTTCAAAACACCGAAGGTTATTATGAAGTCAAGAGCCAGTAGAAAGGTGTTTTGAAAATTTGATCGAAGTTTAGCAGATGTTAAGTCTTATAAAATGGTGAGATCGAAGAAGTCGAAGTGAATGATACCATAAAATAGGCATGTAACTCGTTATAAGTCGGTTATTTACCCCTTGTTAGATTGTGGAAAGAGATAGAAGTCAGCTATTGTTGACTTCTAGTTAAGGATGTAACTTATCTAGCAAGTGCACTTATTCGATTGTTGCACAATAAGGTCGTATCCACAACACTACAAGAAAAAACAAAATTTTCCATGGTTAAAGTTCGTGGAAAACACTTAAATTCTGTAAGTAATAGTAATTTTTCCATGAACTTTCCACGAACCAAAACATGGGGGCAATATATTCGTAGGTAACATTTCCCATGAATTTTTATTTTCTATGGGTAATTTTAGATGGACTATTTTCATGGAAAAAGTTGTCATCTTAATGGGTAATTTTCCATGGATTTTGCTGTAGAAAATATCATAACTTTTTCCACATATATTTTCCAAGATTTTGCTAATAAAATCATATACCCATTTCCCATAAAACAATCCATGAGAAATATACAATTTTCTTTTAAAAATTAAATAATTAAATATTAATTTACTATATATTGTCGCCAAATTATGCATTAAATTTTCTTTTTTCAATTCAAATTATTTTATACATTTTTCAAAATTATAAAAAACGTGTATATATTACATTTAAAAATTTTAAGAATATAATTTAAAATATAAATTTTTTAAATATTTAGCAAATGATTAAAAAAAAACATGCTCTATTCATAATTAACAATTTTAATAAATTTAGTCAAGTTGTCATTGTAATAAATATAATAATAAGAATTGAAATCGGAACTTAACTAAAAATAAAATTACACTATTTTGAAAAAGTATTTAGCAATTGAGACTATCTTAGGAACTTGATACACAAATAAATATTACAAATATTCAAATTTTAACAAATTATAAAATAAATATTCCATAAATATTTCAAAACAAAGTCTAGCATATAACAAAAGCATGTTGTGAGAAGCTATTAATAAAAAATATCTAAACCACATAATGATTTTTGGTTAAGTTAAATTTAAGAAAAAAGAAAAATAAATGTAAGCAATTATACACACACCAAACCTATATAAGATGTGTTTGGGATATAAAATATTTTTAGCCTTTAGTCCTTTGTCTAAGTTTAAGCTTTCATGAAATTTGACACCCTTAAATTCCACAATGTACATTTGGTCTTATATAACATCTAACTGTTGTATTAAATTCCACAATGGTCATCAAGTCTAGAGAAATAATTAAACTTAAATTATATATTAGGTTATTAAGAGTTGTTAGCAGTTATAATTTAGGCTTAAATAGTCATTTGGTCCTAGTTTTGGTTAAGTTTTTTCAATTTGGTCCTACTTTAGGATTTTTGTTCAATTTTGTCCTAAATTTTGAAAATATCGTTCAATTAAGTCCTTCTACTTAACACTGTTAAAATCAAGAACAGAACAGTGTACACGTTGGACTGTTCCACTAACGTGGTGCATTGTATAGTGACGTGGCCATTAATCTATTGTGACTTGTACTGTGTTGTTTAATTGAAATTGAAATAGGTTTACAAATGGGAGGAAATTGGGATGAAGGTTCATTATTGGGAGAAAATTTGATTAGGGTTCACTGCTAGGACGAAATTGGATTGAAAGGTTTGATTATGTGCACCACCAAGCTATGATTAAAAAAAAAGATGATAATATCATATACAAGTTAAGATGGTGAAAGCAAATGAAGGGTAAAAATGGATGCATCACTGCCAAAAAGCAAAAAGAATAAGAGAGAGCCCTCTTGCAACAATCATCATGTTCACCTAATGGACCTCATTTTTCATTGCAGATAGCAGGGATAATTACGATGGGAAGATTACCCATGTTTCCTTATCAAAGATGCACCATTGAAATGAGAACCTTTTTTGGAATTATTATACCCAACAACGAACCTTAATCAAATTTTCTCTCAACAACGAATCCTAATCCCAATTTCCTCCCATTCATAAACCTATTTTGATTTCAATTAAACAGCACAGTACAAGTCATAGTAGATTAATGGTCACATCATTGTACAATGCACCACGTCAATGGAACAGTCTAACGTGTACATTGTTCTATTATCAATTTTAACGCTATTAAGTAAAAGGACTTAATTGAACGGTATTTTTGAAATTTAGGACTAAATTGAACAAAAAACCTATAGTAGGACCAAATTGAACAAAAATTTACCAAAACTAGGACCAAATGACTATTTAAGCCTATAATGAATTAGGGATTTTGTTTGATAAAATAATAATCTATAGTCTACTTTAAGTTTGCAATGAAACAATAGCAAAGATTTAGTTTTACACTTTGAAAAAAAGTGTGAAAGCTTGGTAAAGATAATTGATGTTGATTTAAGGTGTTGGGATTGAACGTGGTTTCTTTCACTCAATTGCACTATCGTTAATTTGAGTTATGTTCTTTATTTTTAGTGTTCTTGGAAGTACTCTTAATTGTAATTCTAATCTCATTCCATTAGTTTTAGAACATAAGGGTGTCAAACGTTTATAGCAAGTACATGAAGTAGATTTCCTCCTTCCATGGCTTACTAAAGATGTTCTAATAGAAGCCTAAGATCTCTATGGAGTTTCTCTCTCTAAAATGATCTACATGATCAGCCTAAAAATAATAGAGGCATGCTCTCTTTTTATAGAAATTATAAGTGTTGCTCTAACTCCTATCTAGGTTGATCAGCCATGAGGTTTCTTCCATAGGTAGGTTTACTTCCAAGCTTGGGTAGTCAACTTGGTGATCAATAATGGAGCTTTCCTCCTCAAATGTGTTTTCTCTTAAAGCTTAGCTACCATTCTTGAGCTTAAGGTTTTCTTGCAATGAAGGTTTCTTCATATGTAGCTCAGCGCCAATATCGTTGCTCAATCGCGGGCTCATATTTTGAATCTTCACAATTCATCTCTTATGGTTAAGCTGCAACTTTGAGGCTTAGCACCAACTTCTTAATTCCTTCATTTTTCCTGCAAAAAATAGCACAAATATATGTTAAATTCCACTTTTTCACTCATTATGTATCTTAATGCAAAAGGGGTTATTTTATTGATACAAAGATATGTAGAATGAATCTTAATTGTTCAAGACATTGGCATTTAACTGGTAGTTATCTAGGGAAGTTGTTTTAGGACAGTTATAGGTGATTTGACATGTAACTTATTTAACTTTTGAATTTACTATATGTAATTATCAAGGGGGGTTAGAAAATATAAATAGCTTGATTATGCATGTTATAAGTGTGACAAATTGGGGAATCACAAACAGGAAAATGTCTAATTTAGTGTTGGTTTGTTGCAATTTGGGTCACCACTTTCATTGATTAACTCTACATGTTCCTTTACTTTCCTTGATAATTTAGTTTATGCAAATTATTTTTGTGTTCTTTACATTTCATTGCATCTTTGTGTAATTCGTTTGTCGTTGCCACCACACATGTCATTTCTTGATTCACGTCGTAAGACCCAAGAAAATAATTAAAATTGCAAGAAAGGTGGATTAGACGAGGGGGATATTATTTAAAATTGATAAATAATAATTTGTATAAAAATGAAGTGTAGCACAATTTGTTAGAGCCTTGTTATGGGGTGGAGGCATGTGTTTGATCCCTTATGTGTGCAATTGGTATGATTTATATGTTATATTTATTTATTTTGGATGAATGAATTGTGTGCTTAATATTTTAGAAGGGGAAGAGTAAAAGGTACAAAATATTTTTTAAATTGCTCAGAGTGATATAGGTCAACGTGAGTTTTAGAGAGAGAGTGATAAAAAGTTTTGTTAAGGAAAGAAGAGCAAAGAAGGAAGAGATTTTATTTTCTGTTGCAAGAAGAGAACTCGTGGTTAGGAAATTCTAGGCAAGGGGAGTTATCATCTTTTATGTGTTTTCTTTGGTTTGGTTGGGTAGAATATGATTTGTCTATGATCTTCTTGTTGGTATGATGCTAATATTTCAAATTGGGTTTGGGCAGAATTTCTATCTTCTAGGTTGTTCACGTTGGTAAGATGAAATTTTAGTTTGTGGTTGGGCAACACTTTCATATTCCTATGTTGAAATGATGAGATGTTCATGGTCTTGGGGTATAAATTGTATGAAGAGAATCTTTAATTGTTGTTATGAATTTTTGGTAGGGCATTGGATAATTATTTTTGTTTTGGACAACAAAGAAATGCGTTGGGAAATTGTTTATGGAAAAAATTTGCTTATGAAAGGTAAGTTCATTGATTCTTGTTCATGGTCATGTGTGAAGTTGGTTGTGGTGATGATTTTTGGTATGTGGCAGTTGTGATATTGTTTGGTGCTTTAGGACTTGATTTGATGTTGTGAAATGAGGTTGAGGTTGAATGGTTGTGAAATTATGTGCAAACTGATAAGTGCAAATTTTTATTATGGTGCAATGTGAGTATAGGCAGTGAAAAGTGAGTAAGTTTTATTAAATGTCATGAATTAAGTAAGTGATGTTTTTCTATTCAAAAATTGGATTAAGTGGTTGAGTGATTTCGTTGTGGAAATGTGTGATGTACAAAATGAACGATTGAAAATGTAAGAATTGAAATCCTTATGAATGGTCAACTGTAGATTAGTGTGGTAAGTGTTAGTGGTGTTTTCCAAGGTTGGGTGCCTTATAATTCATAAATATATGCTTTTTCACGATGTTTTTCGTATCTTAAAAGTGAGTGGTCATTGGGTGAGAGAATTTACAAGGCTTGGGGCGCTAAGCATCAGCTTCTTAGCATTGAGCAGCAAGATTTACGAGTTTTTGACGTTTGGCGCTAGCCTTTTAGAGCTGGGCGGTGAACATTGCGAGGCAAATGACGTTAAGCGTTAGGTTGCCTGTTTCGGGTGTTTTGCTTGATTTGAATGGGATTACAGGTTTTAGGGTGATGATACATGTATGGTATGGTATATTGTGACATTCCATGATGAATTTGTATGATGGGTTGATATATAGTTTTTCATATGGTGATGAGATATTATATGCATGTATGTATGTATCTGATGGTGGTTATTTCTTCTCTCGTAATCGTAATACCATGTCGGTTCTTTTACTAGAGAGCTTTGGTGAGTTAGGTAAAAGAATTTCTTTCGACCGTAAGGTTTGACATGAGCTTAGTAAGTGTGCTTTGACCGAAGGCTTTGGCGAGCAGGTAGAGTTTTTGCTTGTAAGTTTTATGAAAAGTAGGGGGAAAGGCCTTTCCAAGAGGCGTTGGTGCATAAGAAAGATCACTGGTGGTTATGAGAGAATGACATACTCGATGGTTATTACTTGGTGGCAATAAGACTTGTTTATTCTCCATGTATGATTTTGGAACATGAAATGGGTTTGCTTGGCTTTGACAGTCTGGGTGAGTATATAGTTTGATAAATGTTGTTCTATGGAAGTTTTCTTTTGTTAGCTCACCCTTGCTTTTGTTGGTTTTTGTTGTTTTTGTGTGTGTGATGATCGTATAACTTGTGTTATATGGGAGCATATGTTGATTCAAATGTTGTTGGTGATGCATAGGTGCAAGGAGACATGCTGGAGAAAACTTGGGGAGTTTTGGAAAGCTTTTGCAAAAGATTTTGGATTTCTTTTATAATGGTCTTTTCTTCAAAATTGTATGGCTTAAAGTATTGTAATGGAAATCTTTATGGTTGTTTTGAATATTGTGTAAAGTTTTTATTTGAATGAACTTTGATAGGTATTTATGAAATAAAAGTTTTGAGAATTTTCTGTTTATTAAGATGGTATTAGAGAATTTTGTTTGGTTTTAAAATGTACAAGTGATGTCGTGAAAGAGGTGTTACATTCACCATCTTAAATTTATACTTTATCCATTATACCTTTGTTCTCGTCTCTATTGTTAAGTAGAAAACAGAACAAAAAGGAGGATTGTGTTAGTGGAGCATGAACAATGTTCTAATTAAAATTCAAGTGAAAAAGAGATTGAACTCATGGAATTTTTAAGTGGGATTAATTCACAAAATATATGATGTCTACATCAAATTGATCTTATCTGTAGATGTTTAAAGCAAAACACCATAATTAGATTGAAAAACAATTGTTATTATTTATATTTTTATACATATATGAACTAACCTATTAATCATTTTTCACGTTAATTCTATTTAAAATTTAATTATAAACTTAAACTTGTTTATTATTTCTTTCTAATCTTCTAAAATTTTTTTAATAAACCCTCAAACAAACATTAACTCATTCGTAGATACAAGTTTAAAATGTAGACACAAATTTAAAACTAACAATATATAAAATAAAAAAGAGAGAACAAAGAAAAAGGAAATAAACACATTATAAACCATTTGAAGTATGAAAAGAAAGACAAAAGATAGATATGTTTAAATAAAAATATCATTATCATGGTAATTAATGAATAAAATACAAAGAACGAAAAAAACAATAATATATTAGTTCAAAATTAAAATATATATATATATATATATATAATGTAAGTAATATTTGGAGAAAAAAATAACATTATAAAATAATTATATATATATATATATATAATAAATTTGTTTATTTTTTATAATAAATATAGCATTCTTTTATGAAAATTAAATAATAGTTCATCCCACTGTATAAAAGCATCTGTATAAAAGCACCACCATTGAAAAAGTTCATCCCACTGTCATCTTCGATCACATAAATTCTCTCCACGAGACTTCAACCAAAGAATCTCTCATGGTGGCCGACGAAGCTTCATCGTAAGTCTTCACTCTCCTCACCACTCACCAACTCTTCAAAATCAACAATAACTTCAAAAATTTCCACCTAAAACCAAAGTCGCGCTAATTTATTAAACTTTTCTCGTTAATAATTTCAAATGATGTGTCAGATTCGAGACGAGCGAGATGCTCGCCACGTTCCTGGCTTCAACGCCGCTGTTGTCGGAGTCGTGGAGGCTGTGCACCGCCGCGGCCGCCTTCGCGCCGCGGAGTTTCGTCACAGAGCAAGGTGCCGGCGGCGTGGTGTACGTCGCTTTCCCCGGCATAGAAATGGTGGCGGCGGACTCTAGCTGGAGAACCTTGGTGCCGTTGGTTAGCATAGGTGATGTAACACTCTTCTCCGCTCGTCGCGACAAGGATGACGATGATCCTGTGATGGTGCATGCCGGGATGCTGAATCTCTTATCCACCTCTTTCGATCCATTTCAAAATCAGGTTTCATAATTCTCAATTCTCATTAAAGAATTCGTAATTTTCACAATATTAGGTTAAAATTTAACGCTAATGCATAATTAGGTTTATACTAAATCATGAAAATATCGATTATACATTGACAGTGTAATTATACAATATAAAATTATTTTCTCTAACAGTACTATTTGATGGCCTAAAAATTGAAGTGTTGGAGATGATTTTTCTTTCCAGATAAAACGCAGTATGTTCGTCGTTTTGTTAGTGTCTTTGGCATCGTTTTGTCTCTTATATACTTGCAAACTTTGTTCTTGTAATAACACTGTAGCTTGTATGTTAAAAGAACCTATGAGCTATGAAGTTAAACTAAATACTCTAGTAAGAGAAACTCAACTGAAATGAATATATATATATATATATATATATATATATACTACCGAGAGCTTTTTATTTAAAAAAGAAAATAATTTTTTAACATTTAAATTTTTATGACAACTTTCTGGTATAATTTAAGGTGTTATTTTTCAAGTAACTTTTTATTTTTTTATATTTTAAAATTACTTTTTATTTTTTTATATTTTAAAATTATTTAAAAGATGTCACCACTTTATATTATAAAAAAATATTCAAAATATAATTATTATTTTTTTAAACTATTCCACTTATCTAACCGCACTTGGTGTTCAGGATTTTTTTTTCAAGAAAGGAATTTGTTTTGTATTTATTAGTTAAAACATACTTTTGGGAGAGTTTAATTACTATAGCTAAACAGGTAATAAATTATTCACTCGATCACTTTAATTTTCGTCATTCTAAAAGTTTTAGTTTTTTTATTGTACACATACAAAAGAAAGGCTAAGTTTTAATGTCTGTGTGGACATTAAATAAAAACTTTCAGACACTATAAATTACAACAAATTTTTATCTATAAAAAATTACGTAAGAACCTGAATATCTTTCTTCGCTGTACAATATTATTTCCTTAATAATATTCCTGTGCTCAATTTTTTTCTTTGTTTCTTTTTCATCTTTCATCTTCATTCATTTTATATGTTAAAAATAATAGTATTTATCCAGTATTTTTCTTTGGAGAAGTTGTATATATACATTTTCTATGGTACCACTTTATTTTTTATAGGATATATACACTATATTTTCTTTTATCCAATTCTTTCTCATCTATATGATGAGTGTTATACCAGTACTTTTCTCTCAATTCTGAAAGAAGGGATTGTTCACAGAAAACAAAGAAAGTTGAAATGAAAATAAAGAAAGTTAGTATCCTGCATTTTTTTTTTCATCTTACTTTCATTGTATCATATTTTCTTTTCTTCAGCTCTTTCTTCTTTATACTCTAATAATGGAGGATTAAATAAACATTTTTCAAAAGAAAGGCCTTAAAGTGACATGATAAACATCCCTCTCATCTCCCTTTCACATCAATCCAATGTACTTTTCTCCATTTTCCTGGGGTGGTAGTTAAGCTGAGAAAATAAAAGCAAAGAAGAATGATACACTTTTCTTACAAGTGAGCAAAGAAGAATAATACATGGAATATTCGAAAATTTAACAAATTTCCACACTCCATGTCTATAATCAAATTATATTGAAGAACCCTAATATCTATATTATTTTTTGTTCTTATACTAAAAAAACACATTACTTTTTAAGAAATTGGGAAGTCATTCAGTTCGTAAACATGAGGATGATTATTGAATCGAAATTCTTAATCTATTTTGAATTATCAATCGAATCTTATTTATATAATCTAAAAAAACTAAATAAACAATTTTTTTAAACAATTACTAACTTATATAAAAGAAATACAAAATAATTAAAATTGTATACTAATTTGAATATTTTCTTTTAAATAAAAATTAATTTATATAAAATATGTAGTAAAAATAAAAAAATGTAAGAATAATGATAAACGTACTAATTTAAATAACATTGAAAAACTTTAACAAAATAAATAAAATAATTTAAGTTAAATAATTACTAATTATTTGTAAAAAAATAAACAAATATAATGACACTTATATATTAATTTAAACAATAAATATTTTTATGAGAAATAATTTTATATTTTTATAAAATAAAAATAAAAAATAACATAAAATATTATTGTCACTACGAGCAAGATGACATCATGAAAGTAAAATGGTATCATTAGATCGGTTAGTGCAAGAAAAGAAAAAGGGAAAAAGCATTTCACATTTTAGTTTAAAACATTATTCACTATTCCTTTCTGTGGGATCATCTATTCTCCTTCTTGGTGTTAATTTTCTCCGACTCCTTTTTTTTCCTTTTTTTTCTCTTCATTCTTTTAATTATATGATGTCATCTTCTTCAATGTCTATCTTCTCTGCAGTTCATCTTCTTTGTGATGTTTTTTTTTCCTTCGTCGTCTCAAGTCAATCCTGACAGAACTAAATTACAAAATCACAAATTTCGCAGTTCAAATCATGTGATTCTTAATACTACATTGAACCTGAGTTGGATGATATATTTTTTTATGAAATTGTACAAATAGCACTAACCATTTTGCTTCTCAATTATCATTGTCATAAATATTTTAGACACCACAACTATGTGTCATTAAACTTTTTTAATGAGTTGATATTTTTTTGGCTCTTCAAAGAGTATATATACATCTTTTCATATAAAACCTAAAAGTTCATTCAACCCTTAGCCACAATAATGAGTGTCACCAATTATCCTTTTGCAATAAATCGAAATCAATCAAGTTTGTTTGTGAGAAAGAAGAAAGACTTTAAATTGGAGTCTAGTCTTCAGTCCGAAAATGTTTGCCCTTTCACGTCGTTTAGCATTATGCACCATGTGTGACTCGGTGTTTTATTAGAGAAATTCTTGATTTTCCTGTGCATTTCTTAACTCTATATAAATTAGGGTACAAAAAGCAAAGACCATTGTTGGCCTGTGAAGTGTTGTTTCGTACCAATCAAAATGGGTCCCCTTAAAAATCTCTCGCATATTCCAAATTGAAATTGGAGACCCACTTTTATGAAACAATTATTGGCCTCAGCCAGCCACCAAACAGATAATGCTACTGAGTATTGAGTCTCAACGAAGACTATAAGTGGAAGATATTTAAAGTCAACAATGGAAATTATACACATTCCATTATTCTTATTTTATATCTTCCTCATCATTATATAATGTGTCTATAACCACTATTGGCGAAAACAGGAAAAAAAAATAATCTGTTAATTTATTGCCCATCATAAAATAATTACAGTTTCAAGAAGATTTTTTTTTTTGTTCATTTTTTTTTAATTTTATCTTTT